>Ga0075467_10000210_pt1 | contig 43174 bp, 39 predicted proteins | sample DEB08_DNA_9_FD_75067 | JGI IMG/M metagenome (GOLD analysis project Ga0075467, IMG submission 75067) | Aqueous microbial communities from the Delaware River and Bay under freshwater to marine salinity gradient to study organic matter... | ecosystem: Environmental > Aquatic > Marine > Coastal ... | reverse complement strand
TGATCGATCTTTTCATGCTCCGAAGTATCCATAACTGATCTCTCACCTTTAATAAGACTAAGCTTTTCAATGGCCAGGCGTTAAAAACGCTTAGGGCTGATAGGCGCGAACCTGACTTGGCCTCATTTTACACAGGCGCGCTCATCGAAGACACCGTTTTATTTAACCTAGCAAAGCGACATAGGCTATTTGATTACCGCTATTATCAACTAACAATAAACCCCACCTAATCACTTTTTACAGTAAAATTAGCCGCATGAATCCAACAGCAGACGCTCCCTTAGACTCCTTCTGGCAACAATTTTACGAGCACCGACCGGAGCTCGAAATATTTAATGCACACTCGTTTGCTACCGCACTAGCCACTATTGAACCGGACAATCACCAACACATTGCGCCGCTGCATCAGCTTGGCTTGCTCTGCATATCTGGAGACGACGCCACGACTTTTTTGCAGGGTCAGCTCAGCGCTGACGTGAACGCATTAGCCGTCGGACAAACCACGATGGCTGCACACTGCGATGCAAAAGGACGAATGCACACCAACTTTTTGTTGCACAAAGTGGCCGAGCAGCATTACTGGCTGCAACTGCACAACTCTACAGCCGAACTGGAATGCACAGCGCTCGCTAAATACGCTGTTTTTTCTAAAGTTGTCATCAAAAACCTGTCAACACAATATGCCTGCTTTGGGCTGGAGTCACTCGCCCACGCGAAAGATATACTCGCTCACGAAGCTATCCAAACCGCTATTACTAAGCTGGCAGTTGAGGACCTCCTCACCTGCATCTGGATACCGCGAGACAAGCTAGATAACCTGCTTGAAGCGCTTGAACAAACCCATACGCATTGGCTAGGCTCGGGCAATTGGCAAAAAATTATCATGCAGCGAGGCATCGGCTTTATAGAACATAGCATCAGCGGTGAATTCATCCCACAAATGCTCAACCTTGATTGCATCCACGGGATCAGCTTCACAAAGGGCTGCTACACAGGACAAGAAATCATTGCCCGCATGAAATACCGCGGAAGCGTCAAGCGCCGGTGCTGGGGCTTTAGCGCGGAGCTCTCATCGTTTGAAATAACCCAACTAACACGAATTGAAGCCATTGATCAGTTCGCTCGCTGCGCTGCCGCCGGCGCTGAGATCCGCAACAGCAACGATCAAGTAGCAGGGCAAGTAGTCAATTCAGTGGTTAACAGCCTTGGGGCAGCCCACGGTTTGGCGGTAATCAAGCTCTCTATGATGGAGGCTGAGGCACCATTGCACCTGTGCTGGACCGATACTCAGGGCAACAAATTGACCATCCCCATCACGCTAACACCGCCTCCTTATGCTATACCTAATAACTAGTGCTAGCAGTACTGACCAACCCATCAGTATCAAGCCTTTGGAGGCACTCTAAATCGCACACTGGCGGCTAAGAGGCGATGATAATGATACTTTTCCAACTGACCTAGAATTGGGTCAGTTGAAAAAGCACAGGGTATAAAAGGCGCGTAATGTTGCAGGTTAGGTGATTACTGCAAAGCTTTGGCACTTACCCGTTTTCATCAAAAGCATTGCACAACCAATGCTTTTGCCCATTTTTTCTGGACTGTTATGGCCGACATCATAGACAACGTACGCGACAGCATTCTTGACGCGATAAAAACGGATCGAATCACTCTACCCACGCTGCCTGAAGTTGCCCTGAATGTCCGAGAAGTCGCACGCGACCCCGACACCACGGTTATTGCATTATGCAAAGTCTTAGAAAAAGACGCAGCCATTGCCGCGCGCGTTATCAAGGTTGCTAACAGCCCACTATTTCGCGGCGGCAAAGCCATCGATAATTTAAAAACAGCAACCACCAGACTCGGTGTTCGCTACACGGCAAACCTTGCTACTGGTATTGCCATGAAGCAAATGTTCCAAGCCACCACGTCGCTGGTTGATGAAATATTGCGCGCCACATGGACAAACAGCACAGAAATAGCGGCCTATGCGCATGCGTATGCGCAACTGCAACCGGGGTTACATCCCGATCAAGCGAGCCTAGCAGGGCTAACCTATCGCATTGGTGTTTTACCTATCCTTACTTTTGCAGAAGAACACCCCAAACTGCTATCGAACCCTGAGCTACTCAACACCATTATTGAATCAGCGCATCAAGACATTGGCATGCATATTCTCAGAGCCTGGGATTTCCCCGATGAAATCATTGTCGTACCCAAGCAATATTTAAACTTTGAACGCGATATTCCTAACGCAGATTATGCTGACTTGGTGGCCGTGTCGGCGCTGCAAGGAGCAGAAAATAGTGAGCACCCCCTGCATCATATCGATATTGCCAAGGTCAAAGCCTTCGATCGACTGGGCTTACGTCAAGCTGCCACCGAAGCAGAACAAAATCAGATGATTGAACACATCGAGCTCGCCGCAGCGGTTTTTTCTGAATAGAGTCGCCTCCACACTATCCAGCCATTGCCGGCATACTGAATCCTTGAGCTAAATCACCTGGGCAGGCAAGTACAGCGGCAGCACCAAAATCCCGTCTAAAGTAACCCAACATCTCGAAGATACAGTGGTAAACTCCTGCACGGAGGAGTCATTTTATGATTGTATTTGGTCATCGAGGCGCAGCCGGTGAAGCACCCGAAAACACCCTTGCTGGCATCAAACATGCTATAGCTGCAGGCATTAAAAATATAGAAGTGGATTTGCGTCTATCAGCGGATGGCCAGCTTTTCTTGCTACACGATCGCAGCTTAGGCCGAACCGCCGGCATCAACAAAAATATAGATGCCCTAACCTCACATGAACTGCATGCGACCGATGCTCGGCTCAGCTGCAAACATTGGTCCAACCCCGCCCCCTGCCCAATACCAACTCTAACCGAGCTATTAACGCAAACACCAGAACTTGAGTGTATTCAACTCGAAATCAAATCAGACTCATCGACCAATATTGTAGCAACCGTTGATGCACTTGCTTGTGAACTGAGCAATACAACCACTGCAAGCCGGGTCGTGGTTACATCATACGACGCTGATATTCTTGAGGCTTTACGCCAACGCGCCTCACACATCCGCCTAGGATTAGTCGCCAATCACGATTTACTTGCCGCATTCAATACCGCATCCGCTCTCAACTGCGCATTTATGTGCTTGCACTATGAACTCATTCTAAACTGCAGTGAAGAACTCATCAAAACTTTAACTGACTGCGCAATGCACATTTCTTGCTGGACAGTTAATTCACAAGAAGTAGCGTTAAAATTATGCCAGCGCAATGTCGACAGCATCATTACCGACCTGCCAAACAAAATACTCCCGCTATTTGACCCCGCCACCTAACCCATATTCGGCTGAGTACAAGCGTTAGAATCTGCTCACCCAGCCATGAGCTCGCAACCAATAAATGTCATGACTTCTCGAGATATGCGCTTTAAGCTCAAGAATGACGAACAAACGATGCAACCTAGGGTTTTGAAAATAAATTCAAAATAATTTCCCTATGCGCTTGTAGCCCTCTTTTAATTCATGACCCAATTCTAATAACGAATCAAACGCTTCATGACTCGTTCGTCCAGCCTCCTTACCAAGCTGCTTACCTTTAGCTTGCAGCTGTTGCCATTGTGTTTCGAGCCTCCTCCATTCATCGTGCGCCTCCATGTTGGCAAGATGCACCTGCACCTTAATCTCGTCTCGCTGCGTCTCTAACCGCTCAACTAAGCCCTGAAATTCTTCGCGGATATCTTCGGTGGTAGTCATCGGCAACCTCTTGCGCTGAATGCATTAAACGTCAATGTTAAAGAGCCGCCGCAGGCCTCTTTTGGGCCGATCCACACAATAAGATAACCATGATGAAACGGCTTAAAAAAATCCATGCGCGGACGTCTCTAAAGCATAAGCTTACTCGGACTTTTTTTTGAGATATTGATCTACAGCAATGTTTAAGCTCATTGGTATATTTATTTTTATGTTATATATCAATAGCTTAAGTGATTAATATCAACCAAAAAATACAATATGCAGATCACGCAACCAGCAGCGTAAATGGGATCATTCCAAAGACAGCCAATAGCCCAACGTTAATCAAGATTGAGTAGCCTTGGTTGCGCACAAACCAATACACACACGCCACGCCAAGACCCGCTTCAAATAAAACCGCCGCAACAAGGTTTTCATGGTACCAGTCGGTGCCTAATGCTGTACTGTCAAGGCCAAATACAAAGTGCCCATAACCCGAGACCAAATCCCCAAGCCAATGAGCCAAGGCAAGAAGCATAGCCACAAGTACGATCTTTTTATTTCCAGTAACAACAAACGCCAATAGCCCTGCAAGACCGACCCAAAAAAACTGCGGCAAAAGATCATGACTGTAAGTCATATCGACTATCGCAGATGACATAATCGGGCCGCCTGTATTAGGTACCGGCTTCATTTGCTCTATGCCCAAGCCAACCAATATAAACATGATTATGTCGATTAAGAAAGCCGCCATAATAAGCAGCCACCAAGGCGCCAAGGGTACTTCGCGCTTTGCAACCAGCGTGGTAGCCAAATGACCTACTAACATTGAAACCTCTCGCACTACTATTTTTTTAAAAACTTTTAACCGGTTCGATCGAGCATTAGAACGCTAATTGTATTCACAATGAGCGTTAGTGAATTCGAATTGAGTCGGCCCAAGAACCTCGATAGATTAAATGCTCATCATGAATCGTTTTAACAAACTTTCCATAAGAAATATCTGCGCCAACATAAAGCCCCACTACCGGGCTTTCGTTGGGCACCACATAACTATCAGTCATTGCCTGCCTCTTAACCGTTGGATCAATAGCCCAACGCCGCCGCTCACCCCTCGACCAGCCAATATGGGTGGAGTACATATAGCGCACCTCATTTTTTAGCGTAAACACCGAATGATTCTCGAGCGTTATCGATATCGGCACCTCTTGCTGGTCTTCGAGGTTAGCCACTGACGTCGATACTGTTAACGTTGGCCACTGCACAACCTCATTGGCGGTTAAAACCACAATACTTTCTAATTTGAGCAAAGCTTGGTTTTTATCATAGAACTCAAAAATAAGCTCACGATCGGCTAGCGATTCTCCAGCAAACGAGATCACGTCATCAAAATAGCCCCCTGACAACTCCTGTTGTACGTATATGACTTTATCGTTATGAACCACTTTCATACTTGCAACATCAGCCTGTAAAAAAATCTCCAGCGGTATCTCATTCTCATAAAACGTTTGATTTCTCGGTGAACTAATCAATGCTTTATTATATTGTTTCATCGCATGCCACACGGGGCGAGGATAACCTACCGTATCTTTTGCATCGCGATAACCCCAAAAACCAAACCACTCTTCAGGCGTGTCGTCATGAACCGATGGTTGCTCGCCTTTCCACCAGCCATCAGCATAATAAAACGGACAGGCACCCGCTGCACCGGCATCTAATAACTGGCGATAGTACCAAGGCAACATTTGCTGCTGCGCAGCCAGCGTATTCCCACCATAGCGTGATTCTCCACCTTTACGCGAAACCGACAAACCAAATTCGGTGAGCAGCAGCGGTTTACCTTGCTTATTCATTTGCGGCAAAATTTTACTCGCATTGGCAAAGCCGTGCGTGTAGTTGAAACCATCATAGTCATAAGCGTTATAGGCATAGACATCGAAAACATTCATATCAACAAATTCAGTGATGGCCGAGTTACCGGTAATGGTTACCGGGATACCTGGATGTTCGCGGTGTATCAAATCGCGTATATCCGTCCACAAACCGACCGTTGCCTGCGCACCCACTTTTTGAATATGTTGCGGCATCGGTTCATTCATAATGAGGTAAGTAATAATCGAGTCGTAATGCTTGGAGTAAGCCAACACTTTGTTCACAATGCTCATGTAGCCCTTCACAACCTCAGGGTCACCAAAGTCGCTGGCAGGTGCTATACCAATACCGAAAATCACTTTTAAGCCAGAGGCTTGCACCACTTTTAATTCTTCTTCGCTAAGCTCAGACCAAGTTCGAATAGCGTTGAAGCCGCCCTCTTTAATAACCGCCATATCCCGCTTAACGCGCTCAGGTTCAGATGCACGCTTGATATAAGGGTGCTGCCCCGGACGAGCTCCAATTTCGTAACCGATAGCATTTACGAAAAACTTTTGACCGTTCAGGTAGTACCATCCGTCCTTAATTTCCAGTATGGGCTGAGGCATTGTTTGATTCGTTAGCGCGGCGGCTTGGCCCAGCGCGCCGACAAACAAAAACTGCATCAGCAACAAAGCCAGCAGACCACGTATTTTCATTCTCGTATTCCAGGATAAATTAAAGATAGATGTCATCTAAGCTCTTCAACGGACGAAGCTAGATCGCATTATTTGCCGCGCCGATTGATTATTGCCAACAAGTAGCCCATGTTGCACCAGCCCAAAGAAAACCATTAAATCACGCGCATCGAGTTTGATTGGCTGCGGCTACTAACTAAATTCAAGCCATCGCTATTAGCCAGTGTACTTGCTGAGGGGAACACTTGCGCAAGCTCTTGCTGACTCATCTGCCAGTGCTCGCCCAGCACCGTAGCCAACCATGAATACATATTACTGGTCGGCCTCAAGTCTCTTTTTTGAAACAGCGCTCTTTCTGACAAGCCGGGCCACTGACCTAATACTCGCCCGCCATTGATTGCCCCGCCAGCAAAAAACAGAGCGCTAGCCGTACCATGATCGGTTCCCCCTGTTCCATTTTCTTTAGCTGTGCGACCAAATTCGGTACCGACAACCACTACCGTGTTTTGCCAATCGCCACCCAAGCCTTCCTTCAACACTGCAAGCCCTTTATCAAGCTCTTTTAAACTTCGAGCAAGGCGATTTGCCTGCGCTTTGTGCGTGTCCCATCCTCCGAGCTCCAGCATAGCGCAATCGTTTCCCTCAGGACCCACCATTAAGCTTGCACAGGAGCGCGCTAAATCAACAAAGCGGCCTTGCCTTTGTGTGCTTTGCATTGAGTTGGCCTGCTGCTGCAGGTCGAGCCCATTCTGCAACAAGGTGCTGAGCTGCTCGTCTTGCTCATACAATTTCAACAAAGACTCATAAGTCGCCATCGACGCATCTTGCAAGCGACTGGGGTACCAAGTATTAACCGTAGCATCGCTACGCAAACTAATTGGCGTAGCCCTAGCGATCGCTAATGCACGTTTATTTTTCGCTTGCACCGCCCGACCCAACCATCCCGATTCATGATCGATATGACCGAGCCCTGCTTCCAAAAAATCTTGCCCATCAAAGTGTGAGCGCGATGAATAGCCAGAAGACACCGCAACCACTGGCAGCAACTCGTTAGCCTGATACCACGCATGCAGATTGACCAAGCTCGGATGCAAAGCATAGCCATCAGATAAGGACAAAACATCCTGCTTAATCGCCTTGTAGAGGGTTGGCCGCAGCTTAGCTAAATGCGGGTCGAACGTGGGCACTAACGTATGCAAGGGGTCAAGGGCACCGCGCAGCAGAACCCATACTACCTTTGGTGAGCCCTGCTCAGCATCTTTTGCCAACATCAATGCTGGCAGCGAAAGAGCTGCCATCGACACACCTGCCAAACGACATAGTTCTCGACGCTTCATCACTACCTCCTCAAAAACTCTGGGCTCATCAACAGCAAGGTCAGTGCCTGTTCACGGCTCTCGGCACGCAGCACTGATTGCGCGGTCCGCTCACTCACAGTGTCACCAAGGCATTGCCGCATAATTGCTTGCTCACTCATTGTTGATGCCAAAAACTTTGCTTGGTTGGCAATCGATGCGCTCCACTCTACGCGAGTCATTAGCGCACTAGCACCACGCCAGTCTGAGCCCACATCACTGTAACCGGCTGGCGACCCTGATTTAAAAGGTTGCTGGCCTAGCGTCGCTAAGCCACTCCATATCTTTTTGCCGTTGAATACCGGTAGAGCGACACCACGTACCGTAGAGATGACGAATTCCCGCGGCGTTTTAAATTTTTGCGGAGGAGTCTGCCAAGATTCGTCGGCATCAATCAAGGCCTCCATCACGCGACGAATGTTACCCTGACTTTTTAGCCAAGCATCGGTTAACTTAGCCTGCAAATCTGCAGACGGCTCATCAGCCACAAAGTGTCGCGCAAGCTTAAAACATAGATGTTGAGCCGTAGCAGGATGATTGGCTAAATCGCGCAACATAGCCTCGGCCTGCCTCTCACCTAGCGGACCTGCTCTCTGCTTGTAGCGCTTACCCAGCAGTGTTCTTGTTCCAGGCTCATGACCCTGTTCACGAAAGACAAAACCTGTCGCTTTCTCTTTGATAGGCTTAGCAACGCTCCAGCCACTCAATGCTTTGGCAAGCTCAACAACATCACCCTGCCCATAGCCGGCATTCACACCCAGTGTATGCAGTTCGAGAATTTCGCGCGCCAAGTTCTCATTGAGCCCTCTTCCACGCTTTCCTGCCAGCGAATTTGGCCCAAACGACCGTTCATTGTTTAAATACATAAGCATGGCAGGGTGCCGCACCACTGATAACAACATCTGCTCAAAACGCTGATCTAAATTTGGCGCTATGGCCTCTCGCTCCAACGTTGGCGCCAACGCGACCATGGCTCGCCCCAAGCTAGATACACTAAAGTGATTCGAAAAAAAATCGAGTAACCGCCAATTCAAACTGTTATTTGAATCGATAGCTCGTTTGGCTACAGCGATAGACATTTTCTGCGCAGATTTACCGAATTGAACCGACGGGTTTTTCACATCCGCCATTTTTTTTGCCCTTTTTCTATCGCGCTGGTATTCCGCCAACGCAATCTCAAGCTCACTAGAGCTGGCCAACCCATCATTAAATTCGATGGCCTGGAGCTGCTGTTTGAGCCACGTTCTAGGATTCACGGAGGCGGCCTCAATTTCACCTGGCTTAGCGCCTAAGCCAAAACGATTAGCTGCAATAGCGCCTTGAACTGACATCGACATAAAAGCTCAGCCTTATTATTTGACTCATTGGAGATAGTTAGAGCGGTTTAAGGTACTGGCCGCACATTTTTCAAAATATTCTCTTAAAACACCTTAATAGCCACAAAATTGTGCCAATACGCCCTAAGCTTCTGTTATTACGAATGTTATCAACAGCGCCTAAGACTCATACTCTCGAGAAAAGTCCATTCAAAATCAGACACAGCACCTTCTGTGATTATTACTGCCCAAACACCGTCGATAATGGCACCCAACGCTACCCGCTTATTGCAATAGCGCGTATAGTCTTGGATCTCTCATCGTATAAGCGCCTGCTGGCACCCGCCTCTATACGCCTTATTGCAGTATCTATATTGCACCCTTCGCGACCTTATCGTCAATGGACGCCTAGCCTTTATATAGCTGATCAACACGCCTAAATCTTAACGCGATTTTCTACGAAATTTCGACCCTAAACCCCGCCAGTCATTAAATGAGTCTGGCGAGAATTCTGCAATACTCGTAAGAACTCAGCTGCAAGCTTAGAAGCAGCAAACCGGCACCACCGCGCTCACTGATGCAACGACTGTGCGTCCACTAGCCGAGCACTATTGCACCAAGACGCCAGCGCCTTTCATGAAAACGCCATGACTAAGCCATGACTACGCCATGACTACGCAAAGTTTTTTCATGACAAAGTATAACTAACGCTGTAACTCATTTTTCGCCGACAAACATTAACACCGCTCCAGAAATCGACCAAGCATAGCCTACCGGAACATACTATGACTAACGCCAGCATTGACGAAAACGCAGCCAAAAACGCTGCGTCAAAGTTAGAGAGCGATCCTCACGCTATACAGCCAAGTATTCTTTCGTATGTAAAAGACCTGCCCAACTTATGTTCTTTGGCAGGATTAGCCTGCACTATTTTGTCGATTTACTTCAGCATCATTGGCATTTACTACGCGGCAATGATCGGCATGATTTGGGCCGTCGCTTTTGATTGGGGCGACGGACTCATCGCACGCAGCATTGAAGGGCGTAGCAGCGATAAAAAGACCTTTGGCATGCAGTTAGATTCGCTAATCGATATTGTTAACTATGGCGTGGCGCCAGCGATATTTCTGCTGAGCTACGGAAATTACAATCTCATTTTCTTGCCGGCCGCATTTATCATGCTCGCAGCCAGCGCAATGCGCTTAAGCTACTTTAATACCTTTGGTTTATCAGGCTCGGCTGAATATACAGGACTTGCGTTGGACTCTAACAACATCATCTTAGTCTTCATATTTTTATTTGAAAGCTTTTTTAGTCAACCAGTATTTTCTTGGGTCGTTTGTTTAAGCGGCGTTGGTCTCTCAGCCTTAAACGTCTCAAAAATAAAAACCCCAAAGCTTTCGGGCAATTCCGCCAACGTTTACCTACTAGCCGTTTATACGCTTGCAATCACCGGCATTTATGCCTGGAAACTTTTATAGATAGCAGGTTCCCTGGCTCAGCACAGCCATCATTCAACTTCCATTGAGAGGATAAATAACACCATGATCGTTTATACCGTTGGCACTTTTGACCTATTGCATGTGGGTCATCTTGCCTTGCTTGAATTTTGCAGAACTTTGGGTGATGTCGTGATCGTAGGCGTTGCCTCCGACCGAGTAGTCAACTCTTACAAGCCTAATGTTCCTGTCATCCCGCTAGATCAGCGCGTAGAAATGCTTGAGGCTCTGCGTTGTGTCGATATTGTGCGGCCCTACCATAAACTTGAATACACCTCTGCATGTAAAGAATTAGATGTCGACATTTTCGTTATTGGCGAAGACTGGGGCAAAAAATCACACAACCTCGAAGTCGAATCTTATTTGAAAAACAAAGGGAAAAAGATTATTCAAGTCATGTATAACCCTCGCACATCATCAACCGCTATTAAACAAAATGTGATTGCACAGCCTCATCGCCGTACAGCAATCGTGCAGGCAATAGCATAAATATTTATGCGTTAAGCAATTTTTAGCGCCGCACAGCGCTTATTATTTGTATAAAAAAGGCCGCATTATGCGGCCCTTTTTTTATCGTTTTTTAACGCCTATTATTACCAATGACTAATACAAACCTGTGAGCCGCTGATTAATAATGCTGTCAGCCTCAGACATGATTTCGTCAATCAAATCTTTTACCGTAGGTATATCATTAATTAGTCCTGCCACCATGCCACACGACCAAGCACCGGCATCCATGTCACCGTTAGTCATAATGCGGGGATAAACACCCGCTACTTCTTCAATAATATCTTCAAACTTAAGATCGGCGCCTAATGCTTTTTCTTTCTCAAGCAAACGCTCTACCGCCGGATTTGTCAAAACTCTTTCGGTGTTGCGTAAAGGTCGCATCACTAAGCGAGTATCAAGCTCGCTCGCCGCAACAATAGCCGCTTTCACGTTCTCATGTACCGGCGCTTCTTGCGTAGCAATAAAGCGCGTACCCATATTAATTCCTTCAGCCCCCATGGCTAACGCCCCGACAAGGCTTCGCGCATCGGCCATGCCGCCAGATGCCACAAACGGAATCTCTAGCTCGTCGGCTGCGCGAGGTAATAAAATAAAGTTAGGAATATCATCTTCGCCCGGATGCCCACCACACTCAAAGCCATCAACCGACACAGCATCACAACCAATACTTTGTGCCTTAAGGGCATGTCGCACTGCTGTGCATTTGTGGATAACTTTGATGCCAGCATCTTTTAACATGGGTAACCACTTAGCAGGGTTATTACCTGCCGTTTCGACCACGGTTACACCACCATCGATAATGACTTGCATCAGCCCAGCATAGTCGGGCGAATTCACGGTAGGCAAAAATGTAATGTTTACACCAAATGGTTTATCGGTCATTTCACGACACCGAGCTATTTCGTTAGCCAGCTTTTCAGGCGTGCCCTGCGTAAGCCCAGTAATGATCCCTAAGCCACCCGCATTAGAAACTGCAGCAGCCAGCTCAGCAAAACCTACATAATGCATGCCACCTTGGATAATGGGATGCTGAATGCCGAACAATTCAGTGATCTTAGTTTTCATAGGTTATATCCTAATTGTGTAGTTAAAAATTTATGTGCTTCGTGGCATATAAAAAAATAAAATGTCACTAACTGTGCCAGTTTTTATTATACAGAAAAATGGGGTAAAAAAAACCGCCCGTCACTCTACCACTGCCTATCACGTAAGTTTGAGTTAATCCTACTCAATGGAGCGATTACAACCTAGTCAACAAGGAAATCCACTCAAACTATTTGATTTGCATGGAGTCAAACCGTTCACGTACTCCCTCACGCACCGCAAAACGACCCGGCTCAGGAATAAAAAAAGTGCCGTTAAATCGCACCATAGTTTTTTCACCGCAAGCAATCGTGCCCCCAGCAAAGCCGACACGGCGCTTGACCTCAATCAAATCTAAATGGGTCTCTAGCCAATCACCTTGCTTAGCGGCGCTCAAAAAATCAAAACTCAAATTTAATGTCGGAGGTGCGATGCCTTCATCGAGCCTGCGCCGAATATTCCAAGCGCAACAAATATCAGCCAAGATCATCGAAACGCCCCCATGACAGATATTAATGCCATTGAGATGGTTGTTTTCTACCCGCATACGTAAAACAGTCTCCTCTTCACTCTGTTTAATAAACAGAGGTGCGAGCACATCGGCAAAGCCCACGCAGGCTGGAACCAATGTAAAGTCATCGGGTATTTGAGAATTACGTGTCATACATTAACCCTTCAATAAATAGCAAACAACGGACTGGGCCAAATACGCGTGTAGCGTTTCAAGCCTTAGTGGTCAAGTAAAACACCGGCATCGACGGGCTGCAAATTACAGGATGGTAAGCAAGAGCAAAATACATAACAGCACTTATTTTGTCATAATCGACCAAGCCGACTGGATTCTCAAGCACCGCTGAAACACAAGGATAGAGATACGTGCTTATAATGTCAGGCTGTAGACGCCGATATCTGATCACCAAAAAAAATCTCGCTCATAAAGGAATCATCGTTACCATGAAAATTCTCTATTATAAAATGCGCGCTGTCGCGGTCACATGGCTTTTACGTCTGATGCCACGCCAAGCACCCATGATATTCAAAGGCGCAAACTCCAGCCTCGCACTGTGCGAACAAGTCGCGGTACTAGGCTACCAAAAAGTACTCATTGTCACCGACAATTTTCTTTATACCTCAGGTTTACTTGATAAAATTATTAGCACCCTTGAGGAAAACAATGTCCGCTTTGCCGTTTACGATGGTGTACTGCCTGACCCAACCTTCGATCAAGTGCAAGCCGCTGAGAAAAAATTGCGTGAAGAAAATTGCGAAGCGATTATCGCTGTGGGGGGAGGATCGGTTCTTGATGCTGCAAAAATGACGGCTATGCTCCGCACCAACCCTGGAGATCTGGCCAGCTTTACTGGAATCCGACCATCCAAGAACGCCGGCACACCATTATTTGCTATCCCTACCACCGCTGGAACCGGTTCTGAAATCACTTTGGCTGCAGTGATCACCGACCCCATATCCCACATGAAAATGCCTATAGGCGATGGCAAATTGATTCCGCGCTATATTGCTTTAGATGCCGAACTGATGCGAACCATGCCGCCATCAATTACAGCCGCAACGGGCATGGATGCATTGACGCATGCAGTTGAATCATACTTATCAAAGGCCTCCCACAAAGCATCAGAAGAGCACGCCTTTGCTGCTATTAAATTAGTATTTAAGTATTTACTACGCGCTTTCGACAATGGCGACGATCTTGTTGCGCGCGACGCCATGGCTCAAGCCTCATTTTATGCAGGCGCTGCATTTGACAAAACATCGGTTGGCTACGTCCATGGTATAGCTCACCAGCTAGGCCGTTTGTGTGGAACCCCTCATGGCAATGCCAACGCGATGGTGTTACCCGAAGTGCTACTGGCCTATGGCGACTGCGTACACAGCAAGTTGGCCAACCTAGCCAAACTTATAGGTATAGAGCAGACAAATCATACCGAGGCTGAGCTAGCTCAGCAGTTCATCCAAGCCGTTATTGATATGCGCAAACAAATGGATCTGCCACTGAAACCACAAGGCTTGAAAGAATCGCATATCCCTGACGTGGTCAAAGAGGCGCTAGCAGAGGCCGGCTCACTGTATCCGGTGCCACGCTATATGTCGAAAAAAGAAATCGCCGACCTTGTCAGGCCGCTGCTGGCATAAAACTAATCGCTGCAACGCATTAAACAAAAGGTACTGCTAACAAGGGATATTTTAGTCGAATACTTTGCCGCGCAGCGCTTTAGTGCGGCCATCGCGAGTCTTACCGTCCATTCGTTTTTTCTGTGAGCTGCGCGTAGGCTTACTAGCGCGGCGCGCTTTCTTTTGCACCAATGCAGCGGCGACTAATGCGCGCAGCCGAAGTAATGCATCATCGCGATTTTTTTCCTGCGTTCTAAAGCGCTGAGCTTTAATGATTAGGACGCCCTCTTTGCTAATTCTGTGATCGCGCAATTGCAACAAACGCTGCTTGCAAGCAACAGGCAGTGACGAGGCGTTTATATCAAAACGCAAATGAATTGCCGACGACACTTTATTGACATTTTGGCCACCCGCACCCTGAGCCCGGATAGCCGAGAGGTCTATTTCCGAATCGGGAATGATGATGGTGCTCGATACCTGCATTTTCTTCCTATAACCTCAACCTACTTCGCCACGGCCTGTATTGTTGCATGCACACACAGCCCTGTTAAGCAGATTGTCACTTGCTAATGCTTATACCGCGATGCCATAACTAGAGATCGCGCCAGAGCTCTAGTATCATATCGCCTGCTCTAGCCGTCTAAAACTGCAGCCCAGTGCAAGCCACAAGACCGCTATGAATGCACTCACTAGCAAGCTCGAAAAGCTTATCAGTTCAATACAGGAAATTCTGCCACGCCATGCTAAACCAACTAAAAAAGCTATTTGCCATAACGGCTTCTGAGCAAGTAGTGCCAGCGCAACGCCTCGCCGAATTGGCCGCCACCGCCCTGCTGCTTGAAGTTAGTCATGCCGATCACCATGTTGATACGACCGAAACCGAAGCTATTTTAGCCATTGCTCAAAACACGTTTGGCTTGGCCGATCAAGAACTCGATGACTTTTTTTCAACAGCAGAACTTAAGAAGTCAGACTCCATATCGCTGTATGAATTTACCGATGTCATTAACCAAGATTTTGATGCGACCCAAAAATTTCAGTTAATTGTAGATTGCTGGCGCATTGCCTATGCCGACGGCAATATCGATCGCTACGAAGACCACACTATTCGCAAAATCGCCGAGCTCATTTATGTCAGTCACAGCGATTTTGTGCGGGCCAAGCACCGCGCAGTGCCAGCCAACAATCGCACAAGCGATTAGCCCATGGATCCAATCACTCAGGGCGCGCTAGGCGCAGCTCTACCCAGCTCAGTGGCCAAACCCGAGCAATTGCGCTGCGCAGCTATTGTTGGAGTAGTCGCCGGCATGGCGCCGGACCTTGATGTACTTATTCGATCTTCTGTCGACCCACTTTTGTTTTTAGAGTACCACCGTCAATTTACCCATTCAGTCCTATTTATTCCCATTGGTGCCCTGCTGTGTGCCGCTTTTTTATATGGCCTCTTCAGGCGACCTTTAGGGCTCTCATTCAAGCAAACGCTGCTGTTTAGTTTTTTAGGCTACGGCACGCACGCGCTACTCGATGCCTGCACTAGCTACGGCACACTGCTACTGTGGCCATTCAGTCATCACCGCTTTGCCTGGGACACCGTATCGGTGATCGACCCACTAGTAACATTGCCACTGCTTGCGCTGGTCTGCTTGGCCTGCCGGTATCGCGCGACTCAGTTCGCCGCAGCGGCTGTTGCCTGGGTAGTGCTATACCAGGGGCTTGGTTATTATCAGCAACAACGGGCCATCCATACGGGCTGGGAACTAGCCCAGCAACGGGGACATACGCCGGATCAAGTATTAGCTAAACCAAGCCTTGGCAATATTATTTTGTGGCGCACAATGTATACCCATAAAGGCAGTCTCTACAGTGATGGCGTGCGCACAGGTCTACACATACGCCACTATCCCGGCAACGCCATACCGCTACTCGACCAGCTACGTGACTACCCATGGCTTGACCCTGCTTCGCAACAAGCCCGCGATATTGCTCGCTTTAACTGGTTTTCACAGGGCTATGGCGCGGTTGACCCGAGTACCCCTTTACGAATAATTGACGCTCGTTACGCGATGCTGCCCACCGAACAAAGCGGCCTTTGGAGCATTCAGCTAGACCCAAACGGTGACCTTAATGCGCATGCTGAGTATGTGGTCAATCGGCAAATAGGGCCCACTAGGCTCAACCGCTTTTGGCAGATGCTGCGCGGACACTAAGCCAATGCTTAGCAAACCACTTCATGATCTAATCAATAAACGGCTTTAACCATTAGCGCTTTGCTATTTTTGGCACGTTTTTCTATCGTAATCTGCAGAGTCAGCACGTACAATATTCGGGCAAAGCGCTTCTTAGCCCCACACTATAAATCGAGTATTCGCTCGAACGTCATGGCTTAATACGGCGTCAGTACTGATAATGTGGCACTACTCGTCAGCTGACTAAAAAGTTATTGAGTAAAGTCTGTTACTCGACAGGGCTTCATCGAACCACAGCGGCTTTTCACTGCGGTGAAAAATACGCAAACCAGGACCTATCTAAAATGATACGCGTAGTGTTCAACCAAAAAGGCGGTGTGGGTAAATCCAGCATCACCTGTAATCTAGCCGCTATTAGTGCCGAGATGGGCTACTCGACACTAGTTATTGACCTCGATGTGCAGGGCAACTCCAGCATGTACTTAGGCTACGATATTCATTCAGAGGAAGCGCTCACCACAGGCACTAGTGTGGCAAACATCTTCAAACAACGGCGCGGTCTACTCTCAACTAAACAGCCACCGGATGATTATGTGCTGGCAACCGAGCATGAGAATCTATTTTTATTACCTGCCAGTATTGAATTAGAAGCGATGGAAAAAGATCTTGAAAGTCGCTACAAAATATATCAACTGCGCAAAGCGCTAGAACAACTCGATCAGCACTACGATCGTATTTATATTGACACCGCGCCCAACTTTAATTTTTATAGTAAGTCTGCTCTTATCGCCACCAATACCGTGCTCATACCATTCGACTGCGATTCGTTTTCCAAACAAGCGCTCTACAACCTAATTGATAACATGATGGAACTCAAAGAAGATCACAATGAAGATCTTCGCATAGAAGGCATTGTTATTAATCAGTTCAATGCCCAAGCAAGCTTGCCCGCAATTTTGGTTGACGAACTGAAAGCCGAAGAAATGCCAGTACTCGATTGCTACCTCGGCAGCTCGGTAAAAATGAAAGAGTCGCATTATCGACAAACACCCCTTGTCTATATGGCCCGCTCACACAAACTGACGCAACAGTTTATTGCGCTCTTCGAGCAAATTGAGCAGTTACCACCAGGCAGCTTTCAGCTAAAAGATACCGCACCACAAACTGAAACGGCCAGCGCCCATTCGTAAGATTGGGTATTGCTCCAATTCATTAACACTGCGCACTGCGATCACTCACTACTATTGAAGCGCTGCATGGAATGCAGCGACGATAATCAAAAGGAATCGAGATATGCTGAATACCGATAACCATCCAAAAAACTCACATCCTGCTGCCAATCATGCGCTATCGCTGCTGCAACATACGTATGGCTACGATGACTTTCGTGGTGAGCAGCAAGCGGTGATTGAAGCTGCTATCGATGGGCATGACACGCTAGTACTCATGCCTACCGGCGCCGGCAAATCTATTTGTTACCAAATTCCGGCACTGCTTCGCCAAGGTACCGGCATCGTCATTTCACCGCTCATCGCGCTAATGCAGGACCAAGTGGATGCTTTACTGCAATTGGGTGTGCGTGCAGCTTTTCTCAATTCAACGCTCAGCGGCGAGCAGCAGCAGTTAATTCGTCGGCAAATGCAGCAAGGCGACATTGACTTAATTTATGTTGCCCCAGAGCGCATCAATCAACCGGAAACCCTCAATTGGCTGTGCGATTGCGCCATCTCTTTAATCGCCATTGACGAGGCTCATTGCGTATCGCAGTGGGGTCACGATTTCCGGCAAGATTATCTTTTACTTAATCAACTAAAGCAGTATTTCCCTACTGTGCCGCGCATGGCCTTAACGGCTACCGCCACGCTCGTCACCCGCAGCGAAATTGCACTGCGCCTGGAGCTTGAACAACCCAAAACATTTGTCACCAGCTTTGATCGACCCAACATCCACTATACGGTGAGTCAAAAGTCAGAACCAAAAAAACAATTGCTGCGTTTTTTAACGGCGCATCGCGAAGAAAGTGGAATTGTCTATTGCCTTTCACGCAAGCAGGTAGAGTCTACCGCCATTTTTTTGTCTGATCGCGGTCTCACGGCATTGCCCTATCATGCCGGGCTAAGCGCCGACCAGCGCAAACATAATCAGTCGCGTTTTTTGCGCGAAGAACAAATTATTATGGTCGCAACAGTGGCCTTTGGCATGGGCATCGACAAGCCTGACGTGAGGTTTGTGGTGCACATGAATCTACCCAAGAGTATGGAAGCTTACTATCAAGAAACCGGTCGAGCCGGTCGTGATGGCAATGCCGCATATGCCCATATGATTTATGGCCTTGAAGACATCGTACAGCTCTCGCAATTTATTGACCGGTCTGACGCCGCGCTTGAATTCAAACGCAACGAAAAACAAAAGCTCGACACTCTGCTAGGCTGGTGCGAACTGACCGATTGCCGGCGCCTGCCGCTACTTGCTTACTTTGGCGAGCCCGATGGCAATGCCTGTGGCAATTGCGACAACTGCATGAAACCACCCGAGACGTGGGATGCTACGGAGCCCGCACGAAAATTATTATCGTGTATCTATCGCCTAGATCAACGCTTTGGCGTGATGCACACCATTGATGTACTGCGCGGAAAAGCCAGCGAAAAAGTTGAGCAGTTTGGCCACGCACAGCTCTCAACATTTGGCATTGGAGCAGAGCTGTCACAAAACCAGTGGCGTTCTTTAGTGCGACAACTCATCGTACGCGGTTTTATTTTTGTCAATGCCGACCGCTATGGTGCACTCGCGCTGACCGATTCGGCGCGCTCTCTGCTCAAAGGCGAACTGGCCCTTCAGCTGCGTAAAGATACCGCTCAGCCTAAGCTTAAACAGCCAAAAAGTGGCTCAAAAGGCTCTGGCGTTTCACCCGAAGATGAAACCTTATGGAACAACCTGCGCGAATGTCGCAAAGCGCTCGCAGACCAATTCAACATACCACCGTATATGATCTTTCATGATGCAACATTGATGGAAATGATGGAACTGCACCCCACCACGCAAAGCGACATGCTAAAGCTCAACGGTGTAGGCGATGCTAAACTCGAGAAATATGGCAGTGCCTTCTTAGAAGTGTTGGCAGACCATATCCATGCTGTGAGCTGAACCCGGTATTAAACGTAGTTAAACCGACACAAGAGATGCTTAATACGATTCAACAATGGCTGACCGAGCACGCCTACTTTAGTGTGTGGATGGCAGGCTTTTCACTGGTAGCCCTACTAGTGAGCGCGCTTGTGTTGCCCTATTTTATTGCGGCAATACCCGACGACTATTTTATTAAAGAGCATGGCCCTAGCCGCATTCGTAAAAACATTAGCCTGCTCGCATTACTCAGCCTCAGTGTAAAAAACTGTATTGGTGTAATCCTCATACTGGCCGGGCTGGCCATGTTAATACTTCCAGGCCAGGGAGTATTAACGCTATTAGTCGGTCTGATGCTGACTAACTTTCCTGGCAAGCATCGGTTAGTAAGAAAGGTCATTGCACAACCCACAGTGCTAGCTGCGGTCAATTGGCTTCGACGCCGACGGCATAAAAACGAATTCAAAATTAATTAAATACCGAGCTTACCCAGCAAATCAGCAATTTCACGCAAAAACAATTCAGCCGCCGGATGCTTTACCGCAAAACGAGTTTCAAGCGCTTTAGCCCGTTCGAGCAGCGCACTAGTCTCTTCAACCGGTTGCGCCGCATCCTCAGGAACATGTTGCTGAATATCTCTATCCAGTGCATTGATTAATGCACGTGTTTCATCATCAATAGGTGCCGCATCAAGCTCTGCTTGTAACTGCGATAACAACTCGCGAATTTTTTGGTTGCTCATTGGCTGCCTCACTGCAATGTATCTTGACCCAACAATCAAAGCATCATTAGCTTTGATCACACATCAACTAGCTTATTGCTCTTCGGGTAAATGTACAATCAAACCGTCAAGCTCATCGCTCAGGGTAATTTGACAAGACAAGCGACTGTTTTCTTTGCGTTGGGCAGCAGTGCCGTCAAGCATTTCGGTTTCGAAATCGTTGGGCGGACCCGCCAGCTCAACCCAACCATCACCAATGTAGCAATGGCATGTGGCACAGGCGCAACCACCGCCACACTCAGCAACAATACCCTCAACGCCTTCATCAATGGCCAACTGCATGACGGTACTACCCGCAACACCCGTTACTTTTTGCTCGGACTCATCTGCATGAATAAATGTTACTGTGACCATTCTTCGACTTCCTAAATATAGTGATTGACTTAATTATCGATGGCGAGACAACGCTTCGCAAGTCTACATGTTAACCCAAAATTATGCGTCTTCGCTGCGTGTAATCGACAAAAGTAGAACATTTTTATCGATTGTCTATTGTACGAACACGCCCATCCTTCCATCGCTTAAATAACTCATGCTAACGCTTGCGAGCAATTTATTCAGTGGCTTTAAACATGCAAACCATTAAAGCTTTGGGCGAATGCAATGATAAAGCTTCCATGAAAAAACCGACACTTGAGTTTGCCTTATAAAAGCGGCAAACTGAATTTTTGATTGTTATGGCAATAAAAGGAAATAAGTATGAGCCTTACGGGCCCTCTTGAGCAATTCAACCGACGTGTTAAAGCCAACCCCGATAAACGCTATCTCAACCAGCCCCGCGATGGCGCTTGGACAAGCTATACATGGAGCGAAGTTGATCAAATGGCGCGTAAAGTAGCCACCGGCTTGCTCTCGCTAGGCCTTAGCAGCGGTGACCGCGTCGCTATTCTAGCTAAAAACAGTATGGAATGGGTGGCAACTGATTTTGCCATAGCCATGGCTGGCATGATCAGCGTGCCTATTTATTCTACCGCCGGCGCCAGCACTATTAGTTATGTGCTAGAACACAGCGGCGCTAAAGCACTAATGATTGGTAAACTTGACAGCTACGATGCCCTCAAACAAGTTGACACCAAGCCACCCACTATTGGCTTTCCTTACCCCGATGTTGTCGCCGACTATCAATGGGCCCACTGGCTCGATGAGCATAAACCATTACTCGAAACCGCCGAGCACAAACTAGACGACGTGTACACGCTCGTTTATACCTCAGGCAGCACCGGCAAGCCCAAAGGTGTTGAACTCTCAGGACGCAATCTTGCCGCCGCCGCAACCGGCACACTTTCTTTTTATCCAGATAAAACCAATCGCGTCATCTCCTATTTACCCATGGCGCACATTACCGAACGCTCACTCGTTACTATGCTCTCGGTTTATAGTGATTTAGAAATATTTTTCAATGAATCGCTCGCGACTTTCTTAGATGATTTAAAATACACCAAGCCAACATTGTTTATTTCGGTACCTCGCTTGTGGTCTAAATTTCAATCCAAAACGCTTGAAAAAATCCCCGACCGACGTTTACAAAGACTGCTGTCTATTCCGCTTATCGGGTCTTTGGTGGCTGCAAAATTACGCAAGCAACTGGGCTTTAGCTACTGCGAATCATTTGGCTCAGGCACTGCGCCTATTGCACCGGCCCTATTACAATGGTTTTCGCGCTTAGGTATCGATATTTCTGAAGGCTGGGGGATGACGGAAACCAGCGGTGCGGCCTGTTTTAACTTGCCATTTGAATCATCTCGCCTCGGCACGATTGGCGGCCCTATAGAAGGCAATGAATTAAAAGTTGATGAGAATGGTGAACTACTTGTGCGCGGGCCTGCCATTCTTAAACGCTACTACAACAACCCCGAAGCCACTGCTAGTGCATTTGACGGCGACTGGTTTAAAACCGGTGACAGAGCCACTCAGCAACCCAGCGGCGCTTGGAGCATTATTGGTCGCGTTAAAGAACAATTCAAAACGGCTAAAGGAAAGTATGTAGCGCCCACACCCATCGAAAACCTGCTGGGCACTAACAGCTATATTGAGCAATCGTGCGTTACAGGTTCAGGCCTACCGCAGCCCATTGCACTAGTAATTATAAACGAAGGTGACACTACCTCCCGTGAAGTGCTTCACGACAGCCTCTTAGCCACCCTTGAAGAAACCAACCGACAGCTAGAATCACATGAGCGTTTGTCGGGTATTGTGGTGTGTGACGAGCCATGGAGCGTCGAGAATGACTTGCTGACCCCTACATTAAAACTCAAGCGCGATCAAATTGAAGCCCGCTATAACGTTGTCATCGCCAAGCAACATGGCGAAAAAGTGTCGTGGACGGCCTAACAGGGCCGCTCAGCGAGCTTTGCTCTGGCGTTGCTTTAATCAAAAAATTGCACGGTGTCAGCCAATTCCGCTCGCCCCATTTTAACCTCGTTAATTTTTGCCTCAGCATCGGCATAGCCAAATGAAAGCCCACAAAGAATGCCGTTGTCTTGTGGGATATTGGCTAAATCAAACACCGGTTTCGGAAAAAAAGCCAGCGCACCCTGCGGGCAACTCGCCAACCCTCGCTCTACCATCAATAGCATGAGCGACTGCAAATAAATACCTATATCAACTGCGTTAATTGGCCCCATCGTTTTTGGCATCGAGATAAATGCCACGTGCGGCGCACCAAAAAACTGCCAGTTCTTTACCATCAATGCATTGCGTGCATCTTTGTCTTCACGAGCAATACCCATGGTAGTGTAATAGCCAGCTGCGCAAGCGTATTGCCGATCTTTGTATACACCGGCTAGATCTTGGTCAAAAGCCTGAAACGCTTGCTCTGGCTTTTTACCCAGCATGATTTCAGTCACCAACGCATTTTCCAGCGCAACGCGTTTTTCACCCGAAACTACCGACACATGCCACGGCTGAGTATTGCAGTTAGATGGACTCTCTTGTGCAATAGAAAATATCTCACGAATCACTTCAGCAGGCACTGGATCCGGCTTAAAGCCTCGAATAGTTCGGCGTGACTGCATGGCTTGAGTAACATTCATTATTAATAGCTCCTATAAAACTGATGGTTGGCGACTTAGGCAAAACACCTAATACAACGCCCAAATTAAGTGGATAAAAATTTAGCATGAAAAGCGATGTGTTCTGCTATAAAACTGGCAATAAAAAAATACGAGTGATCGTAACCCTCCTGGAAGCGAATATTCATGGAGTAATTCGCTGCGGTGCTCACCTCAACTAAACGCTCGGTTTGTAGTTGCTGAACCAAAAACTCATCGGCAGTGCCCTGGTCAACCAACACCGGCAAATGGTGGCTCGCTTGTCCCACCAATGCACAGGCATCATAGGCCTGCCAATCGGCTCTATTACCGCCTAAATAGCCACCTAAGGCTTTTTCGCCCCATGCACAGGTCGATGGCGAAACAATGGGGGCAAACGCCGACACACAGCGGTACTGCGCCGGTTGTTTTAGTGCCGCAATTAACGCACCGTGCCCACCCATCGAGTGCCCTGAAATACTTGAGCGGCTTGCATCAATAGGGAAATGCTCAGCCATTAACTCGGGCAATTCAGCCGTGACATAGCTGTACATTTGATAATTTTCGAGCCACGGTGACTGAGTTGCATCAACGTAAAATCCAGCGCCCAAGCCAAAGTCCCAACTGCCTTGCGGGTCATCGGCCACGTGGTCGCCACGCGGGCTGGTATCCGGGCAGACGATGGCAACACCATACTGCGCGGCATATTGTTGAGCGCCGGCTTTAAACACAAAATTTTGCTCGTTACAGGTTAATCCCGACAACCAATAAAGCACGGGTACTGGGCTTAGCTGTGCTTGCGGCGGTAAGTAAACCGAAAACCGCATGGTACAAGCCAGTACCTTCGACTGATGCTGGTATTGCAGTTGCTGACCACCAAACAGCTTATTTGCAGCTAACTTTTTAATCATTAATAAAGCACCACCGAGCGGATGGATTGACCGGCATGCATTAAATCAAAGGCATCATTAATTTTTTCGAGTGGCATGGTGTGAGTAATTAAATCATCAATGTTGATTTTTCCGTCCATATACCAATCGACAATACGAGGTACATCAGTCCGGCCTCTAGCGCCACCAAATGCGGAGCCTTTCCATGAACGCCCGGTGACCAATTGAAACGGTCGCGTAGAAATTTCTTGGCCCGCGCCCGCCACACCAATAATGTAGCACTCGCCCCAGCCTTTGTGGCAACACTCAAGCGCCTGACGCATAGTATTGACGTTTCCAATACATTCAAAACTGTAATCGGCACCGCCACCGGTCACATCAACAATGGCATCAACAATATTTTCAACTTTGTTCGGATTGATAAAATGCGTCATACCGAATTGCTTAGCGAGTGATATTTTACTCTCGTTAATATCAATACCAATAATTTTATTGGCCCCCACCATTTTGGCGCCTTGAATGACGTTCAGTCCAATACCACCTAAACCAAACACCACAACATTGGCACCCGGCTCCACCTTTGCATCGAAAGCCACCGCACCAATGCCGGTCGTTACGCCACAACCTATGTAGCAAATTTTATCGAAGGGCGCATCTTCGCGCACTTTGGCCACGGCAATTTCGGGCAATACCGTGAAGTTGGAAAAAGTCGAGCATCCCATGTAATGCAAAATAGGCTCGCCATCAAGCGTAAACCGACTGCTACCATTAGGCATAACGCCGCGACCTTGCGTTTCACGAATGGCTTGGCAGAGGTTGGTTTTGGGGTGCAAACAAAAATTGCACTCGCGGCATTCAGGCGTATACAAAGGAATGACATGATCACCGGGGCTGACCGACTTTACACCCGCACCTATCTCTACCACTACACCGGCTCCCTCATGTCCAAGAATCGCAGGAAACGCACCCTCGGGATCATCGCCTGACAAGGTAAAGGCATCGGTATGACAAACACCCGTGGCCTTAATCTCTACCAGAACTTCGCCGGCCTGCGGACCTTGCAATTCAACGTCGGCTATTTCAAGCGGTTTGCCGGCTTGAAAGGCAATGGCGGCGCGTGTTTTCATGAACTCATCCTCTATTAATAAATGCTTTTCTCTAACGCAATGAAAACATGGGGGCCATTAAAAAGCAGCCGCCACGACTATTTAATCTGGCCGATCGTGGCTGGCAAAATGGCGTCCAAGAAAAACCCCAACAGCCGCCCATAAAGTGGCAATGGCTGCCCCTACCAATGCCACGCCGGCTACACCTAAACCTAACAATGCAGTCAATGCTGTGAATGACCAACCCCAAAAAACATCGCCACCACGGTAAACCACTACATCAATAACCTGCTTGGCCTTAAATCGCGTTTCTCGGTCAACAATTGTAAAGAGCATCTCTCGCGCAGGACGAGTAATGCCGTAGTTACCCGCGCGACGAAATATTTGCAGTGCCACCACCATCCAGACCAGCGGCACCAATGCCACAGTTAACAAACCCAGCACAATACAAACCGGCACCAATGCCAGCGTCAGCGCAAGCCCAAAGCGGCTGGCCAGTCGCGAGGTAATAAACATGCCAGAGATAATTGTTAGGGTATTGGTTGCCACGTCAATCAGCGCCCAATACTGCGTGCGCTGCTCACGACTAAAATCGACCATAAGATTCTTTAATTCAAAATAAACGAAACTGCCAATACCGGCATATAAAAAGATAAACAAACCAATACCTAACAAAAACGGCGTTTTAAAAAAAACCTGGTAGCCCGCCAAGGGGTTACCACCCAAGCCTTTTTGCATAGCCATATCGGCGTGCACATCGTGATTGCCCAAATCAACATGCTTAAGATGTTGGATATAAAATATCAGCGGTATAGTCGCCATTAGAACTAAGCTTGCAATGAGCAGTAAATTACTGATGCCTATATTCTCGGCAAAAAGTGCGGGTATGGCCGGCCCTACAATGGCGCCAATGCTTGCACCGGTAGTAATAAAACCAAACAAACGCGTCGACTGGTCTTTGTTAAAGGTATCGGACATAAAACTCCAAAAGACCGAAACCTGAAACAAACTAAACACACTCACCCAAACATAAAAAGCTTTATTCACCCAGTCGACATTAACTGAGCTGCCCAGCAAAATATAAACACCGACAAAAGTACTGGCAAAAAATCCATAAATTCCCGGCACCAAGTAGCGCAACTGGACACGCGAAACAAAATAGCCGTGAATGGCCGCGGCAATAAAGCTAAACAAAAAAGTAAAGGTCCACAATACGCTCACTTGCGCATCGCTCCAATCGCTGGCCATTGCATCACGCACTGGCCGCAAAATGTAATAGGCTGCCATTAAAACAAACACCAAGGTAAACGAGACCATCGCAGCACGTAGTTCATGCGGCTCTATTTTTGCCGTAAACTGCATCAATCGCTTCATACGGGCGAATAGATGAACACTCATCAAATACTCCTCAAAGCTATCTAACTAGAACAAGTCGCGTCACTAATCACACAGCCAAAAATAAAAAACGTTAAATCACTACCGCTCAGATTGAACTTGGAAATCTTAGCGGACGGTCACTATTCGCCGGATTGCTCCAACCACACATCAACCAATACGCGCACATCAAAGCCTACGCTCGGGTCATCGGCCCAAGCACCATTGCCTACGCCAAATACTACTCGCGGCACTACAGCCTCACCCAGCAAGCGCACTGTGCCGTCAGGCTGCTCATCCCAACTGAACAATAAGTCAACCGCTTGCTCTATGCCTTTTAAACGTAACAGGCCGTGCGCAACAAAACCCTCGGTGGTACGACTGAAACGTTGTGCGATGAATTGGGCAGTGGGGAAACTCGCAAAATCGAGCCACTGAGAGTCGCCTAGGAAGCTGTCCATATCGGGCGTACCAATCATGGCACTAGTCACGTCGATGCTTACATCAAAAGAGGCACCGGCTAAATGTTCGGCGTGAAAAATAATACGCGGCGTAAAACGCTCAAACTTGCCTGTAAAATCGGCACCTACGTAAGAGCCAACAAAACCTAGCTCGCTAGAGGCTGGCCGCATCACCCAGCTCGGCGGTTTGGTTAACAACGAACTAACCGGATCGGCCTGCGGAACGACGACATTAGCTGACGGTGCTGCCACTGTGTTGGCAACCTCACCTATCGTCACAATCGAATTAGAAGTCGACTGGGCCCTAGACCACGACAAAACAATCACCACACCGATAATTGCTCCAAGCCCAGATAAAAATTTACCTGTGCTCCAGCGTTTGGGCAGCATACGCGGCAGCACAATCAACCCCTGCATGTTGTGCCTAACAGCCATAGCAATATGCCCTAGTACTAACGCCGCTAACGCAATAAATAAAAACTCATGCGCATCCGAAGCGATGTCTTTCATTGAGCTATCAGACGGCCATATTAACGGCACTTCAAAAAGATCAAACCAGCGAAAGGGAAAGTTTGCCGCAGAGGTCAGCAACCAGCCACTCAGCGGTAGCAAAATTGCGACCGCGTAAATCGCCCCATGCCCTAAACCTGCCAGCTTTTGCTGCATGGATGATAAGCCTTCAACAGGTTCTGGGTCGCTTGAACAAACCCGCCAAACGACACGCAAAAACATCACCAACAGCACCGACAGGCCAAATGATTTATGCGTAACAAATAATTTTAACTTAGCTGGCGACAAGTCTTGCTCATCGGCTAAAAAACCCAAAGTCGCGGCAACTATCAACAAGACTACGACTAACCAATGAAAAAATTTCGCCGGTTTAGGCCATACCGCTAGCTTGGCTCGCTGTACTAAATCGTTCATTATTTTATTGCAGCCTCCAACCAATCAGCAAACTCTCAACCCTCCAACCTTTCAAGCTAAAAAAGATATTCCGAAAACCTATCGGGCAAAATGGTGCAATAACCTTGCAAAAACAGCCATAACAAAAGACCCGCGTTAGCGGGTCTTTTGTTATGGCTGGCAAAATCTTCAAAAACGCTACGACGCCGATTTAACTGCCGATGAAGATCCGTCACCGCCAGCATTAAACCACCCCAATACCCAATATTTAATGTCTCGAGCTATCAATAGATTCACCGGCACCAATAACAGCGTAATGGCTGTAGCAAAAAGAATACCGCAGCCTAATGATATCGCCATGGGCACCAAAAACAACGACTGGGTGTTCGTGACAACCATCATCGGCATCAAGCCAAAAAATGTAGTCAACGAGGTTAAGATCACCGCCCTAAAACGTTTGACGCCCGCCTCCTCTACAGCCTCATCCAAAGTACTCCCTTCATTGGTTGACTGACCAACAAAATCAACCAGCACGAGGCTGTCGTTAATGACCACGCCAATCAAAGCCATTAGCCCCATGTAGCTCAACATGGTCATAGGATGACCCAACAACATATGCCCTACTACTGCTCCAACTAAACTAAAAGGAATGACTGACATAACAATAAACGGCTTGCCATACGATTTTAACGGCAGCGCGAGCAAGCAATAGATAAAAAACAACAGGCCAAACATCGATAAAACTAATACTTGAGAGGACTCTCGCTGCTCTTTTGCTTCACCTTCAAAGCTGTAACTTACGTCAGGATAATTAACTAACAGCTGATCGATATAGCCTCGCAGATCATCCATAAGCGCCAAAGCATTGGTTTTCTCCTTGTTGAAATCTGCCGTGACGTTAATCACTCGATAGCGATCAATGCGCTTGATTTGAGCCGGGCCTACCTCAGGAGAGATTTGCGCCACATGAGCCAACGGTATGCGCTGACCATCAGGTGTCTCAATTAATAACTCATCTAACGTTGCCGCATTGCTTCGCTCGCTTTTTGGCAAGCGTATCAGCACACGCACATCGTCTCTGCCACGCTGTATGCGTTGAGCTTCGAACCCGCGAAAAGCCTGGCTAATTTGACCGAGTACTGCAGACCTTGTTAAACCCAACACTTGCCCTTGCTGAGTCAGCTCGACGTGCAGCTCTTCTTTGCCCTGCGCTAGACTATCAGCAATATCAAAAACCATGGGGTACTCAGTCAATCGCTGCTTGACCTGCGCCGTCACCTCATCAAGACGATCAAAGGAAGCGCCAGCAAACTGAACATTAATGGGATCACCCACGCTAAAAATTTCGGCACGGTACCTAATCTCGTCGGCGCCGGCCACTGTGCCAATACGTTTACGCCACTCTCGCGTGACCTCCTGAGACTCAACCGAGACAGGACGATTCTCGGGTGAAAGTAATTCAATAGCCACCGTACCTATGTTTGAGGCATTGCCACCGGCGCCGCGCTGCGCTCCCGTCACTGCCAGCACATGGCGAACAGAGCTATTGCCCTGATCATCTGAATAATACGCTTCAAGCTCTCTGGCCACGCTGGCAATGCGCGTAATATGGCGATCGGTGACTTCGAAGGGCGTACCGACTGGCATTGTCAGTGAAACCACCACGGTTTCAGCCGGTACTCGAGGCATAAAAGTAAACCGCACCCAACCACTAGACAGCAAGGCCACGGTGATGGCGAAAACACCGATGAAACTGACCAATATGCTATAACGGTTGCGCAGTGCTTTTACTAACAAAGGCTGGTAGTACTTTAAAATAAAACGCTCAAACCCATTGGCCACCTTCATCTGCCACGCCAACAGTTTATTTTTCTTTTGGCGATCAGTGGGCGGTTTTAGGCGTTTCAAATGCGCCGGTAAAATCAACTTGGTTTCAATAAGCGAAATCAACAAAACAGAAATAACCACTGCCGGAATAGGCGCTGTCATTCTGCCTAACATACCGTCCATCAACGCCAAAGGAACAAACGCTGCGATGGTAGTAAGCACTCCAAACGTAACAGGTATGGCCACACGGTTAGTACCATGAATAGCGGCATCTACTCCGCTGCGGCCAGACTGCAAGCTCGAATAGATACTCTCGCCCGTTACAATCGCGTCATCAACCACCAAACCTAACACCAAAATAAAACCGAATAGGCTCATAATATTAATGGTGTGCCCAAAGTAACTAAGCAGCATGGTTGAACCGATAAAACTTATAGGAATACCCACCAGCACCCAAAATGCTACCGCTGGCCGTAAAAATATAGCTAACAGCAGCATCACTAAAATGCTTCCCTGTACCATGCTTTTGGTCAAAGCAGAGATGCGCTTTTTTAAATAGGCCGCATCGTCATCCCAATAGGACAGATTAATACCGGCAGGCAGCAGGATTTGCTGGTCTTCGATATATTGCCTTACCGTGCTCGAAACCTGGATCGCGCTTTGCTTACCCACACGAGAAACAGCAACAGTCACGCTGTTATCACCGTTAAACGTTGAATTGAGGCCATCTTCGGTAAAACTGTCGCGCACCGTAGCCACATCACCAAGGCGAATGAGGGAACCATCGGCATTGCTTTGAATAACAATGGCCTCGAAATCACCACGGCGATACGCCTGACCCTGCGAGCGAATAAGAATGTCGCCGCCCCTCGTGCGTAAGTTCCCCGCCGAAATATCCTGCGAACTAGCCTGCACAGCACTAGCTACATCTGCCAACGACAAGCCCAAATTACGCAAGGTATCTTGAGGCACCTCAATATTTATTTCATAAGCGCGCTCATAGCGTAATTCTGCTTGGGTAATGCCTTTTAGGCGCAGGATATCTTCACGCACTTTCTCGGCATAAATTTGAATTTCATCTCTGCTCAATTCACCTGAAACAACAACCGAGATAACGGCATAGTTGAACTGCCGTAAATTGATAATCGGCTTTTCGGCGTCCACCGGAAACGTGTTGATCGCATCGACCCGCGATTTTACGTCGGCCAGCATTGCGCGCGCGTCATAGCCGCTATCGACTTCCAGCCTAATGGTGGTACTGCCCTCACGTGACAGACTCACCATTTCCTTAATGCCTTCTAAATCTTGCACCGCCTCTTCAATGCGCACGGCCACACCCAACTCAATGTCTTCTGGCGTTGAGCCGCGTAATGCCACCTGTATAGAGATCGAGTCAGACTCCCCAGAGGGAAAGGTTTCAACTTGCAGCTGAGTAAAAAAAGCGATGGCGCCACCCATGATGATGAGCCACATCAACAAATTGGCCGCTACGCTATTTCGTGCAAACCACTCAATCACCGGCAACTGCCTCAGGTGAAGTGGCAGGCGAAATATCTAATGGCTTAGCCTGAGGTTCATCCGCTATTTTCGTCACCGACGTTTCATCTTTAACCACTAAAACTGGCGTACCCGAAAAAACTTGTCCTAGCGAACTTAGCACAAGCTCTTGCCCAGCGGCTAGGCCATCGCCAATGAGTGCTTCAACTTCATTTTGCCAAGCAATGCGAATAGGCTTGCGCTGCAGCAAACCCTCCTCAACCACGTAAACAAAACTGCCTTGGTAAATCGCAGAAACCGGAATCACAATAGCATTTTCGAGTACTTTACCTGCCACCTTCGCAGTTACATATTGGCCTATCTTAATTTGCGGCTGACGACCGGCTTGACCTTTCGAACGGTCGACTAACGATTGTCTTGAGGTGGCGGGCACTATAGCAAACTCAACCACCTCCGCATCTGCCGTTGCATAGGGGTCATCGATTTCGGCAATCACGTGCAATTGGCGCGACGTACTATCAATTGCGCTCTCGGTGCGAACTACTGCGCCTTGCCAGACCTGATTAGCTACTAGGCCAGAAAACAGCTCAACACGCGGAAATACTTGACCCGCACTTTGGGTGTCTCTGTAAACTTCGGGTAAATCGATATAGGCAAGGTCACGATCTCTAATTGGCAGCCGCACTTCGAGCTTACTGATGGCATAGATTTCTCCGAGCACCGAGTTGACACTCACCACCTGCCCTAAATCAACATTGCTGCTCATCACCCTGCCATCGTAAGGTGCGACGATCGTGGTTCTCTCTAAATCTAACCGAACCTTTTCCAAATTAGATTGCGCCGAAATGAGATTAGCTTCAGCGGCTTTTAACTGCGGCTTACGCAACAAAAAATCATTGGGCTGGTTGGCCCTACCCAAACTCTTCCAGTCACGCAGGGCCAGCTCCGACTGCGCTTTTTCTTCCTCAAGTGCAGCCTGAGCAGCCAACAGCTGCGCCTCAGCTATTTTGACATCAGCACGATAATCTCGGTCGTCAATAGTCAGCAGTGAGTCGCCCGCCTTGAAAAAGCCGCCGTTATCAAAGTCATCCGAGACCTGAACAATTTGCCCGGCAATTTGCGCCACTAACAGACTTTGCGTACGAGGGCTTACCGTGCCATAGCTCTCAACATTCACTTGATAGTTTTGAGCCGCCAGCACCTGCGTCTTTACGCTCATTTGCGGAGCATTATCCGGAGTACGACTAGGCTGCTTGGGTGAGAAGACTTTTAAAGCCACCGCCAAACCTACCAGAACAACAAAAAGCAACACCGGCATTACACGCCTGCTTATGGTGATTTTCAAATACCTACCCCATTCACTAAAAAAATAACTAACTCACACAAACTACTTATCAAACAACGCATGTGTTGCTAGCTAGTAATCGTAACCGGGGTTCTGGCGACTTAATTTACGCAATAGACCAGGCCAAACTAGATTGTCTCCAATGCCCGGTGTGAATGCGCCTTGAGCCTGCTCGCCCACACGATGGCCCATATCTTCAGTTTCTTCATGCAAGTGCTCAGCCCCACCGGCGGCTTGAGCTAAAATTTGCGTTTTGCAGGCATTTTCTAAGAGATACATACGCAAAAAACTGATGGCGCAATTAGGGCCTACAGTCAGCGTGCCGTGGTTGCGCAATATCAACAGGCTCTTGCTACCCAAATCGGCAACCAAACGCTCGCGCTCATCAAGGTCTAGGGCAATGCCTTCGTAATCGTGGTAAGCAAGGTCATCATAAACCTGCATTGAAAATTGGGTGTAACGACGCAACCCCTCTTTTTGCACTGACACAGCAATGCCATAGGGCGTGTGCACATGAATCACGCAGCCGGCATCTTCGCGCGCACTGTGTACGGCCGAGTGAACCGTAAAACCCGCAGGATTAATAAAATAGGGCGTGTCGCTTTTTATGTTGCCGTCTAAGTCAATTTTGACCAAGCTTGAGGCTGTCATCTCATCAAACATAACGCCATAGGGGTTTATTAAAAATCGTTCATGTCCGTCTTCATCGGGCAGTCGCAAAGAAATATGTGTGAACACCAGGTCTGTCCAACCGTACAGCGCCACAAGCCGATAGGTTGCGGCCAATTCGAGTCGCGCTTGCCACTCGGCTGCAGACACGGAGTCTTGCAAGCGAGGAATTTTAGACGGATCTGGAATATCGAATCCCATGGCTTTGCCGGTTACCTGATCGAGCTTTTGCATGTTTATCATTAACCTCATTAATACAGCAGTAGTTACCGAACGATAGTATCAGTTTACCGCCCAGCTGAGAACATCGCGCCCGCCGTTGTTAAGTTAAAATGGCGACGTTATGGGGCTCACAAACAGCGGGCTAGATTGCAGAGCTAAAGCCTTCCACACAGCCTCACACACAGCCTCAAATTAGGGTTTAGCGACGGCCAACACAAGTTGTTCAGTAAAATCGATAGCCCTTAACAAGCTATCGGTGGCCAAGCGTTCGTTGGTCGCGTGGATCGAGCGACTGTCGCTCATAGACACGCGGTAGGCACGAAAGCGATAAATCTCGTCAGCCACAATCTGATAGTGCCTCGTGTCGGTGGTTGCGGTGAGCATACCGGGCACAATTAACGACTCCGGAAACACTCGCGCTGCCGCCTCGCTAATGCGTGCATAACCCTCGCCATTCAAGTCAGCCACCGGCGGGCTTTGCCCCCAAGAATCTAACTTCACTACAATGTTTTCATCATCAATTAACTCAACGATAGAAGCCACTACTTCATCAACCTTATCGCCGGGGAGCAAACGCATATTCACCACCGCGTGCGCCTTTTGTGGCACCACGTTTTCTTTTACCCCGCTATCTAACATCGTCACAGCCGAGGTAGAACGCACCAGCGCGTTATTGGTTCTGTCACCCGCCATTTGATGTGCAATGGGAATAGCCCCTAGCCATTGATTACGCATCAGCCAGCCAGTTAGCCCACCCACCTCCGGCCCCATCACCCGCAGCATGTCGGTTACCGGCTCAACCAGCTTAACTGGCAAAGGATTGTCGTGGATTTTCGTTACCGCTCGAGCCAAACTCACCGCGGCATTATTGCGCGGCGGAATAGATGAATGGCCGCCCTCACCGGAAGCAGTAAGGTGCAGTGTGATATAAGTTTTTTCCGCCAAGCCCACTAGCGCCATCGACTTGCCAGCCAACATCGGATTATCGGGCAACACAATACCGCCCTCACCTACCATGTAGGCAAACTTAACCCCGCGCTCGTGCAGTGCGCTGGCCACCACAGCCGCGCCCTGATGTCCGCCAATTTCTTCGTCATGCACCATAGAAAAATACAGTGTGCGCTCGGGCGTATAACCCGCCGCTAACAGACGCTCTAGTGCTTCGAGACTGGTAATAACGGCCATTTTGTCATCGAGTGCACCGCGCCCCCACAAATAGCCGTCGGCCACCACACCGGCAAACGGTGGATGCAGCCAATCTTGCAACGTACCTTGCTCAATAGGCACTACATCGTAGTGAGCATCTAACAATACCGGCGCCAATTCAGGCTGTGATCCACGCCAAGTTAATAGCAAACTGTAGTCGGAAAACCTTTCAGCGCTGAGCGTGCTAAACACGCGCGGGTAGGTTTGCTCAATAAATGCTAAAAAATCAGCAAACGCTTGATAATTGATCTTATCGGAATTTTGAAAACTCACTGTTTCAAAGCGCAGCGCCTCAGCCATACGTTCAACCGGCCCAGCGTGAACAGTACCAAAAAAAGCTAACACATAAGCTAAGCTAGAAAAAAATACCACCTTAAAAAAGCAATGCTTAGATTTTTTAACGCTTGCCAAAATGCTTAATCTACCGAGCATAAAACTACTCCACCGCTAAAATTATTTTGCCGATATGTGCGCTACTTTCCATCAAAGCATGAGCGGCACCGGCCTCTGCTAGGGGAAACACTTTGGAAATAACAGGCACAATGTTACCTGCTGCAATTTTTGGCCAAATATGCGCCTTTAATGCGCTGGCAACCGAAGCTTTATAATCCGTCGAGCGAGGCCGCAATGTTGAGGCCGATAATGTGAGCCGCTTAGTGAGCACCGAGGCAAAATTAACACTCGCCTCAAAGCCATTTTGAAAATTAATGTTCGCAATACGACCATCAACTGCAGCCAACCGAATATTTTTTTGAATGTAGTCACCGCCCACCATATCGAGAATAACATCGACCCCACGACCCGCAGTAAATTCCTTAATTTCCTCAACAAAATCATCCGTTTTATAGTTGACTGCAAAAGCCGCACCGAGTTTTTCACAGGCTGCACATTTTTCGGCCGAGCCTGCGGTGGCAAATACGGTAGCACCCTGCGCAACGGCCATTTGGATAGCCGACACACCAATGCCTGACGAGCCACCATGCACTAAAAAGGTTTCTCCTGCGGCCAGCGCCGCTCGCTCAAATACGTTAGACCACACCGTGAAAAAAGTTTCAGGCAAGCTCGCCGCCTCAATGAATGAAAGCTGATCAGGCACTGGCAAACATTGCCCCGCCGGGACATTGACGTACTCCGCATAGCCGCCGCCATTAACCAAGGCACACACCTTGTCGCCTTTTTTCCAACCTTCTACCGCACTACCTAGCTCAGCGATGGTGCCCGCCACCTCAAGCCCCGGCAAGTCGGAGGCTCCTGGTGGCGCAGGATAGAGCCCCATCCGCTGAATAACATCCGGCCGATTGACGCCTGCAGCAGCGACCGCAATAAGCACTTCGTCATCGGCAATAGCCGGAATAGCCCGCTCAGCCGGCACCAATACTTCGGGCCCTCCGGGGGTAGATATTTCAACAACTTTCATACAGTGAACTCCCTAAAATCATTTGGCAGAGTATGCCACCGCCATCACAAAAAAACCAAATTAAGGCTGTGTCTAAACCAACAGTAACATTTGAGTCAGCGACTCTTTTTTGTATTGGGTAGCAGCAACGCCAGTTAATCCGCTCGTGCAAGGCATCGTAAATGCCCCAGCGCTACTGAGCAGAAATACTTATTTTTCTTGATATGCGCACGGCCATTGCACTGGCTGACGGGTCCGGCCTACTGCATGCTAATCAAACCGCCTACAACAAAATGGGCGATATCTGACTGCCGGCTACTACCCAACAGTTTCGGCAATATCCAACACAGGCTATGTGTTAGCTGCCTACCTATGGAACTTAGACGATGCTACGCACACTGGGACTGTTGCGTTAAATTGAAATGACGCCGCTTGCGGGCACAACAACGGCGGTGGCATGAGCATCAACCAAGCCGATATTGATACCAACCAAGGCTACTTTGTAGGGGCACTGTTTAACCGCGGTGCGAATACCCGCATTAATTTAAGAGTTTTGATGGTTTTTAATGACAGTACCGACTGACCCACTGAAGCAAATGGAGCAAATGGAGCACTCTGGGGCAGCAACACTCAGCGCTGAGACAAAAGCAACTTTACAAGCGGTATAATCGTTTGCAGCAGATACAGTGAATATTCCCAGCCTATATATTATTATTCATAGCCAACTTTGGCGTTCGATCGGCTTTGTATAGGCCCCAATGTTTTTCAGGTTCAAAGGGATCACAGGAACCTTTCCAATTTTCATCAAAAGCCTCAAAATAATAGACCAGCACCTGCTCTTGCTCAGCCCAATCCATTAATTGCTGAAAATACTGTTTTTGATAAACTTCGTTGACCTTATCGACATCAATGCCATGACCATTAGACGCAGTCGCCCAGCCAGCCTCCGTGATAACGATTTGAACATCGGGGTATGCTTGGGCAACGGCATTGTAGTTATCAATGGTATAAGACAAGCCTTCCTGAATGCTTTTATATTCCCATACCGGATAAGTATGAATGGAAATAAAATCAATCTCGTCAACTAAAGGTTTCAACTTATCTAACCAAGGAACATAGTTCTCACAAAACGTCACTGGCTGTCTAACAGCTGCTTTGAGTTGTTTTGCATAGGCACACAAACTATCAACCGGCACCATATGGTCAGTCCAGCTAACCGAAGCCTCATTACCAATTGATACTGAACTTACAATATTTTTATAAGTGTTAGCGAGATGAATTAACTTACTAATTTCTGTTTGATTATGCTCTTTATTTTCCTGCAATTGCTCGGCAGTATACTCGGCTCCCCACGGACACTCAGGATTACTAAGCTCTGCAATAATATAGGCGCCTAACATCACATCAAAAGGCATACCCTCTTTATTGATGACATCCAATACCATTTTAGAATGTGTATCACTGGCATATAAACGCAGCGACTCCCACCGGCCCTCTAACATGAGTAAATCTTGCTTGATCTCTTCGTGCGAGGGCAGTACATCCGAATCAGGACTTTGCCCATCACGATAGCCTGAGTAACAAATGGCTTTTGTGTACGGAAGTACTGCAGATGATAAAACATTATTATTCATATATTTATTTACACGTATTTAAGTTTTTCGTCTTTGTCCCACAAACCCCAGTACGCACCAACGTCACCTTCGGCGCCTACCTTCCATGACTCATCAAACGACGAAAAATAAAAAATATCGACGTCATCCGTTTGCGCCCAGTGCTGAGCATTAAGGAAGTAGCGAATAGCATTCTCTTGCGAGGGCACTGCACCGTAAAACGTTTGGCCTTTGTTCGGCCAACCGGTTTCAGTAATAATGACTTTCTTGCCTGCGGCAACTTTCACCGTGCGCCGATACATGTCTTTCATGTATAGAAGTGAATACTCAATTGCGCAACCCTCCCAAAAAGGATAGCAGTTAGCTAAGATAACGTCGCATATTTCAGTGATGGCTGGACGATCTTCAAATTCATAATACGCATCAACATAACCAACAGGAACACCCGGTGCGGCCGCTTTAAAACGGCGAATATAATCAATTAGCTGAGCCTCCGTAAGGTCGTCTCGGTACATGACTTCATTGCCCACGGCAGCCACATCAACATAGCCATCTTGTGCCAGCTTAATCAGCGCTTCAATCTCAAGTTCATTCTTTTCTTCATCAGTGCCTAACCATGCACCTACTAATGTTTGGAGCCCCTGCTGCCTAGCAACCTTAGGAATTAACTCATTACCCTGTATGCATGAAAAAGAACGCACCCACTGCACGTAGGGCTTAATGATCGTCATTCTGCGCTGCACCTGCGCCAAACTTAGCTCATCACCGGGCTTCTGCCCTTCTTCGTAAGCACTGAAACCGATGCCATGCATACCCCTGTCAGGGTTTGCCTTAAAATAATCGCTCAACTCCCCTATCTCTGCAGAGGACACGCTCATCCCTGAAAGGGACAATATTTTCCCGTCTCTTTTAGACATTCACTTCATTACCTTGGTCAAATGGATTGGACTGAAGATGGCTCGCCTGAAATTACACGAGGCAGCAATAGAGAACTAGAGGCAAAAGCGCAACCGAGCAGCCTTACTAGCCACCGCCCGGATATTACGGGAGCGCCTGTAAACTTTCAATTCAGAGCACAACTTTTGAGGTGAGCTGCCTAAGTTACATGGTGAATCGCTAAACCTCACCGTATCACTGGCTCATTCTTACCCCGTCTAGTCCCTTTTGCGAGCCGCTACTTAATACAAGACTTGAGTGCAGCTCTAGGTTGCGGCCAACGGCATTGCAGATCAGCCGCCCCGAAAATATCAAGCCACTATTTAAGTGCGCTGTCACGCGTTAAGTGCGCCATTATCGCCCCGCGTAACGACATTGATACTATTTTGCTAACCCATCCATATACCATTGGTTTTAAATCCAAAGCTGAAATCCAAAACCTGTCGGATTATTAAACAGCGCGCTCATCGGTAATCACGTGCTCAGAAGTCTAGAATTACGCTTAGATTTAGCCATAAGGCTAAGCCACTCTTACTTTGTAGTAACTCAATACTACATTCATGACATTGTCCAACATACTTAAACGAAATAGCGATTTTTAATCCTTATTCGGCTTTTTAGCGCTGTCGAATTATTGAACAGCTGTGAGATGTTATATCATCTCAAAGCCTAGCAACGGCAGACCTCCATGGCATTTCCTGAGATTGGCATGAATGATGCTTATTTGACCACACGAACTCATTTAAATTTTTTTCAACAAAACTTAGGAGGATTCAACCGTGAGAATGAAACCATTAATGAGTGCCTGCGCAATTGCACTAGCTGCAAGCAATGCCAATGCGGGCCTCATGGTAACCGTAGAAGCCGGAGGGCAACTAACGTCCACTCAAACTGGCGTGACGGAAGTCAATTTTAACGATGGAACCATAGGCTCTTATACTGACGGCACCCCATCGCAGTACTCGATTTTTTCCCAATCACAAAGCGGATCGGCCCAGCCCTATGGTATAGATAGCAAATTTTTGAGTGTTCCCAATCCAAAGAGAAACGGTAGCGCTTCCTTTGAGCTAGATGGTGAATACAATTATTTCGGTTTGTACTGGGGTTCTGTTGACACTTACAACGGCATCGAATTTTTCCTAAACGGAGCTAGCGTGGGTGAGATCTGGGGTGGTGACGTAGAGCCTCCACTCCTTGCTGATGGTAATCAGGGCAGCTATACATCAAACCGGTACGTGAACTTCTTTTTCAACGGTGGTGACACTTTTGACAGTATCACCTTGACGAGCAATGGTTTTGCTTTTGAGTCAGACAACCACGCCTATGGCAATGTTTCTGTTCCAGAACCCGGTTCGCTGGCTTTATTGGGCTTAGGTTTAGCGGGACTGGCATACAGCCGCCGTAAGAGCTAGCACGCAACTCTGCACCCTGACACCTCCACGCCGTTGTTATTGCAGCGGCCGTGGATTGTCCGTGCCAAGGGCGAGTAAACAGCCCGTTTTATGCCGCATCGGTTGACAAGCCGAGGCAAAATAATTACTGTAGTACTGTTGTTTAGATGGCATCCCCCAAGCCATTAGAGTCTCCCCCGGCTCATAGCGTTTGCAATCAACCCGTTACTCTGGAGTGCACATTCGTTCGTTGTGTTTAATAACGTCTGAATCTGTCCTCGCACGTAATATTTTGTTAGCAAGCGCGACATTGGAACAAATCTAATGTCAACGTTACCCCTGGAGAATTTGTTTTGTCTTAAATTCTTTTAGGGATCGTTTACTGTGAAAAAAATATCCATTCCACCTCTTAGCATGCTGCTCTTTTCGCTTGTAGCTAGCCCTAGCTCAGCTGTTTTATTAATGCAGCGGATCTTAACGTTCCTTCCTTTCGCTCTTTTTGCCAATGCAAGCGCCTCGGCAAAGCCAGATATTTCTGCCTTAAAAGCACGTTGATAATGACAGCTCAACTACCGCCACTTAACGCTCAAGCGTTAATTTTAAACTGTTGCCAAGCCTCGTAGATTTTTGCGGCGACACCCAAGGAGAAAACTTATGCAAGGCTCAACCACCCGCTTTTTAATCGCCTCAATGCTGCTCAGTTTGTCGGCCACCGCTCAAGCGGCTGTTGTGGCTTTTTCAAATATTGTTTCTGGCGACGGCGCGCCCACTTTTTTTGATGAGAGCACCACCACGCCCGATGCCGTTAATGGCAATGTACTAAACATTGGCCTAAACAATTTCGGCGCAGACGGCACATCAAGCAGCAATACAGCCGCTGTTGATGCACTGTCGCTGGTCATTACCGCACCTGAGGGCTACATGATCACGTCACTTTTATATAGCGAAGCTGGCCAGGCAGAAACAACCGGAGGCACCGCAGTGGCCAGTGGCTCCATTGTGGCCGATGGTATGCCTACAAATTTCGCGACCCAAGTGTTTTCACCGAGTACCACACTGAGCGCATGGAGTATCGAACCGGGCATCATCACGATTGATAACAAGCAATCTATCGCGGTGTCGGTCACCAACTCCCTGTTTGCTTATGCGTTTGGCCCAACAGATATAGCCATGATCGAGAAGACGTCGGCCACCCTCACCGTTGGACTCACGCAAGTTCCTCTGCCTGCCGCAGCATGGCTGTTCGGCTCGGCGATTGCCGGCTTGATTTACAGCAAAAGCCGCTTAAACTAGCTTTGATAACAAATCCGGAGGAGTAACGAATGAACATATTATGCCCATATTTTAATAGAGCGCTTGTTATAAGCACGCTTGTCAGCGCCGCTGCCAACGCAGCGCCGATCCAATTTGATATCTCATCGACTGTGACCGACGCAGAAGGCAGTTATATTGGCGGCGTTCTCGTTGGTGACACAATCACGGGAACACTGATAGTCGACGATGATGCGGCTAATGGTGGTCCTGGTTCTGACCCGGGTCCTGGTACGAATCCAGGTCATGAATACACATCTTTCTGGGAATTTAATGGCCCCCCATATGGCGTAAGTTTGCTGGATGTACAGCAAGGCGCTGGCTTTAGCAGTGAAACTCAGGCGATTGTTGTCAATGATGGCCTTACTATTACTGCAGAAGACACCGGAGGAATAATTCCTGACGGAACATATGATTGGATAGAGATATTGGGCGCTACCACGTCGGATTATTGTCCTTCCACTGCTGATTGTGGAGCAAATCCGAATGAAATCTTAGTGGCAGATGGAGAAGAGTGGACTCTGGCTATCTTCGCCTCAGATGATTCTTGGTTTACAGGCGGCAGTATTCCACAGAGCCTGCCTACAGGTTACACCGCTTTTCTGATTGGACTCGAATTTGATGACGAGGGCAACGAAACCGGAATCATACTTTCGCCAGTAGAGACGTTAACAATGACGGCAGCGCCCATTCCCACAGCAGCTTGGCTGTTCGGTTCTGCACTGGCAAGCTTAGGCTGGATACGCCGCAAGCAGACTGCTTAAGTCACCACACCGAATCTTAGGTGTCGAATCTTAGGGGTCATACAGTTAACAAGAATCTTAGGGGTCAGAATTTTAGAGGTCAGAGCCTTAATTCTCCTGTTATTTTGTTGCTAATGGCTTCACAATATAGTGTGCCGCGTTGGATTCTTATATTACCACCTACACAGTTCATTTTTTTCTGTCCTAGCAAATCTCAGAGGCCATTAATTCGTAAACTACTTTATGCTGCTTTTTTAAGTGTCCTAAACCTTTTGATAATCTTTCAGGCAAAGTGTTAGGGGGCAGTCTTAGAAACCAGAGCCCAAAATTTTTTATCCATAAAGCCTTAGTCTAATCGCACGCGTTTTGTTGCCATTTTTTCCATTGAGTACTGCGCAATGCAACTAGGCAAATAAGCAGCGAGTGACCGTCGGTCTTTTATACGCGTGCCTGTACAATTACTTACCTATTCGCTCTTTTAGTATTGAACTTTACACCAACGAACCAGTCACATCCTGGTCATCAATTAAATCAGAGAATTACTTTATGAATAGGATCAAAACAGCATTGCTAGCAAGCCTATTAATACTGACCTCACAATTAGCGCAAGCATCGAGTTCTCAGCCAGAAATTTTCAGTGTTTTGTTTTACGCTGATTGGTGTGGAAGTTGCCGAGTGATTGACCCTGCGATAGCAAAAGCCCGTGGTCAATCAGACCTGGATAATGAGCCAGTTCTATTTGTACGATTGGATTTAACCGATGCTACAAAAAGGAATCAATCTCGCCTAATGGCTCACGCCCTAGGTTTAAGTGATTTTTATGAGAAAAATGCTGGCAAAACCGGATTTATGGTGCTGGTGGACGCGGAAACAAAGACGATTCTATCAACAATAACTAAAGCGTCCGATGCTAAAGCTATAACAACCCAAATAACCAATGCTATTGCTACGGCATCAAGCTAAAAAACACGTCATCTGCGGTTTGGGG
>Ga0075467_10000209_pt1 | contig 43442 bp, 57 predicted proteins | sample DEB08_DNA_9_FD_75067 | JGI IMG/M metagenome (GOLD analysis project Ga0075467, IMG submission 75067) | Aqueous microbial communities from the Delaware River and Bay under freshwater to marine salinity gradient to study organic matter... | ecosystem: Environmental > Aquatic > Marine > Coastal ... | reverse complement strand
AAAATCAACAACGAGTACGGGTCCAGAAGGGTTCGCCGGCATTACCCAAGCGTAGTAGCGGGGCGGTTAACTACTGAATGCACCAAGTGCCAGGAAGGCAATGACGAGCAGCAGGTAGATCGCCCCACCAACAACAAACGTTATAACCAGAAATCTACGGGCCCAACGAGCCGCCCTAGCCGCACCAATTTCATCACCATTCTCCAGCCGATTTCGCGCACTAAAGGCAAATGACACTGCCACTATGCCCAGAGGCAAGAAGAAAAAGATTGAGCCAATCAGAGACGATCGCAGATACGTCTTTGGGGCCGAGTTCATTGGCTAACCATAATCACCCTAGCCACATTCACCACGAGCACCAGCACTCGCCGGGCTCGGCCACCGATCGCAGATGTTTACCCTTGCAAGGCCAAGCGCAAAGGCGGTGCCTCAACTGAAGCGAACTGCCATATCAACGCAGGTTCCGTTCGATGGTAGTGGTGAGCAAGCACGACCCTAAGGCCGGCAATACCCACCCAGTCGAAAGTTGGATGCTGGTCCTTAAGCGCTACAGAACACTTCGACGTAGCTTCGCCAATAATTTCCAAGAGTCGCTCAGCCGCGAGCAGCAGAATCTCCTCATTGACCGTACCCCGGGATTGCACCACTTGCTCAAAGGCCGAACATGCTTCCAAAATATCTAAACACCGTAGATCATCTCCACGTGTCACAGAGAAACGGCCTCAGCAAGCAAATGCGAATCTCGACTCTTGAGACCACCGATAGCAACCACGTCTACATCACAATCAAGAAGCGCACGCAGGTCCAACTCAAGATGTACTTGATCCAAAATTGAAGCTCCCGATCCAAATTCCACCAAAAAGTCTACGTCAGAGTCTTCTCGATCTTCGGCTCGAGCTACCGAGCCAAATACCTTGATGTCCAAGGCATGTCTGCGAGCCAGAAGAGCCTTAATGTCTTCGGCATGCGCCAACACCATGTTGCGAATCTCACCCATGGCGATATCTTGACGCAACCAGAGCAGATCACCCACGTGTCATGCAGTCCTGCCAACTAAACCTAAAAAACACCACCTCATTAGGCGGCGCAATTGATAAGGAGGGCTTCTAGCGCCAGCCAATTCTTTTCATGAGGCCTAGTGAGGTGGTGAGAAGGTTTCCCCACGTTTCGTCACTGAGACCAAATGGTGGGCCAAAACCCAGCGCATTTTGAGTGGCAATTGTTTGTGACTCGGTGTACTGCACGATCCCGGCCAACCCATGCCTGCGGCCAAGTCCCGATGCGCCAAATCCACCCATGGGTGAACCAAGGGTTGACCACGCTGTTGCATAGCCTTCGTTGATGTTGACCGTGCCTGCCTTTAGTTGCTTGGCAATTGCCAACGCGCGTTTTTTATCCCGGGAAATCACGCTGGCATTGAGTCCGTATTCGGAGTCGTTTGCCAATTCAATGGCCTCGGCATCACTTGAATAGCTGCTAACCGAGACGACCGGGCCAAAAGTTTCCTCACGACACACATTCATGTTTTCCGCCACACCGGTAAGAATTGTTGGTGCAATAGTGGCATTACCGGTGAGCTCACCGCCCGTATGGACCGTGGCACCTTTTTCGCGAGCATCAGTGATAAAAGCCATAACGCGCGCTGCGTGAACAGGTGAAATGAGTGGACCATAAGAGCCTCCCCAGCCGACCGAGCCTTGGTAGGTCATTGCCCGAGTTCTCTTAACAAAGGCGTCCAGGAATTCCTGTTCAATGGATTTGTGGACATAAAGGCGCTCAATACTTATGCAGAGTTGACCGGTGTTTCCAAAGCAGGCACGCGTGGCAATCTCGGCTGCTTTTTCAATGTCAGCGTCCGCGCGAATAATCATTGCGTTCTTGCCGCCAAGTTCTAATGCGGAACCAATCAGGCGTTCGCCACACTGAGCAGCGACGATTCGACCTACTTTGGTTGAACCGGTGAACATCAAGAAATCGACTTGATTGATCAAGGGTGTTCCCAATTGCGCGCCATCACCGATCACCACACCGAAGAGTTCGCGTGGCAATCCGGCTTGGTAGAGCAAATCAATGACGTACAACGCGGTGACACTGGTGAGTGGATCGGGTTTAAGCACGACACCGTTACCAGCAAGTAAGGCTGGAAGTGCATCGCTGACGGCAAGAGTGAGCGGGTAATTCCATGGGGCGATAATCCCGACCACACCCAGTGGGACATGGCGCTCAATTGCGCTGATCAATAATGGAAAAGCCCCGGAGTGCCTTCGATCTTTGAGTGCGCCAAGATGCCGAGCGTAATAGCGCGCGTTCAGAGTTACGTCGAGTAACTCCTCGTTTGCATCACGCCGGGGTTTACCCGTCTCCCATTGAATGAGGTCAAGGATTTCACTTTTGTTGGCCAGCACCAGGTCATGAAAGGCCAGAATCACTTTCGCCCGCTCTCGCAGTGAACGAGTTGCCCAGATCCGTTGGGCTGCTCGGGCTGCCTGCACAGCTACTGTGACATCACCTTCGGTTGAAACATTTAGTGAATACAACTCTTGACCGTAGGGCGAAGTGATGTTGACACAATCCTGTGAATTGTTGTTTGGCAGCGCTACAACTCTTGGCCAGTACTGAAGTCCTTCAATTACCCCGGCCATGATCAGGAGACGATCATTTCGATCCGCTGGAATTCCTTTAGGTCGCTGTATCCCGTTGTGGCCATCGCTTTTCGCAAAGCACCCACGAGGTTCATAGTTCCATCGCCTGTTGAGGCTGGGCCATTGAGAATCTGTTCCACTGTACCCACCTGCTTCATTTGGTGACGCTCACCGCGCGGAAGGGTTGGGTGCCAAGCCTCTGAGCCCCAATGAGTGCCGCCACCGGGTGAGTCCGTACCGCGCGAGAGAACTGAACCGATCATGGCTGCGTCAGCGCCACATGCAAATGCCTTGACGATGTCCCCGCTATTACCCATTGATCCGTCAGCGATCACATGGACATAGCGGCCACCTGATTCATCGAGGTAGTCGCGTCGCGCTGAAGCAACATCAGCGATCGCCGTTGCCATCGGGACCCGGACACCGAGAACTTCCGCGGTCGTGTGCGAGGAGCCACCACCGAAACCAACAAGTACTCCAGCCGCACCCGTACGCATCAAGTGAAGGGCGGCTTGAGCTGTTGCGCAACCTCCAACTATTACGGGAATATCTAGTTCATGAATAAAACTTTTGAGGTTCAGTGGTTCACCACTTGCGGCTACATGTTCGGCGGAGACGGTTGTGCCGCGAATAACTAAAATTTCCGCACCACTACTCGCGGCAATAGGTGCCAGCTCTGCCGTACGTTGCGGTGAGACCGCTACCGAGACTGTTATTTCGCTTTCTTTGAGCTGGGCAATTCGGTTCTTGATCAATTCGTGGTCAACCGGTTTATCCGAATACAACCGTTGTAGCAACGCCGTGGCTTGATCCGGTTCAACATTCGCTATTTCACGCAAATAAAGGGTTGGGTCCTCGTAGCGTCCCCATAAGCCTTCAAGGTTGAGTACAGCGAGTGCTCCATTGCGCGAAATGGTGACGGCGCTTTCCGGAGACACAACCGAATCCATCGGTGCAGCAATGAGTGGGGTCTTAAATTTGTAGGCATCGATGCTCCAGTTGGTTGACACCTCGGATGCATCACGGGTGCGACGCTGAGGGGCAATTGCGACCTGATCGAATGAATAGCCTTGGCGGGCAGACTTCGTCCCACCGATTACAACTTCAACCATTATTACCGCCCCGAGTAGTTTGGTGCTTCGATTGTCATCTGGATGTCATGTGGATGGCTCTCGCGTAATCCTGCTGCTGTGATTTGCACCAGACGCCCTTTCTCACCCAGTTCGGCCATAGTGTGTGCCCCCGCGTAACCCATTGCAGCGCGCAGGCCACCCACAAGTTGATGCGCAACTGCGCCCAGAGGGCCGCGATAGGAAACCATGCCTTCAATACCCTCAGGAACGAGTTTGTCGTCACTTAAAACATCGTCTTGGGAATAACGGTCTTTTGAATAAGAACGTGCTTCCCCCCTGCTTTGCATTGCGCCAAGGGATCCCATTCCGCGGTAGGACTTGAATTGTTTGCCATTAACAAAAACTACGTCGCCGGGTGCTTCCTCACAACCTGCCAGAAGTGAACCCAACATGACGGTATTGGCTCCAGCAACAATTGCTTTGGCGATATCTCCGCTGTATTGAATTCCACCATCGGCGATCACCGGGATTCCAGCGGCTCGTGCGACAGAAGCCGCCTCCTCGATTGCGGTGATCTGTGGAACACCCACACCAGCGACCACCCGTGTTGTGCAGATGGAACCTGGACCGACCCCAACTTTGACGCCGTCCGCACCTGCGTCAATTAAGGCTTGGGCGCCCTCTCTGGTAGCAATGTTGCCCCCGACCACATCAACTGTAAATTCTTTTTTGATTCGCGCAACCATGTCTAGCACCGCTCGCGAGTGACCGTGGGCCGTGTCAACTATGAGAAAGTCGACCCCCGCCTCAATGAGGGCTGTTGCCCGCTTAAACGAATCGTCGCCGACCCCAATTGCTGCCCCAACAACAAGCCGACCCAGCGCATCCTTTGATGCATGCGGGTACCTATCCGCTTTGACAAAGTCTTTAACCGTGAATAGCCCGCGAAGTTTTCCATCAGCGTCAACAAGTGGCAGTTTTTCAATTTTCTTTGTTGCCAAAAGATTGAGTGCATCAATCGGTGCTACACCAACCGGAGCTGTTACCAGCGGCATCGGGGTCATGACTTCGCTGGCCACTCGCGACATATTCTCTTCAAATCGCATGTCACGATTCGTCACGATTCCCACAAGGATCCCGTTGGAATCAACAACGGGAACACCGCTAATTCGATAGCGTCCACAGAGTCGATCAACGTCCGCCAAAGTGTCAGTGGGTAAGCAAGTGACGGGGTCGTGCACCATTCCTGCTTCACTGCGCTTAACCAGATCAACCTGAGCCGCCTGGGCCTCAATTGGTAAGTTCCTATGGAGTACACCGACGCCGCCTTGACGGGCCATAGAAATCGCCATACGGGATTCCGTCACCGTGTCCATCGCACTGGAAACCAATGGCATCTTGATCGAAATATTTTTGGTCACAAGAGCGGATGTATCTACTTCACTCGGCACGACATCGGAGATTCCCGGCAACAATAAGACATCATCAAAAGTGAGGCCCAAGAATGCAACCTTGCTCGTTCTTTCAACCACGGGGCCTCCTTGAAGATAAAGCCCTAGGTTAGTCGCTCACGACTTCACTGATGAGCGCGACCGCAGACTTGAGGTCGTTGGCGACACGGACACCACGAGGCGGTTCATTAACCCAGCCTGGACCACCAATCACAATTCTGGGATTCGGACGAAGTGAGGGCAATCGGGCTAAATGTGCTGAATCTGATGTGTTTCGAATTTGAGCCCAAAGAAAAACAGCCCGCGGGCCAGTCCGGGTGATTACATCTCCCAAACTTTCTAGTGGCATACCTGCGCCTAAGTGTACGAAGCGAATTCCCTGCTCTGCCAAGCCAGCGCCAACGGCCCATAGTGGAAGTTGATGTGCATCACCGCTCATTGATCCCAGCACGACCATTGCCCTAGAGGTTTCCACCGTGGACTCATGCGCAAATCGTGAAAACTCGGTCTGTATCGCGGTCGACAAAATGTGTTCAACTTCAATCCCGCATTGGCGCAGTTCCCACATCTCACCGATGCTTTTCAAAATAGGAAGGAGTAACTCGTTCCAAGTAGGGATGACACCAATTTCCCTCAAAGATTCTGAAATGATTGCTGCACAGCCACCTTGATCAAGGGCACTTGACGACTTCGCGAGTCCGCGGGCCCGGCGATCACACCCGGGTGTCGCCACGACATTGCCTCCACCACTACGACCAACGGGTGTATTTAGCGCCTCATCTGGTTTGTGAGGAATCGGTCCCTCACTGTACGTGCGACCTAGTGACGCCGCCGCTGAAGCAGCAGGAGAGTTGCCCGAACGAATCAGGGCGGACATGTAATCCAATCGCGCCAGATCCATTGGTGAATAGCGCCGGTGCGTTCCTCCATCACGATGGCTAGGGCCCACCCCGTATCGACGATCCCACGTTCGCAGGGTCGCCGGGGCAATGCCCAACCGACGAGCTGCCACGGCCACGCTCACACTGATTTCGCCCTCGACCTGCTGTGATTGCGTAGTAGCGGGCTTTTGCACCATCCAAGTGTGGGGCATAAGTCCATTTTTCGCATCTTGTGATTCAATTCACAGCATGGAATATTGACCAACCTATGAAACGCTTTGTATTATTATGGTCTCGAACGGAATCACACTAAGGAGCAATCATGGCTGATGTATCCCGCCTCCCCGGCCCCAATGCTGATACTTGGGACTGGCAACTCCTTGGCCTGTGCCGTGGTGAAGACCCCAATATGTTCTTCCACCCCGAAGGTGAACGTGGACCTGCCCGAATCAACAGAGACGAATCGGCAAAGGCCGTCTGTGGAGCATGTCCCGTGAAAGTTCAATGCGCCCAGCATGCACTCGCGGTCCGTGAGCCATACGGAGTGTGGGGTGGCCTCACCGAGGACGAGCGAGAAGAGATCTACGCCGGTCGCCTCAAGGCCAGCGCAGCGGTCGGCAGCGAAATCAGCATCGCACCAATCGGCTTCCCAATGCACATTGCAACCGCTTCATAATTTTTTTCCCAAACAAGTGTGACTACTGATTAACGTCTTAACGACAATTAAAGGGTGGGGCTGCAGTAGCGGCCCCACCCTTTAATGTATAAAAATGCTTTAGCGCAATTCATACTCACGAATTAATGAGAGTGACCGTGATGCCCATGTCCATGCCCAGCATCGGGTTCTTCAACCGCTGGCTTGTCGACAACGAGTACCTCCGTCGTGAGCAGCATTGCCGCAATTGAAGCGGCGTTCTGCAAAGCTGAACGAGTTACTTTCACCGGGTCAATAACACCCTGGGCAATGAGGTCACCGTATTCACCGGTTGCAGCGTTGAGCCCGTGACCTGCTGGCATGTCAGCAACTTTGGCAACAACAACATAGCCGTGCTCCCCTGCGTTTTCAGCAATCCAGCGGAGTGGCTCGGAAGTTGATTTACGAACAATGGCAACACCCGTTGCTTCGTCGCCAGTTTTTCCTAGATTAGAGTCAAGAACCTTTGCCGCCTGCACAAGTGCGGTTCCGCCGCCGGAAACAATTCCCTCTTCAATCGCTGCACGAGTAGCCGAGACAGCATCTTCGATTCGGTGCTTCTTTTCCTTGAGCTCAACTTCGGTGTGACCGCCCACTTTGATTACAACAACGCCGCCAACAATCTTGGCGAGGCGCTCCTGCAACTTCTCGCGATCCCAATCCGAATCTGAACGCTCAATTTCGCTCTTAATCTGAGCAACACGATCTGCGACAGCTTCTGCAGTCCCCCCACCGTCAACGACCGTGGTGTTGTCCTTGGAAACAACCACGCGTCGAGCCGTACCGAGAACTTCGAGCCCTACCTGATCTAGCTTGAGGCCGATGTCCGCAGAAATAACCTGCGCGCCGGTCAAAACGGCCAGGTCCTCCAAGATTGCCTTCCGGCGATCACCGAATGCTGGAGCTTTTACCGCGCAGGATGCGAATGTTCCGCGGATCCGGTTGACGACGAGGGTTGAAAGCGCTTCGCCATCAACGTCTTCCGCAATGATCAACAGTGGCTTGCCTGTTTCAACAACTTTCTCCACTAAAGGCAGGATCTCAGCTACTGAGGAGACTTTGCCCTGAACAAGGAGAATGCGTGGGTCCTCAAGGACAGCCTCCATGCTTTCCTGATCGGTTACGAAGTATGGAGAGATGTAACCCTTGTCGAACTGCATTCCCTCGGTGAATTCCATCTCCATTGCCGTGGTGCTGGACTCTTCAACGGAAATAACGCCATCTTTTCCGACCTTGTCGAATGCGTCGGCAATGAGTTCGCCGATTTCACGGTCCTGTGAGGAAATAGCCGCGACGTTGGTGATTTCCTCCTTGCCGGAAACCTCACGAGCCATTTTTGCAAGTTCTTCCGTAACAGCAGCTACGCCGGCATCCATTCCACGCTTGATTGCCATCGGTGCGGCGCCTGCGGCGACCTGCTTCAATCCTTCAGTGACCATGGCTTGGGCCAGAACGGTTGCGGTGGTGGTTCCATCGCCTGCGACGTCATTGGTCTTGGTAGCTACTTCTTTAGCGAGCTGGGCTCCCAAGTTTTCATAGGGATCATCCAGTTCAATCTCGCGAGCGATTGTCACACCGTCGTTGGTGATTGTGGGGGCTCCCCATTTTTTGTCAATCACGACGTTGCGGCCCTTTGGACCGATGGTTACGCGGACTGCGTCAGCGAGTGCGTTTACTCCGCGCTCAAGGCTGCGACGAGCATCCTCATCAAATTCAATCATCTTTGCCATGGTGTAAATCCCTCAATCATGAAGTGGAGTTGTGCCGGAAAAAAACTTATGCTTGTGCTTGTTACTTGTCGATGAGCCCCACGCCTCCCGAGGGATTCGCGGGGCTCATCGAAACAAGAATTTGTCCTTAGATTTACTTTTTTACTTCTCGACGATGGCTAGCACGTCGCGAGCAGACAGCAACAGGTATTCCTGTCCGTCGTACTTCACTTCGGTGCCGCCGTACTTGCTGTAAATAACGATGTCGCCGACCTTGATGTCCAAGGGAATGCGCTTGTCGCCATCTTCGTCAAAACGACCTGGTCCAACTGCGAGAACCTTGCCCTCTTGGGGCTTTTCCTTCGCGGTGTCAGGGATAACAAGTCCTGAGGCGGTTGTTTGCTCCGCTTCGAGGGTTTGTACCAAAATGCGATCTTCTAGGGGCTTAATGGAAACCGACACGGTTTATTCCTCCGGCTCGTGGGCACCAGCTACCTAAAGCTGGAGCGACTTACGAATATTTGGTCTTAAAGTTGGCACTCACATGGTGAGAGTGCCAAGTCAAAGATTACGCAACAGTTAGCACTCTGTCAAACCGAGTGCCAGCCAAGCGCTAATCCACCCCTTAGGCTTACCCCGTGACCGACCCTTCCGGTAGGGAAACTCCCAATGCAAAAACTCCCGAGTTCCCCGCTCCGAGCGAGGAGCTGATTTCCCTAGCGCGGACCGCGTTGGCCCAGCCCAGCGCAAATGAGCTCACCGTGATCACCTCGCTCAGGGCCCAGGGCCATGGGGTGGAGTCCGTTCGACTGGCACTGGAACAGGTGCAACTGCGCGATAAGGCTTCAATCGCCTGGAAGAACAGCGGTCGGCAGCGCCAGACTTGGTATTTCACCCGGGATGGCCTTGAGGCCGCCAGTCACCCGCTCGTCGCGGCATTTCACGCCGAAATAATTTCCCATAGCGAGGTCACAGCGGTTGTTGACCTCACCGCTGGAATTGGCAGTGACAGTGCCGCCTTCATTCACGCCGGACTCAGAACCACCGCTGTTGAACTCGATCCCAATACGGCCGCCTTACTGACCCACAACATTCACGACGCAAAAATCTTGATCGCCGACTCGATGCTGCTGGACCCCAACCAATGGGATCCACGCGACACCGCGATCTTTATTGATCCCGCGAGACGAGGTACTTCACGCTCACTCGACGGCGCTCGTGCACTCCCCGAACGCGACCCAGAGCGTTGGTCACCACCAATATCTTTCGTCAAAGGCCTTGCAAACAATTTTCGCGTTTTCGTGAAAGCTGCTCCTGCATTTAGTCCACCAGCGGGTTGGGCGCAGTTCATTATCAGTCTTGATGCGACCATTGTAGAAATGTTCACCACAAATGCAGCAACGGGAACTTACGCGGTCATGATCAATTCTGAAACCGAGGACACAAGTGTCATTACCCAAAATTTGGAACCGGTCAAACAACTGCAATTAGAAATCAGTACGGAGGGGTTTCTCTATGAACTTGACCCGGCAATCACCCGAGCCGGGCTCGCCCCGCAGATTGCCAGTGAACTTGGACTCACTCCCGTTGGCGCAAAGAATATTTGGCTTTTCGGACCAGCAACTCCCTTTGCTCACGCCCGCCCCTACCGAGTGCATGACATATTTCCCATCAAGGAGATCAAGTCACGTGTGAAGCACTTGCCCGGAATAGCCTTGAAAACAAAGGATGGAAGGCGTGATCAGAAGGACCTACGAAAAGCTAGCGATAAGCCCGATCACAATGAATGGGCGGTCGTAATCTTGGGAAGCGGCACTAGCGAGCAGGCTGTGTTAGTCCGGCGCGAACGCTAGGGCGAACGCTAGAGCGAACACTGAGCATTGCGGGAACATTATTTATCCGCGGAAGGTAATCATCAAGATTTGCCGGTTCAAGGCCAGCCTCCCGAATCTTTTTAACGGCAAGCTTCAAATCTTTTTTGAGGTTCTTTGAAAAGTGCATCAAGACAATTGAGCCGGGTCGCAACTTCGAATCAGCATAAGAAATTTTTCCGTTGCTGATCGATGCATCCCACATAACTATTTGTTGAACTCCACATTTCTCACCCATCCTGCGCACTGCTTGGGAATCCTGTCCGGCTCCATATGGTGGCCGAAGCATCCAGGGATGCCAGTTGTACTTCTTTGCATACCGTTTTTGAACATAGCAAATTTCATGATCCAAATCAGTGGACTTCTTAGCAAATGACGCGTGGGTCGCCGAGTGGTTTTGCACTGAACCCCACTGCGTGAATTCATTGAAATATTTTTTTGAATCTTTGATGGTCCATGACGAAAGAAATGCCGTGACGGGTAACTTATTTGCCTTAACGTAGGCCAACGAATTTTCTGTTTTATAGATCCCGTCGTCGATCGTAATAAAGGCGACCTTGTCCTTAGTCTTGATCCGGTACACGGACTTGGGAATCTGAACACTTTGGCGAGCGGGGATCACTGTTTCAACATTGTTTTCGGTTGCACTCAAACCCACCTGAGCTCCTACGAGGGTGGAAAGAAATACAGCACTTCCGACGAAAGCCGCAACAACCCGGTGCATTTCTCCTCCATTCGCATTCGTATTTTCCACCCCGCCAATCCCAAGAGTCACAGGAGTTTAACCCCTTTACCTCGATTGAAGCCAGTCCTTGCCTGCGAAGCTAGAACAATACTTCATTGACCGACAGGGTTGAGGTGGCCGGGAAATCAACAGGTGAAGGCGCCGCTCCTACCCGGAATAGGTGAGAGCCCAATGCCGCAACCATTGCCCCGTTGTCGGTGCACAAAGTTGGACTGGGTATCCGGAGTTCAATTCCAGCGACAGCACAACGCTCGGCTGCCAGCGCTCGCAACCGCGAATTTGCCGCGACTCCCCCAGCGATCACCAAGTGGGGTGCATTTTGATCCACGGCCGCCGCAATAGCTTTGCTGGTCAGAATGTCCGCTATTGCCTCCTGAACCGAAGCAGCGACATCGGGTACTGAGATCGCGTTACCTAACCTTTGCTGTTCTTTCACCCAACGGGCCACGGCAGTCTTTAATCCCGAGAAGGAGAAATTGAATGCATGGGCTGGATCAGCGCGAAGGGCTCGGGGGAAATTAATCGCATTCGAATTCCCGTTTTGCGCGGCTTGGTCAATCATGGGACCTCCAGGAAATGGTAATCCAAGGAGGCGAGCAACTTTGTCGAATGCCTCGCCAGCGGCATCATCCAAAGTTTGACCAAGGGAGGTGAAATCACCATTACTAACTTTGATTAACGATGAATGCCCACCAGAGACCAGCAAGCCAATAACAGGTTCGGGTAAAGGTCCATGCTCAAGCTCGTCAACCATTACGTGAGCCGCAAGGTGGTTCACACCGTAAATCGGTTTCCCCAACCCCAATGCCAGTGCTTTCGCTGATGCAACTCCAACAATCAGTGCACCAACCAATCCTGGGCCTGCTGTCACCGCAATCGCATCGATATCTGAGAGTGAAACCCCAGCTTGGGAGCAAGCAAGTTCAATTGTTGGCAACATTGCTTCTAAGTGCGCCCTGCTAGCAACTTCCGGCACCACTCCACCGAATCGGGCATGAAGTTCCACACTCGACGCCAAGGCATTGGACAGTAATTCCCGGCCGCGAACGATTCCAACTCCTGTTTCATCGCAGGACGTCTCAATTCCCAGCACCAAAGGTTGGTCGATGCTCATGATCGATTCTCGCGTTCATCACGGCGCAAAATCAGCGCATCGGTTCCATCGGGATAGTAATTGACTCGTTTACTAATTTCTTTGAAACCAAACAATGAGTAAAGTGAAAGTGCTGCCAAGTTGTCATCACGCACTTCAAGGAAGATGAAGGTCACTTTCAATTCCACCGAAAGATCAACTAAATGGCCTAGGAGTTGGCGGCCAATTCCCTGACCTTGGAATGGTTCACCAACCGCAATAGTCTGAATGTCAGCATCGCTTCCCGAAACACTCAGACCCGCATATCCACTAATAACCTCAGAACTTTCATAAACGACATAGTGATTGTGAGGTTGGGCTAATTCGCGCCACCATTGATCTGTAGACCACGAGTCATGGGGAAAAAGGTTACGCTCCAGTTTGTCGATTTCGGCAATATCCCACCAGCGCATAGGACGAATTCCAATTGTTGAAGTCTTCACAACTGCACCGGAACACTTGGCTTAGCATCGGCTTCTCTCAGATACATGGGGGATATATCCAATTGATCGCCACGTAAAGCACATGCCGCTATGTCTACTGCGTGCGGTAAAACCTCAGTCACCAACGGGATTCCCGCTGCGAGCGCCAACTCCCCAACAACTTCGGTCAGGTCGACACGGGGCCCAAATATTCTTTTTCCGCTGCTATCAAATTTCGCCCAGTAGTACTCCTTGCGGCGGGCCTCTGTTGCTGCAATGAATTCGCTGCCGGGGGCAACCAAGCTCTGACGAATAATTGCATTGGAGACAGCATCGAGTGAACAAACTCCAACAACGGGAACCGACCAAGCCGCAGACAGTGCTTGGGCAAAAGCAATGCCAACCCGCAATCCCGTGTATGGCCCGGGACCCACACCACAGGCAATCAAGTCGGGTAACGAGTTCAGATCCAATTCCAGTTCGGTGAACAGCGATCCAATTGCTTCAACGTGACCACGGGCATCAGTGTGACTGGCCATGGAGATCACGGTGCCAGAATCCACCAAGGCGATTGAACTTAACTCCGTAGAAGTATCAACTGCGATGATTTTCACGTGAGCACTGATTCGATTCGGCGTAGAAACGCCTCCCCTGAAGGTGGATAAGAAGTGAAGTTAATTTCACGCCCAAACTCGGACTCCGAATTAATCCGCATTTCAACTACCGTCTCACCGAATTCGCCCACCCACGGTCCCCCCCACTCAACCAAGGTCAACGCGTTTTCGGCATCGATTTCTGACCACAGGTCCATGAGTTGATCAACAGCGCTTACCCGATACACATCAAGGTGCAATAACTCCAGCGAACCAACTGACCTGTAGGACTTACTCATAACAAATGTTGGACTGGTCACGGGTTCAGTGATTCCCAACCCCCGTGCAACACCCTGGGCAAAAGTGGTTTTACCTGCACCCAGTTCACCCGTGAGAATCAAGACGTCGCCGCCCCGAGAAACTGCAGCAATTGATTCACCGAGGGATTGCATTTGTTCTGGAGTCTCAATCCTCATGCTGGTCATGTCTTTCAATTATCCTGTCAACAAATCCGGTGAGGAGTTCATTTACTTCAACATTCCGCTCGATTGTCACCATGTGGCCACTTTCCGCAAGCACAACAAATTCAGCTCCGGGTACTTGTTCAATGATTGCTTCACTCATTGCCGGTGGGGTCAATCGATCTGATTCACCGACAATCACCAAGGTTTCCACCTGCTGCAGCGGCTCTAGTGAATCAAGTTTGTTGTGCTCATAAATATTGGGTAGGAAGTCAACCAGGATATTGAAATTTGTTGAGGAGACCATGTCTGCAACAAATTCACCCGCGTGAACTGGGGCAACCGACCCAAATGAATATAGGCGTGTCAGCAGCAGCCCTAGATCGGTTTTGCTCCAGCGCGAGTGTGAAAGCGCGGTCCCACCTTTGGCCATAACGGAAGCAACCCCGGGGACCAGCCCTTGTACAACCCGAGAAATCGGTGCGGGCAAACCCAAAGTGGATGCACCAACAGAACTTGCGGCGCTAGAAATCAACCCAACACCGATTACTTGGGTGCCGAAAAGTTCTGGGTGCTGCTGCAACAGGGCCAAAATAGACATCCCACCCATTGAGTGCCCGATCACTATCAACGTATCGTTGGGTGCAACCTGATTGATCACCGAATACAAATCACGTCCAAGTTGATCAATACTGTGATCGCGGGTCTGTGCATCAGCAACATAGGTGGACTCGCCGTGCCCCCTCTGGTCATAGAAAACCAATGTTGCGCGATCACGTAAGGCTAGGCGTTGGTAGTACCACGAGTTGCGGTTCAAAGCGAAGCCGTGAGGCATGACGATTGTTACTCGTGAGCCGGTCAGCCGATCTACTTCACCGGCGAGGACCGCACCGTCGGAGGTGAAAACTTCAAATGGCTCACCGTGTAAGGAATAGAACTCCGTCAAATCAGTATCACGATCCGGGGTGGCGCTGAATCGCATGACCAAACGTTCCGCGGCCGCACCTGCTGCGGCCCCGAGCGCGACAGCTCCGAGTGAGAGAACAGCGCGTCCGGCTACCTTGCCAAAATCTACAGCCACCTGCCAACCTCACCGCCTAACGTCAAAGGAATAAGAATCAAACTACCAATGAAAACAAAAAAACTTCACATGTGAACCCGCGGGATTCGCGATCCGAGCCGAGTGACTATTTCGTATCCAATACTCCCACTGAGTTCGCCCCACTGATCCGCGGTTAATTCGCCGTGTTCCCCCGACCCGAATAAGTACACCTCACTACCGGCGGAAATGCCAGCAGCACAATCTGTTGTGTCGATCACGAACTGATCCATGGCGATTGTTCCCACCTGAGCCATCAATTCCCCCGCAGCAGAAACAGCCACGCGGTTGCTTGCACTTCGTGGAATTCCATCGCCGTAACCCACCGGGACCAAGCCAAGTTGGCTATCCCGACCAGAGATCCAAGTATGAAGGTAGGACACCCCCGCTCCAGCCGCTACAGATTTCACCGAACTGAGCCTCGCAACCAGTGTCATGGCTGGCACTAAATTCAATTCAGCTGAATTCGCCCGCACGACATTCGGTGACAGTCCATACACACCAATACCTACACGAACAAGATTGAATCGGGAATCCGGGTGCCACAAGGCTCCCGCGGTATTGGCAAGGTGAATCACTTCAGGCTCAATTCCCGCCGACGCTAAATCTGAGAGCGCCAACATGAAAACTGAGCGCTGGGCAGAAACTGATTCATGAGCAATCACAGGGTCTACATGATCAGCACTCGCTAAGTGACTCCACACGCCGCGCACCCCGATTACGCCGTCTGCAGCCAGTGTCGTCAACTCGGGGATGATCTGACCCAGTTCGCCAGTGGGGAGACCGTTCCGATTCAATCCCGTATCAATCTTCACATGAATATTCGCGCGCTTTCCCAAACTGCGAGCCGCGACGGCGATCTCATCTAATTCACGGGAACTCGACACAGAAAGATCAATGTCGGCTTCAACGCACGCGGCAAGATCAGGATCCCCCGGCGTGCTCAGCCAACACAGCAGTTTCCCGCGATCTCCCGCAGCACGCAATTCAAGTGCTTCACGAGGCAGAGCAACTCCTAGCCACGTGACTCCATGTGCACGAAGCAACGGGGCAACGAAGTTAACCCCGTGTCCATAGGCATCTGCTTTTACAACAGCCATCACTTGGACACCGGTAATCGCCTGAATCGTGTCGTAATTACGCAGGATCGCCTCGCCACTGACATTGGCCCAGGCCCGGGCATTGGGCCTATCAGCAGAATTAGAGGTCATGCAACACCATGCCCACCATGTTGCCAATATCAACGGCAGTCGGATTCTCCAACTGAGCTTCTGCAATTCGCCCTGCCCGAGAGTGAATCCACACGCCTGCCGCAACTATCGCCAACACATCAACGCCATCAAGTGCGCTGCCCGCGAGTAGCCCACCAATAATTCCGGTCAGTACATCACCTGACCCAGCGGTTCCTAGTGCTGGACTTGCCTCAATGTCAACGAATGACCGCCCATCAGGTCCAACCACCAGAGTTCGCGGACCCTTCGCTACCACAATCACATTCAATTCGCGCGCAGCGGTGCGAACAGACTCAAGGTCGAAGCCAACCAAACTCGGAAATAGCTGTCGAAACTCGCCCACATGCGGGGTTATTACCGTCACTCCCGAACGCGCCGCAGCCGCGGCACGCAGATCTGCTGAGTGTGCGACATCACTGAGTGCGCCAGCATCAAGTACGACCGGTACTGCACCACCGAGAACAGAGGTCAGAAACTCGTGTTCGGCCTCGCGCCCTGAAAACCCGGGGCCAACCGCCCACCCGGTGATTCGCGGTGAATCAGATTCAATTGAAACTACATTGGGTAATGAATCAAGGACCTCGGAACGGTCAACGAATCCCTCACGGAACATGACCATGCCGACGCCACTGTGCTGTGCTCCTAGGACGCTGAGCATTGCGGCTCCGGGATAACTTGGTGATCCCGCAGCAATTCCCACAACTCCCCGGGAATACTTGTAGGAATCAAAACTCAGTGCTGGCACTAACTCGGCTACCTCATGATCCCCCAATATTTGCAACACGGGATCAGTATCAAATTCCAAATCCAAATCAACAACCTCAATCGCACCCGCAAACGCAGCACCCGGAGCAAGCACCAAGCCAGGTTTAAGTGCACCGAAAGTAAATGTCACGTCGGCGTGAACACAAGAGTCGACATCGCAATCACCCGTATCGGCATTCACCCCGCTAGGAATGTCAACCGCCACGACGAGTGGTGACAGGTTAATAAAGCGAGCAAGTTTGGCATCAACGGGCCGCGAACTCCCAAGCCCTGCAATCCCGTCGAGCACCAAATCAAAATCCCCGACCAGCGAATCAATCACGCGTCCGCCGGCGCCTAGAGCTGCTGCGAGACCTTTCTCATGACACACACCGGGAACGACACAATAGATCTGCACGAGAACACCACGTCGAGCCAGTAATGCCCCTGCAAAAAGTGCATCCCCGCCGTTATTACCCGGACCGACAACAACTAGGACCGACGTGCCATAAACACAACCAAAAGTCTCTCGCAATAGATCAGCACAGCCAACGCCGAGAGCGAATGCCGCACGTTGCATGAGGGAACCCGGAGCCGTGACCAAAAATGCGCGCTCCTCAGCGGCCCGGATCTGTGCGACCGAAAAAACCGGTAAACCGAGATTGTGGGACACCAGAGACAAAGTCATCGAACTACTCAACCGTTACGGACTTGGCAAGGTTGCGAGGTTGGTCAACGTCATGACCTTTTTCCCTGGCCATCTCGCAGGCAAAAATCTGTAAAGGCACAACCGCTACGAGGGGCTGCATCAATGTTGGCACCGCAGGAATCCGAATTATGTGATCTGCGAAGGGAACAATACTTTCGTCACCCTCTTCAGCGATTGCAATCACTTTGGCTCCGCGGGCACGCACCTCTTGGATATTCGACACCATCTTGTCGTGCAAGACCGCACGGCCCTTGGGTGAAGGAACAACCACAATCACCGGAATTCCCTCTTCGATTAATGCGATGGGCCCGTGCTTGAGTTCCCCTGCCGGGAAACCTTCAGCGTGCATGTAGGCAAGCTCTTTGAGTTTGAGTGCACCCTCAAGGGCAACCGGGTAACCAACGTGGCGCCCAAGGAAGAGCACTGATTGAGCCGATGCCAGGGAGCGGGCAAGCTCACGAACCGGTTCCGCTGTGTCCAGTACCAGGTCAACCTGTCGGGGCATGTCGCCAAGGTCCTCAAGAATCGATCGAATTTCGTCCTCAAACATGACCCCGCGAACTTGAGCTAGGAATAAACCAACCAAATAGGTTGCCGTAATTTGGGTAAGAAAAGCTTTTGTACTTGCAACGGCAATCTCAGGACCAGCGTAGGTGTAAATCACCGCGTCAGATTCACGGGGAATAGTTGAGCCAACCGTGTTGCAAATAGCCAATGTCCGAGCACCCTGGGACTTGGCGTAACGCAATGCCATCAAGGTGTCCATGGTTTCACCCGATTGCGAAATAGCGATGACCAGTGAGTCAGGTCCAACGATTGGATCCCGATAGCGGAATTCACTCGCCAACTCAACATCAACAGGAAGGTGCGTCCAATGCTCAATTGCATATTTCGCAACCATTCCAGCGTGGGCGGCCGTTCCGCAGGCAATCACAATTACTTTATTGATGTGTTGCAATACTGCTGGGTCAATACTGAGTTCATCTAATTTAATCCGTTGATTTTCATCGATGCGTCCAAGGAGTGAATCTGCTACCGCCTTCGGCTGCTCCGAGATCTCTTTCAACATGAACAAGTCAAATCCACCTTTTTCAGCTGCGGATGCATCCCAATCAATAGTGAACGGTGTGGGTTGGACAACTTGGCCAGAAAAATCGGTGACGACAACGGAGTCTGCTTTCATGATCACGATTTGATCTTGACCCAATTCCAATGCTGAACGCGTATGCGCAACAAATGCACTGACATCGGATGCCAGGAAGTTCCCACCTTCACCCAACCCAACAACTAGGGGAGAGTTTCGGCGAGCACCAACCACAAGATTGGGCTGTTCACGGTCAATCACTACCAAAGTGAAAGCGCCTTGAAGTTGTGAGCACACCGCCTGCATTGCTAAGGGTAGAGAGTTGCCGACCTCGGGTAGTGCTCGCGCCATCATGTGGGCCACGACTTCAGTGTCGGTTTCAGATTCTAGTGAAATGCCAGCGGCTTCAAGTTCATTGCGCAGCACCTGAAAGTTTTCAATGATTCCATTATGGATCACGGCAATGCGTTGATCTGAACTTACGTGCGGGTGAGCATTGCGGTCGGTTGGGCCTCCGTGAGTTGCCCAGCGGGTGTGGCCAATCCCGGTAGTGGAACCTGGCATTGGATCTTCACCGAGGAGAAGTTCAAGGTTTCCGAGTTTGCCTGCCTTTTTACGCACTTCCAGCTTGCCGTCAGCGATTACCGCAATCCCCGCTGAGTCATAGCCTCGATACTCCATTCGGCGCAGCCCCTCGACAATAATTTCGAGGGCCTGCTTCTCACCAACGTATCCAACGATTCCGCACACTGCATGATCCTACCGCCGGGACCTTTCACGACTTACGTTTTGGAGACCAGTGGCGTTTTCAACTTTCCCCACACGCCCGAGGGGAGAACAACCGCGGATTAATCGAGGGCAAGTTCAGTCGTGATCACACGGGCCAACTGCTCGGCGACTTCTTGGGCCCAATCCTGACTGTCTGCTTCAACCATGACCCGGATAACAGGCTCGGTTCCAGATGGTCGGAGGAGAATGCGACCGCTGCCCCGCAGGGCCGATTCGAGAAGTTCACGTTCGGCGCTGACCCGCAGATTCGAGTCAAGTGCATTGCGATCAACGCCCCGGACATTAATGAGCACCTGAGGCAACTTGGTGACAACACCAGCAAGCTCGGCCAGAGTCTTTCCACTGGTGCAAACACGTGCAAGTAAATGTAGGGCGGTCAAAATACCGTCACCGGTTGTTCCAAATTCGCTCATGACAACATGCCCGCTTTGTTCGCCACCAAGAACGAAGCCATTTTCACGCATTGATTCCAGAACGTACCGGTCACCAACCGCTGTCGAAATCACCGCGATTCCTGCTGCATCCATTGCTTGGTTGAAGCCGAGATTGGCCATCACCGTTGACACCACCGTGTCATGAACCAAAGTGCCAGAAGCCGCCATCGAAATTGCAAGAATTCCCAGAATGTGGTCACCGTCAACGTCATTGCCCAATGCGTCAATTGCCAAGCACCGGTCCGCGTCCCCGTCAAAAGCAATTCCAGCATCCGCTCCGTGCTCAACAACAGCAGCCCTTAGGTCGTCAAGGTGGGTGCTCCCGCAACCTTCATTGATATTCAGACCATTGGGTGCAGCATGAATGGCAATGACTTCAGCACCCGCACGACGTAATGCTTCTGGTCCAACAACACTTGCTGAACCATTCGCGCAATCAACGACAACTTTCAGACCCGAGAGTGGTGTTTCTGAGTCAAGTGTGGAAAGTAAGTGAGAAACGAAGAGATCAGCAGCACTCACATCACTGACCACTCGACCTACATCGCCGCCAACGGGTCGTTCCCAGGGCTCACGCATCCGATTTTCAATCGCAATTTCCAAAGCGTCATCGAGTTTGACTCCACCTCGGGCAAAGAACTTGATGCCGTTGTCCGGCATTGGGTTATGAGATGCGGAGAGCATGACCCCAAGGTCAGCTTGAAGCGTTGCGACTAAGTAGGCGACCGCTGGAGTGGGAAGGGCTCCCACAAGGGTTACGTCAATGCCTGCACTGGCAAGGCCCGCGACAACCGCGGCTTCAAGGAATTCCCCTGACGCACGCGTGTCACGACCAACAATTGCTCGGGGACGGTGACCGGCAAATTCGCCAGAATCCGCCAGCACGTGTGCTGCAGCAACCGAAAGATCCAACGCCAATTCGGCAGTGAGATCTCTATTTGCTACACCGCGAACGCCATCGGTCCCGAATAACCCCATGTAATTAGCCCCACAAAGTGGTGCGAACCACTTCGATTAGCGCTTGCTGTACTGCGAGGCCTTACGAGCCTTCTTCAGACCGTACTTCTTGCGCTCCTTGGCCCGTGGGTCACGAGTGAGGAAACCGGCCTTCTTCAAAATAGCGCGGTTGCCTTCAGTGTCAATTCCATTGAGCGAACGAGCGATGCCCAAACGAAGTGCACCGGCTTGACCGCTGGTGCCACCACCGTGTAGTCGAGCAATTACGTCAAATTGGCCTGGTGCACCAAGGGAGACGAATGGCTCGTTCACGATCTGCTGGTGAACCTTGTTAGGAAAGTAGGACGCGAGGTCGCGACCATTGATCTTGAACTGGCCCGTTCCGGGGACGATGCGAACACGAGCAACGGCCTGCTTACGGCGACCTGTTGCAGCACCCGGTGCAATCACAACATCGCGATTGATTACCGGCTTGGCGCTTTCGCTGGTGTACTCCGAGGGAACTTCTTCGATTTCTTCAACTACGTCAATAGCAACTTCAGACACGTAAATCTCTCCTTAGCGCTACTGCGCGACCTGGGTAATGGTGAATGGCTTGGGTTCTTGGGCACTGTGTGGGTGGTTGTCACCAACATAGACTTTCAACTTGGTCAACTGTTGGCGACCGAGCTTGTTGTGAGGGAGCATTCCCTTAACTGCCTTCTCAACAGCCTTTGTTGGATGTGACTCCAAGAGTTCGGCGTAAGTCGTTGCAGTAAGGCCACCTGGATAACCAGAGTGACGGTACGCAATCTTTTGCTCACGCTTTGATCCGGTGAGTGCAACTTTGTCCGCATTAATAACGATGACGAAGTCACCGGAATCCATGTGCGGTGCAAATGTTGGCTTGTGCTTTCCGCGAAGAAGAACCGCGACCTGACTTGCGAGCCGTCCGAGAACAACATCGGTGGCGTCAATCACGTGCCAGGTGCGAGTAATCTCGCCGGCTTTCGGGCTATATGTGCGCATGGGGCGCCACCTTGCTTTCTCGTAGGGACTTGGTTTCTGCACCCACCGGTTGGCAGGCCGTACTGGGGACCTTCCAAGGCCTCCAGGCTGTAACACTCACAGCGACCTCAAAGGATACCCATACCCCACCAGCAGCCCCAAATCCCCCCTAGATAGGGAGATTTTGGCTCAATAATTGCTCACGAAGAGACAATCACTATGGCACAGGTGGCAGAGGTGGCTGGGTGGCCAGCCACGCCTTAAATGAGGCGTCCTGTTCCTCACGCCACACCCCGACAGCCTGAGCAAACTCACCCACTTCACTCGTAAATAAGTGCGGGTACCGCTGAGCCTGGGCCAAAAGGAGCAGCCCGGTGATTCGGGAGTCAGCCAGCGCCCCGTGCCAGTCGTCCTCCGAGATTTCAAGACCGTACCGAGCAACCGTCGGTTGCAACCGCCGCTGCGCCTTGCCCTTGACGTATTTGTCCATCTGCTTGTCAATTACATAGGGACAGATATCAATAACGCCAACCAACGGCTCCAAACCAACTCGCTCCAGATTCGCATCTAGGATTCCGCGATCAAAAGAGGAGTTAAAACAAACAACAGGCAACTTCGATGCCACGAGAAACTCGCGTATTGATTCAAGGGCCGCGAATTGATCTTGGCCCTGGGACTGACTCACTTCATTGGTGATCCCGTGCACCGCACTTGCAGCCGCGGGAATGTCAACGTCAACTTTGATTAACCACTCCTGTGAGGAAACCTCAGCACCATCCCGATACACCACCGCTGCAGCAGACACAATGCGATCGAGCGCAGTATCAACACCCGTTGTCTCCGTGTCGAAGGCAATAAACCCAACTTCAACCCACGACATGCGATCTCCTCACCCATAAAAGTTCACTTCGCGAACAAGCATGAGTATGTCACGCGCAGCTGACAAATACGTCTAGAATTTTTCCCGATCAATAAGCTACTACTTAGGCGAGGGTGATCCAGACTTTTCTCAGGGGCTCGGTGATCTTCCACGTGGTGCGTGATCCCGCTGGGAGAATTCCAATTGTTCCCGGGGCTAATTCGATCACTCCGCCCTGATCGCAGGTCACGGTTCCCCTGCCAGAAACCACCACAAACACTTCTTCGACCTCGGTGTCCGTGGACTCGCCCACCGAGTGTTCCCACACACCAACTTCAATGTCACCCTCGGTGTCCACTACTGCAACCGCACTTGTGACCCCTTCGGTAATTGCAAGTTTTGCATTGAGGGGACGGTGCGTGAGTTCAATGGAGTGGGAATCACAACTGCGGATCATGAATGCAGCCTATGCTCAAGGATCGTGCATCTAGTTGGTTCATGCGGGCGGGTCGTGCGCGAATTCAGGTAACTACGTTGAACGGCCCTGATCGCGATCCATGCCGCGCCTGGCTCTGGTTTCACCTTGACGAGCATGTAGCTCTTCATCTGTTGGGTAGCCAACGTGTTCAAGAACTAGGGGGAAAGCTTCCATGGTTTGAATGTGGGAAAGTTTTTCCTCTTGGTCGAGTAGGTGCTTGGTCCAGGTCACCGGCTTACGCCCATCCCCGATCGGGAGGAGCGCACCCACAATCGTGCGGACCATCGAGTAACAGAATGCATCGGCTCGAATTGTCATGACAACATAATTGTCCTCGTTGCGGTGCCATTCGAGTTTTTGAAGTTCCCTGATTGTGGTGGCTCTGGGTTTTTCTTTGCAGAAAGCAAAGAAGTCGTGAATACCGATAAGGTATTTGCTGGCTTCATTGAGTCTGTCAATGTCAAGTGGAACCGGCCACTGCAGGACCTCATGGCGGTGAAGTGGCTGGGGACCAGTGGGGTCATCACACACCGTGTAGCTGTACTCGCGCCACAAGGCCGAGAACCGTGCGTCGAAACCATGGGGCGCTTCTTCGATTCTCCGAATCCGAATGTCACCGGGCAGGGCTTTGTTGATTCGCTCAGCGGTGAGTTTTTCTAGTTCGGGGTGGTCACGGGGAAGATCAAAGTGAAAGACCTGATTACGTGCATGCACACCCGCGTCGGTGCGACCGGCCACAATTGTCGGTAATTCAAGTTGGTGAATGAGTGCGCCAATAATGTTTTCAACTTCACCCTGCACCGAGCGGGCCTCCATCTGGGATGCCCAACCGTGAAAGCCGGAACCGTCATAGGACAGGAAGACGCGCAGACGAATCAGCCCGTCCCCGGGAAGACCGGGAACGGGCTGATCAATATCGTTTTGCGAGCTCAGGAATTACTCCTTGGCCGTAGCTTCGTCACTTGCAGCGACTTCTTCCTCGCCTAGTTCATTAATCGGCTCGGTGGTTTCCTCTACGAGGACTTCTTCCGTGTCGGCCTTGATCTCTTCCTTGACTTCAGCTGCTTCACTCTCAGCGGGTGCTTCTGCTGCTGCACTTTCCTTGGCCGCACGCTTTGTGGCGCCCGTGGCTTCAGCAACTACCTGCTCAAGCATTGGCTCAACCAGTTCAATGATCGCCATGGGGGCGTTGTCGCCCTTACGGTTACCGATCTTGATGATTCTGGTGTAGCCACCTGGGCGACCCGCGTAACTTGGGCCAATCTCGGTGAACAGTGTGTGCACAACACCCTTGTCCTTGACCACGGTGAGAACCCGGCGACGAGCCGCGATGTCTCCACGCTTTGCAAAGGTCACCAAACGCTCAGCAACTGGTCGTAGCCGCTTTGCCTTTGCATGGGTGGTTGTGATGCGCCCGTGCTCAAAGAGAGCGGTCGCGAGATTGCCCAACATGTGCTTCTCGTGTGAGGCTCCCCCACCGAGGCGGGCTCCCTTAGCTGGCGATGGCATCTTGTCTCCTTATTAATCTTGGTCAGTCCGATAACGCAGCAGGCTCTTAGAGCTGCTCGTCCTCGGGGTAGGCATCTTCGGTGTAGGTGACGACAACTTCTTCTACTTCGTCGGGATCGACATTCATGTCGACATCGGTGTCGTCGAAGTAAACGGCGGTGCTGGGGTCAAATCCGGGAGGGCTGTCCTTGAGTGCAAGACCCAGACCATGAAGCTTGACCTTGATTTCATCAATTGACTTAGCCCCGAAGTTACGAATATCAAGAAGATCGGCCTCACTGCGGGTGATCAATTCACCGACAGTGTGGATACCTTCACGCTTGAGGCAGTTGTATGAACGCACTGTCATGTCAAGTTGCTCAATTGGTGTTGAGAGTTGCTCGGCAACGAATGCATCCGTTGGGCTTGGACCAATGTCAATACCTTCAGCATCAACATTCATTTCCCGAGCCAGACCAAAGAGCTCAACCAGAGTTGAACCAGCAGAGGCAACTGCATCACGTGGAAGCATGCATGGCTTGGTCTCAACGTCGAGGATCAACTTGTCGAAGTCGGTGCGCTGCTCAACACGAGTAGCCTCGACTTTGTAGCTGACCTTGAGCACTGGTGAGTAGATCGAGTCAACCGGAATGCGGCCGATCTCCTGCTCTGGGTGCTTGTTCATGGTTGACGGTACGTAGCCACGACCGCGCTCAACAACGAGTTCGATCTCGAGCTTGCCCTTGTCATTGAGAGTTGCAATGTGAAGTTCTGGGTTGTGGACCTCGACACCTGCTGGTGGCTGGATATCCGCTGCGGTCACACTGCCTGAACCTTGCTTGCGCAGGTACATAACGACTGGTTCGTCAATATCACTAGAAACAACGAGTCCCTTGAGGTTCAAAATAATCTCAGTGACGTCTTCCTTGATTCCGTCAATCGTGCTGAACTCGTGCAGAACTCCATCAATGCGGATGCTGGTAACCGATGCACCTGGGATTGAGGAGAGCAATGTGCGACGAAGTGAGTTACCGAGGGTGTAACCAAAACCGGGCTCAAGGGGTTCCAACACGAAACGTGAACGGAACTCGCTGATGGGTTCTTCGGTGAGAATTGGACGCTGACTAATGAGCACTTTTGGTTTCCTTCCAGCGATACCCTCTATTTGATATCGCGTTTCTCAGCTCGATTCGAATGAATCGAGATTGGTTACTACTTGGAGTAAAGCTCAACAATTAGTTGTTCGTTGACCTGAGTATCGATCGCGGCGCGAGCTGGGATCGAGTGAACGAGAATACGCATTTTCGATGGCACAACCTCAAGCCAAGCTGGGACGGTTTTTTCACCAATCTCAGCGTGGGCCACAATGAACGGAGTCATTTGCAATGAGCTGGGACGAACATCGATGACATCATTGGGGGAAACCCGAAATGATGGGATGTCGACCTTCTGGCCATTGACCAAAATATGTCCGTGGTTGACCAACTGGCGAGCCATGTCGCGACTCTTAGCGAAACCAGCTCGGTACACCACGTTGTCCAAACGGCTCTCAAGGATCTTCAGCAGGTTCTCGCCGGTCTTGCCGGGTTGACGCTGTGCTTCCTTGTAGTAGTTAGAGAATTGCTTCTCCAAAACACCGTACATACGTGTTGCCTTCTGCTTCTCCCGAAGCTGCAACAAGTACTCGCTCTCCTTTGACCGACCGCGACCGTGCTGGCCGGGTGGATAGGGACGCTTTTCAAATGGGCATTTTGGTGACTCGCACTTTGAGCCTTTAAGGAACAACTTCATTTTCTCGCGGCGGCACCGCTTGCAATCAGCGTCCGTATAACGCGCCATGATTATCTCCTATTTTCTAAGTGTTGTTAAAAGGGTCCGCGAATTAAACGCGTCGACGCTTCTTTGGACGGGTTCCGTTAAATGGCACTGGCGTTACGTCAGCGATAGAGCCAACTTCAAGCCCTGTTGCTTGCAGTGAACGAATTGCAGTCTCACGACCTGAACCCGGCCCCTTGACGAATACGTCGACCTTGCGCATGCCGTGTTCCATTGCGCGACGGGCAGCAGATTCAGCTGCTAGCTGTGCGGCGAATGGCGTGGACTTACGGCTGCCCTTGAATCCAACCTGTCCAGCGGATGACCAAGCAATAACTGCACCCGTTGGGTCGGTGATGGACACGATGGTGTTGTTGAACGTGCTCTTGATGTGAGCGTGGCCATGGGCCACGTTCTTCTTTTCCTTGCGACGCACTTTCTTTGCGCCTGGACCTTTGGGGGCCATGTGTGATTCCTATTCTGTAGAGGTTTGGGATTCGCAGTTAGTTGCGAGATCGTTCGCTTAGACCTTCTTCTTACCGGCAACTGTCTTACGTGGACCCTTGCGCGTACGCGCATTTGTGTGGGTGCGTTGCCCGTGGACGGGAAGACCCTTGCGGTGACGAATCCCCTGATAGCAACCGATTTCGACCTTGCGGCGAATATCAGCTGCGACCTCGCGGCGCAGGTCACCTTCTACTTTGAGATTTGCTTCGATCCAGTCGCGCAATGCGAGTGTTTGATCGTCGGTGAGATCCTTTGATTTCATCTCAGGATCAATGCCGGTCGCTTCAAGGGCTTTAGCAGCCTGCGAACGGCCAACACCGTATACATAGGTAAGTGCGATTGCCATGCGCTTTTCGCGGGGCAAATCCACACCAATAAGTCGTGCCATGGGCGTACTCTCTTTTCAGTAATTCACGGGGTCGTGTGGTGGGATGACCATTCCAGCCCGCCAAGGCCGGTCTTCGGCCCCGTGGCCGAAGGTGTCGTCCGTATCTGTTGATACGGGGTCGGGTTCTCCCTGTACTTGGTGCCTAGGTTTTCTCTCCCGGATACACCCCAGTGCTTCAAGACTCGCGCTTGATTAGCCCTGGCGTTGCTTGTGACGAACGTTTTCGCAAATGACCATGACGCGACCGTGGCGACGGATGACCTTGCACTTGTCGCAGATCTTTTTGACGCTGGGTTGCACCTTCATGGTTACTCTTTCTCGAGTTTCTCGTAAAAACGGTTATTACTTGTAACGGTAAACAATGCGGCCACGGGTGAGGTCATAGGGCGACAACTCAACCACAACGCGATCATCGGGAAGAATCCTGATGTAATGCATCCGCATTTTGCCACTGATATGGGCGAGCACTTTGTGCCCGTTATCTAGCTCAACCCGAAACATTGCATTAGGCAAAGATTCAGTGATCAAACCCTCAAGTTCGATCGCGCCCTCTTTTTTAGCCATCTACTCCGCTTCCCTATGTTTGCAGCCAGAAATGTTCACCACTTCAGCCGTCAGAGTCTACGCAAGACCCCTCCCTACCATGAAGTTGGGGTCCATTCCCCTAGGACTCGCTACGTTTTCTACTGCCAGATCCGCCGCTTTTACCCTCAACCCTCCCCTATGGAATAACCCTGAAACTAAATGTTCCCTCCAACGGGGTGTACCTCCCCTTGCCTGAGAGCCGTCTCTCCCTTTCATCTCGCCCTCTTTGGGGCCGTGAGTGTGGCGTCACCCACCGTTGACCCCTAGAACTTCGGGCCAATTTGGGTGCCACTCGGGACGAGTGGGGTGCTTCATTTCACACCGAGTCAATCGATGCATCCCTCCCCTGTTGCCTGAATGAAATTGACATGGGGTTACCCCTGCGCCAGAGTCAGCGCATGATCAATTTGGCCGTATTTGGTCCTTTTATCCCTTCACCGGATCGCCTCAATCCCATCGCAACAATCATTGCCCAAGGTGAGCAGCGAGTCCCCGCGCTCCTGCCAATTCGATACTCGCGCATGTCACAAAGTGCTTTTGCTTTTTATCGCGGAAGCGCCGCCCTGATGGCAAATGACTTAGGCCCAAGGCCTAGCTCGGGATTGATAGTTCAACTCTGTGGTGACGCACATTTGGGTAACTTCGGAATTTTTGCAACGGCCGATCGAAGAACAATTTTTGATGTCAACGATTTCGATGAAACTTTCCCCGGACCATTCGAATGGGATGTGCAACGGATGGTGACCAGTTTTGCAATAGCTGCCGCCGATAGATCAAAGGGATGCCAGAAGGCTGTCACACTTGCTGGAGCCGAGGCCTATCGAACTGCAATGGCTGCATTTGCAACATCTACTTTTGTCGACACCTGGTACTTCCGCGTTGATGCAAAAAGTTTGAAAGCCGTCACCAAAAGTGGTGCACTTTCTGAAAGCGGAATGGCCAAGATGAATAAGGGCTTTAACGCCGCCGAGAAACGTGACCAGTGGTCAGCCATTACGAAACTGACCGTTGAAGTTGATGGCCAACGTCAGTTTGTCAACAAACCCCCACTCGTCGTTCGACTGTCACTCGCTGAAGGGGTCAAAGAAGCCATCGATAATGCATTTGAACGCTACAAGGAAACCCTTTTATGTGATCGCCGCATTCTCCTTGATCGCTATCACATTGTTGACTTCGGTCACAAGGTTGTTGGGGTCGGCAGTATTGGCCTGCTCGCATACATTGTTCTTCTCCAGGGACGCGATGCCAATGACCTGCTGGTGCTTCAAGTGAAGCAAGCTGTTGAGAGTGTGCTTGAACCTTGGGTTCCCAACATACCTTCACAAAGCCACAGCAAACGCGTCACCGACGGCCAGCGAAATATTCAGGCCGCAACGGATGCCTTCTTGGGCTGGATCGATGGAGAGGGTGGAAAGAGTTACTACATCCGTCAATTGCGCGACAAGAAATGGTCCCCCGACGTTGATTCATTTAGTGATGAAGATCTCCGGGCCTATGCCCAAATCTGTGGAGGTGCGCTGGCACGGGCGCATGCACGCTCGGGTAACGCGGAGGCGATTTCCTCGTTCATCGGGACCGACTCTGCATTTGATGAAGCCATACACAATTTTGCTATGAGCTACGCGCAACAGTCCAAGGCTGACTACAGCGCATTCCTTGAAGCAATCGCCGTGGGCAGTATCTCGGTCAATAATCCTGATTCAATGTTCTCAGAACTATCACTGCGCACCGACGGTGCCTTTAATTTGATCTAGTAAACCAGAGTTACATTTCAGTATTACTCGTCAGGATCTGGGGTCCCGATTCAGTGATGGCAACCGTGTGTTCCCAGTGCGAGGCCCAGTTTCCATCGGTTGTGACAACGGTCCAGTCGTCGGCCAAAGTCAGTACTTCCGGAGATCCGATTGTGACCATGGGTTCAAGCGCGAGCACCATGCCAACCTTTAACTCCAAACCTTGATTGGCATGACCATAGTTGGGTACCGGCGGGTACATGTGCATCTCAGTACCGATTCCATGACCGACGTAGTCTTCAACAATTCCGTAATTGCCCGCACGACGAATAACCGCCTCAATTGCCGAGCCAATGTCACCCATCCGGTTCCCCGCAACCGCGGCCTCAATTCCGGCGGCAAGGGAGGCTTGGGTGACATCAGAGAGTTTTTGAATTGAAGGCTGCGGATTGGTTGACGCGATCACACTGATCGCTGCATCGCCGTGCCAACCGTCGACAATTGCCCCACAGTCAATTGAGACTAAATCCCCTTCGTTGACCACTCGATCACCGGGAATTCCATGCACGACCTCCTCATTGATCGAGGTGCAGATCACCGCCGGGTATCCGTAGTAGCCAAGAAATGACGGCGTCGCTCCAGCTCCGTAAATACATTCGCGGGCAATTGCGTCCAGTTCCCTGGTCGTGATACCCGGAGTAACACTGACACTTAAGGTCTGCAACGTATCCGCTACTACCTTTCCGGCAATACGCATTAACTCGATTTGTTGCGGGGTCTTGATTTGAACCCGTTCTTTTTTGCGAAATCCCATGCGGTTACTTAGGAATTAACCGCAAGCAGAATTGCAGCCGTGACAGCCTCGATTTCACCTAGTCCATCAACTTGCACGAGTAAGTTACGACTTTGATAAAGCTCGATCAAGGGTGCGGTTTGTTCGGCATAAACCTCAAGACGACGTCGCAACACGTCTTCGGTGTCATCGGTGCGCCCCTGCTCGGCTGAGCGCCTTACGAGCCGAGCGACAACCGCGTCAACATCAACGGTCAATTCAATAACGCAGTCGATCTTGGTCCCAGCTGATCGCAACATTGCATCAAGTTCAGCAACCTGCTCAACAGTTCTGGGGTAGCCGTCGAGAATGAAACCTGGACGTGCGTCGTCATGGGTAAGTCTGTCCCGCACCATGGCATTGGTGATTCCGTCGGGGACGTACTCCCCCGCATCCATGTAGGACTGCGCCTCTTTTCCAAGGGGGGTGCCCTGAGTGACATTCGCTCGGAAGATATCTCCAGTGGATATATGAGGAATGCCTAGTGCACTAGACAGCAATGCCGCCTGAGTGCCTTTACCCGCCCCAGGTGGGCCCATGAAAACGATGCGCATACGACGGGAGCCTATCGGAGTAGAAACGAACTGGGGTACTTACTGACCTACTTAAGGAAACCTTCGTAATTACGCTGCTGCAATTGGGCTTGGATTTGCTTTACCGTATCCAATCCGACACCGACCATAATCAAAATCGATGTGCCACCAAAGATGAACTGGGTCGATACACCTAAGAAGTCAAAGGCGAACACCGGCAAAATCGCGATCAGACCAAGGTAGAGCGAACCCGGTGCTGTCAGGCGAGTGAGCACGTAATCGAGGTACTCAGCGGTTGGACGTCCTGCCCGGATTCCAGGAATGAAGCCGCCGTAACGCTTCATGTTGTCGGCAACCTCGGTCGGGTTGAACGTGATCGAGACATAGAAGTAGCAGAAGAAGACAATTAATAGGAAGTAGGTCGCTAGATAGACGTTTCCACTGCCCGTCCCGAAACTCTGCTGGAGCCATTGCGCCCAGCCAGCCTGGCTGCCCGTTAGTTGGACAAATAGCGTGGGCAAGAACAGCAGGGACGAGGCAAAAATTACTGGGATGACGCCCGCCATGTTGACCTTGAGCGGGATGTAGGTGGACGTGCCGCCATACATTCGCCGACCTACCATTCGCTTGGCATACTGAACCGGGATTCGACGCTGGGCTTGCTCAACGAAGACAACGAAGGTGATAACGACTAGGCCAACCAGAATTGTGATGGCGAAGGTGAATGCCCCACGACTACTCAGAATATTGGCAAACTGAGCGGGAATCACCGCAATGATTGAAGTGAAAATCAACACCGACATTCCGTTACCAACGCCGCGCTCAGTAATGAGTTCACCGAACCACATGACGATTGCGGTTCCTGCTGTCATGACGGTGATCATCACGATCATGACCCAAATGGCCTGATTAGGAATAATTTCCTCATTACACCCTTGGAAAAGTGCACCGGGTGACCTGGCAAGTGAAAGAATCGCGGTTGATTGCAGGATCGCGAGTCCAATTGTCACAAAACGTGTGTATTGCGTGATCTTGGCTTGACCCGCATTACCGTCAGCCTTGAGGGTTTCCAAACGGGGAATCACGACGGTGAGCAACTGCAGAATAATACTGGCCGTGATGTACGGCATGATGCCCAGAGCGAAGACCGAAAGCTGAAGTAGCGCTCCGCCGCTGAAGAGGTTAATCAGCGCGTAAACAGAGTTGTCTTGCACAACGTCGATACACCGCTGGATTGCTGAGTAGTCAACGCCTGGGGTCGGCAGGACTGACCCCAGACGGTAGATCGCTAGCAAGCCAAGGGTAAACAAGATCTTCTTACGAAGATCCGGTGTACGCAGGGCATCCCTGAACGCACTGATGTGCACTTGGCCTCCTGCTTAAAGTTGAGTGCTTAGATTTCGGTTACGGTACCGCCCGCAGCCACGATCTTGTCACGAGCTGCACCTGAGAATTTATCCGCGGTCACATCAACCTTGACCGAAATATCTCCCAAGCCCAGAACCTTGACGAGCTCGCCCTTGCGGACAGCGCCAGCTGCTACGAGATCAGCGACACCAATGGTGCCACCTTCTGGAAACAATTTCTCGATGGCAGCCACATTGACAACCTGATACACCTTGGTGTTCGGGCTGGTGAAACCTTTTAGCTTAGGCAGACGCATGTGAAGGGGCATTTGGCCACCCTCAAACCCGGCCTTGACCTGGTAACGAGCCTTTGTTCCCTTTGTACCTCGGCCTGAGGTCTTTCCCTTTGAGGCTTCACCGCGACCTTTACGGGTTTTAGCCGTCTTGGCACCAGGTGCCGGACGTAGGTGATGAACTTTAAGTGTCATAGTTACTTGACCTCCTCAACAACCACCAGATGTGCAACGGTATTTACCATCCCACGGAATTCTGGTCGGTCTTCCTTGACTACGGTGTCACCGATTCGCTTTAGCCCAAGTGAACGCAGTGTGTTGCGCTGATTACTCGTGCCGCCAATCTCTGACTTGATCTGAGTGACCTTTATTTGTCCCATTACGCACCAGCCCCAGCCGCGCGGGCCCGCAAAAGTGCTGCAGGTGCGACGTCTTCGAGGGGAAGTCCACGACGAGCCGCCACGGCTTCTGGGGACTCAAGTCCCTTAAGCGCGGCAACCGTTGCATGGACAATATTGATGGCATTGTCCGATCCCAGTGACTTACTGAGTACGTCCCGGATTCCCGCACATTCCAATACGGCGCGAACTGGGCCTCCCGCAATGACACCGGTACCTGGTGCAGCTGGCCGCAGCATGACTACTCCGGCTGCCGCTTCACCCTTGATTGGATGCGGGATCGTCCCTTGGATTCGTGGAACCTTAAAGAAACTACGCTTAGCCTCTTCAACGCCCTTTGCAATCGCTGCTGGAACTTCCTTTGCCTTGCCGTAACCGACACCGACGTTTCCGTCCCCGTCCCCAACAATCACAAGGGCGGTAAAGCTGAAGCGACGACCACCCTTAACGACCTTGGAAACACGGTTGATCGCGACTACGCGCTCAAGCAGGTTCGACTTCTCCTCGCGTGGGCCGCGATCTTTGCGATCCCGACGCTCGCCTCCGCCACTGGTGCGGCGCGACGTATCAGACATTGTTACCTCTTCCCGATGTAAACATTAGAACTTGAGCCCGCCTTCGCGAGCGCCCTCAGCGAGGGCAGCGACGCGACCGTGGTACTTATGGCCACCACGGTCAAACACGACCGTGTCGATTCCAACTTGTTGTGCGCGTGCAGCAAGTTCGTTTCCTACCTTGCGAGCCTTTGCAGTCTTGTCACTGTCAGCACTACGCAGATCGCTCTCCATGGTGGAAGCAGAAGCCAAGGTCACACCTTGAACGTCGTCGACCAACTGTGCGAATACGTGACGTGCCGAACGGTTCACGACCAAACGCGGACGCAACTGGGTGCCGGAAACCTTCTTGCGAACACGAAGGTGACGACGCTTGCGGCCTACGGCACTTTTGTTGCCTGAGCCAAGCTTTGGGGCGAAGGAACTCATTACTTACCAGCCTTTCCAGCCTTGCGACGGACAACTTCGCCTTCATAGCGAACGCCCTTGCCTTTATAAGGTTCCGGTTTGCGGATCTTGCGAATATTCGCAGCAACCTCGCCGACCTTCTGCTTATCAATTCCAATTACTTTGAATTTAATAGGTGTCTCAACCGCGAAAGTGATTCCTTCGGGAGCCGTGACCACAACCGGATGGCTAAATCCAAGAGCGAACTCCAGATTATTGCCATTTGCTGCAACTCGGTAACCGGTACCCACAATTTCCAAAGTTTTTTCGTAGCCTGTGGTCACACCCGTAATCATGTTTGCAATCAAAGTGCGGCTCAGACCGTGCAGAGAACGTGACGCACGCTCGTCGTTGGGTCGGGTAACCAAGATCTCTTCACCCTCTTGTTTGATTTCAATCGGACTAGCGATCGTGATTGACAAGGAACCCTTTGGTCCAACAACCGTAATATCTTGACCGCTAATCGTGACCGTGACTCCTGCTGGCACCGGAACTGGTGCGCGTCCAATACGTGACATAGCTCCTCCTACCAGACGTAAGCGAGGACTTCCCCACCTACGCCTTTCTTTGCGGCCTGGCGATCAGTGAGCAATCCCGTAGAGGTGGACAGAATGGCAATGCCCAGTCCACCGAGAACCTTGGGAAGATTGGTACTCTTTGCATAAACCCGCAGCCCTGGCTTGGATACGCGGCGCAGTCCAGCGATCGAACGCTCACGCGATGGTCCATATTTAAGGTTAAGCGTGAGGGTCATTCCAACTTCCGCGTCTGCGACGTCGAAGCTCGCGATATAACCTTGCTCTTTCAAAATCTCCGCGATATGTGACTTGATCTTGGAGTGTGGCATCGACACGGTGTCGTGGTACGCCGAGTTTGCATTGCGCAGACGAGCAAGCATGTCTGCGATCGGGTCTGTCATTGTCATGGCCGCTTGGCCTTCCTCGCTGTGGTTTCTCCGGCAGTTACCGTAGACCTACAGCGTCGTTGATTACCAGGAACTTTTAGTTACACCGGGCAGTTCGCCAGCATGTGCCATCTCACGAACACAGATGCGGCACAAGCCGAACTTACGGTAGACCGCGTGTGGACGTCCACACCGGTTGCAGCGGGTGTAACCCCGCACCTTGAATTTAGGTGTCTTTTGCTGCTTTTGAACCAGAGCTTTCTTTGCCATGTGCTCAGGCCTCCTTAAATGGGAATCCGAGAAGCCGGAGCAATGCTCTACCTTCGTCATTGGTCTTGGCGGTGGTTACCACCGTGATGTCCATTCCGCGAGTGCGATCGATCTTGTCCTGATCAATCTCGTGAAACATGGACTGTTCGGTCAATCCGAATGTGTAGTTTCCGTGACCGTCAAATTGCTTTGCTGAAAGACCGCGGAAGTCACGAATGCGCGGCAATGCCGTGCTGAGCAAACGATCCAGGAACTCCCACATGCGATCTCCACGAAGGGTGACATGTGCACCAATGGGCTGACCCTCACGCAGTTTGAACTGAGCGATCGACAAACGAGCCTTGGTCACCTGCGGCTTTTGGCCCGTGATGTCTGTCAGGTCGCGAATTGCGCCTTCGATCAACTTGGAGTCGCGGGCTGCTTCGCCAACGCCCATGTTGACAACAATTTTGGTCAGGCCGGGAACCTGCATAATGTTGCCGAAATTGAATTCCTTTTGGAGCTCAGGAATAACCTCTTCACGGTAACGAGCCTTTAATCGAGGCATGGTTTCGGTAGTCATGATTAATTATCCGTCCTAGATCTCTTTGCCGGTGCGGCGCGAAATACGCACGCTGCGCTCTGCTTCGTAGGTCGAACCGTCAGCGCGACGCTTCTCGACTTTTTCGCGGGTAAAACCAACACGAGTTGCCTTGCCGTCTTCTGGATCAACCAGCATGACGTTAGAGATGTGAATGGGTGCTTCCGTGGTGATGATTCCGCCACTCTTAGCGCCACGTGCATCTTGGCCCACTTTAGTGTGCTTCTTGATCCGGTTGACACCCTCGACAATTAATTTATCGGCTTCGGGGTAGACGTCAATGACCTTGCCCTGGACTCCACGGTCTTTGCCCGAGATCACCAAGACGGTGTCACCTTTGCGAATTCTTAACTTCGGCATTACAACACCTCCGGTGCGAGTGAGATAATCTTCATGAACTTCTTCTCACGCAACTCGCGACCAACCGGTCCGAAAATGCGGGTTCCACGTGGTTCGCCGTCAGCTTTCAGGATCACTGCCGCGTTTTCGTCGAAACGGATGTAGGAGCCATCGGGGCGGCGACGCTCCTTCTTGGTGCGTACGATCACTGCCTTGACAACTTCACCCTTTTTCACGCCACCACCAGGAATTGCATCCTTGACGGTAGCGACGATGATATCGCCGATGCCTGCGTAACGGCGGCCTGAACCACCGAGTACGCGAATGCACAAGATTTCCTTAGCACCCGTGTTGTCCGCAACGCGTAGTCGCGACTCTTGCTGAATCACTTCATTCTCCTGATCGTCTGCTGGTCCTCAACACTTGTTGTGCTGAGCCTTGCGGAACTGCTTACTTGGCCTTCTCAAGGATCTCAACCACACGCCAGCGCTTGGTGGCTGAGAGTGGGCGAGTTTCCATGATAAGAACGCGGTCGCCGATACCGGCGCTGTTTGCTTCGTCGTGCGCCTTCAACTTGCTCGTGCGGCGCACAACCTTGCTGTATAACGGGTGCTTGTAGCGGTCTTCGACTGCCACAACTACCGTCTTTTGCATTTTGTCGCTCACAACAAGTCCCTCACGGGTCTTGCGCTCGCCACGCTCATTTTGTGTCCCAGCGCTCATGCGGCACCTTCCTCACCCTCAACGGGCGTGATGCCCAATTCACGTTCGCGCAGGATCGTGTAAATCCGAGCGATGTCTTTGCGCACTGCACGCAATCGTCCATGATTTTCCAACTGCCCGGTTGCACCTTGGAATCGCAAGTTAAAAAGCTCTTCTTTGGAGTCACGCAGTTTCTGGATCAGTTCCGCATCATCGAGATTACGAAGCTCACCTGTTGCTGTACCAGCGGCCATTACTCTTCACCTGTTTCATCGCGCCTAATAATGCGGCACTTCATTGGTAGTTTGTGCATTGCCCGAGTTAAAGCCTCGTGCGCAACTTTCTCGTCCGGGTAAGACAACTCGAACATCACACGACCTGGCTTGACGTTGGCCACCCACCATTCGGGTGATCCTTTACCGGAACCCATACGGGTCTCAGCTGGCTTCTTTGTCAACGGACGGTCTGGGTAAATATTGATCCAAACCTTGCCACCACGGCGAATATGTCGAGTGATAGCGATACGAGAAGCTTCAATTTGACGGTTAGTTACGTATGCGGGCTCAAGGGCCTGCAGTCCGTAGGTACCGAAAGTCACTTTGGTTCCACCCTTTGCCACGCCACGGCGGGTCGGGTGGTGCTGCTTGCGGTGCTTAACGCGACGGGGAATCAACATGACTAGCCCTCCGTAGTTTCTGCAGCTACGTTGGCATCGACGACAACCTCGGCGGCAACTGCAACAGCCGCTCCTGTGTCGCTACCATCTTCGCGGCGTGGTCGGTCTGTTGGAGCTTTGCGCGTTGCACCCATACGGGCAGTCGCAGCGGCGGCTTCACGTTCTGCTCGGGTTGGCAGTGCTTCACCCTTGTAGATCCAAACCTTGACGCCGATGCGTCCAAATGTGGTTCGTGATTCATAGAAGCCATAATCAATGTCTGCTCGCAGAGTGTGCAAGGGCACCCGACCTTCACGGTAGAACTCGGTACGAGACATTTCAGCTCCACCCAGGCGACCACTGACCTGAACTCGAATTCCTTTAGCGCCTGCTTTCATGGCACTTTGCATTCCCTTTCGCATTGCGCGACGGAACGAAACTCGGCTCGACAGTTGCTCGGCAATTCCCTGAGCTACGAGTTGAGATTCCATTTCAGGATTCTTGACTTCGAGAATGTTGAGCTGAACCTGTTTTCCGGTGAGATTTTCAAGATCCCCACGCAAACGATCTGCTTCGGCTCCACGCCGCCCAATCACGATTCCAGGACGCGCTGTGTGGATATCGACCCGAACACGATCCCGTGTGCGCTCGATTTCAACCTTGGCGATACCTGCTCGTTCCATACCCGTTCCCAATAATTTGCGAATTGCTACGTCTTCTTTTACGTAATCGCTGTAACGCTGACCCTTTTTTGAACTGTCAGCGAACCACCGGGAGGTGAAGTCCGTCGTGATACCTAGGCGGAAGCCATGTGGATTAACTTTTTGACCCATGGTCTAGCCCTCCTTCTCGGTAGTTTTTGGAGCGGAAGCTTTCTTTGCTGCAGCCTTCTTGGCTGGAGCGGCCTTCTTCGTAGCAGCTTTCTTCACTACAGGTGCATCAGTCACTTCGAGGGGTTCTGCCTTCGTGGGCTTAGCAGCAGGAGCATTCACCGGCTTCGTGACCTTTGGCATTGCAATTCCATCAGAGACAACCACCGTGATGTGCGAGCTGCGCTTGCGGATCTTGAAGGCCCGACCTTGTGCGCGGGGACGGATGCGCTTCATCGTGGGGCCTTCGTCAACGAAGGCTTCACTAATGGTGAGGTCCTTAGTGTCCATGCCATGATTATTGGCCGCATTCGCTACCGCACTAGCAAGCACTTTGCCCACTGGTTCGCTAGCTGCCTGCGGAGCGAACCGCAGCACTGCCTGGGCATCATCGGCATTCATCCCACGAATGAGATCAATAACCCGACGTGCCTTCATGGGCGTTACGCGGACGTACCGCGCTTGGGCCCTGGCTTCCATCGCTTTCCCCTTGCTTCTCGTTATTACTTAATTAATAAATCAGTGTGTCTAATGTGTCACGTGCTAGTCAACTATCGACTATCGACTATCGACGCTTTGACTTACGGTCGTCCTTGACGTGACCCTTGAAGGTACGGGTTGGTGCGAACTCACCGAGTTTGTGACCAACCATGCTCTCCGAGATAAACACGGGCACATGCTTGCGACCGTCGTGCACCGCAATAGTGTGTCCGAGCATTGCTGGGATCACCATCGAGCGACGTGACCAGGTCTTGATCACATTCTTGGAGTTCGCTGCATTTTGGGCATCTACCTTCTTCAGGAGATGACCGTCAATGAACGGACCCTTTTTCAGACTGCGTGGCATCTTTTACCGCTTTCCTTAACGCTTCTTGCCGGACTTGCGACGACGAACGATGAACTGATCGCTGGCCTTGTTCTTCTTACGGGTGCGACCTTCTGGCTTACCACCTGGGTTGACCGGGTGACGCCCACCGGAGGTCTTACCCTCACCACCACCATGTGGGTGATCGACCGGGTTCATAGCCACACCGCGGACGGTTGGGCGCTTGCCCTTCCAACGCATACGGCCTGCTTTACCCCAGTTGATATTTGACTGCTCTGCGTTGCCCACTTCACCGATGGTCGCGCGAGCGCGAACGTCAACGTTGCGGATTTCACCCGATGGCATCCGGAGCTGTGCGAAGGGACCGTCTTTTGCAACGAGCTGAACACTGGCACCCGCTGAGCGAGCAATTTTCGCACCGCCGCCTGGCTTCAGTTCAATTGCGTGAATCACGGTACCAACGGGGATATTGCGCATCGGCAAGTTATTGCCTGGCTTGATATCCGCGCCGGGTCCTGTTTCGATCAGGTCGCCCTGCTTCAACTTCGTTGGACAAATGATGTAACGCTTCTCACCGTCGGCGTAATGCAAAAGTGCAATGCGCGCCGTGCGGTTGGGGTCGTATTCGATGTGAGCGACCTTTGCGGGTACACCATCTTTGTCGGCCCGCTTGAAGTCAATGAGACGGTAGGCGCGCTTGTGTCCACCACCCTTGTGACGGGTTGTGATCTTGCCGGAGTTATTACGACCACCCTTTTTAGGAAGTGGGCGCACCAAAGACTTCTCGGGCTCAGATCGGGTGATTTCAGAGAAGTCGGCCACACTTGAACCACGACGGCCCGGTGTAGTCGGCTTGTACTTACGGATACCCATTTTCGTCTCTCGTTTCGTTGATTCTCGATATGCCCTGGGCCCCGTTAGGAGACCGGTCCGCCAAATATGTCAATACGATCGCCTGCCGCAACAGAGACAATCGCACGCTTCGTTGAAGCTTTGCGACCAAATCCGGTGCGAGTGCGTACGCGCTTGCCCTCACGGTTCATGGTGTTCACGCTCGTTACCTTGACCCCAAATACTTCTTCGACCGCAATTTTGATCTGGGTCTTATTAGCATCCGGGGAAACAATGAAGGTGTATTTGTTCTGATCCAGAAGGCTGTATGCCTTCTCGGAAACAACCGGTGAGATTAAGATGTCACGTGGGTCTGCAATTCTCATGCTTCTACCTCACTTTCGAGCGCGACTGCCTTCGAACCCTTGCCCTTGACCGGACCAGCGACAAAAATGTCGTAAGCGGTTTGGGTGAATACCAAGTGGTCACTGATGAGCACGTCATATGTGTTGAGTTGGTCAGGAGCAACAATCGAAACGTCACCGAGGTTGCGTAGTGACAACCAAGCCACTGCCTCTTCACGGGTGAGCACGATCAGAAGTTGACCTTCCACATTGAGTGCCTTCAAAGTTGCGGTTGCGCCCTTGGTTGATGGAACGTCACCGCTGACTAATTCAGACACAATGTGGATGCGACCTTCACGTGCCCGGTCAGAGAGTGCACCGCGCAACGCGGCTGACTTCATCTTCTTGGGTGTGCGCTGATCATAAGAGCGAGGCTGTGGGCCGTGGCTGATTCCACCACCGGTGTACTGGGGTGCCCGAATCGAACCTTGACGCGCACGTCCTGTTCCCTTTTGCTTGTGTGGCTTGCGCCCACCACCGCTCACTTCTGCGCGGGTTTTGGTTGAGTGTGTTCCTTGACGCGCAGCTGCGAGCTGGGCGACAACAACCTGATGAATCAGAGGGATATTGACCGCTACATCGAAGACTTCGGCCGGCAGTTCAACTTTGCCCGATGCCTCACCCTGTGGGGTCATTACGTCTACGGAGCTCACTGTTGGGCCTCCTTTACAGCGGTGTGAATGAACACCAAGCCACCCTTAGGGCCCGGTACTGCACCCTTGATCAGGATCAATCCACGCTCGGCATCAATTGCTTGAACCTTCAAGTTCTGTGTGGTTTGGCGATCGCCACCCATACGTCCCGCCATTTTCATGCCCTTGAACACGCGACCGGGTGTGGCGCAGCCACCGATGGAGCCCGCGCTTCGGTGCTTCTTGTTCACACCGTGTGTTGCGCGAAGGCCATGGAAGCCATGGCGCTTCATGACACCGGCGAAGCCCTTGCCCTTGGTTGTGCCGACTACGTCGACAACTTGACCAGTTTCAAAAATCTCTGTGGTGAGTTCCTGACCGAGTGTGTACTCGGAAGCATCGGGGGTGCGGACTTCAACGATGTGGCGACGTGGTGTCACGCCAGCTTTCGCGAAGTGTCCCGCATCAGGCTTATTAACCTTACGGGGGTCAATAGCACCGAATGCGATTTGCACCGCGGAATAACCGTCGATTTCTGGAGTGCGCACCTGGGTGACGACACTTGGACCAGCTTTCACGACGGTAACGGGAACAACTCTGTTGTTTTCATCCCATACCTGGGTCATACCAAGCTTTTCGCCTAGCAATCCCTTGACGTTGTGACTCATGGTGTTCAGATCTCCTCTAAAACTTGATCTCGATTAGAGCTTGATCTCGATGTCGACGCCAGCTGGGAGATCTAGGCGCATCAACGAGTCAACGGTCTTGGGGGTGGGGTCGAGAATGTCGATCAAACGCTTGTGTGTGCGCATCTCGAAATGTTCCCGTGAATCCTTGTACTTATGTGGTGAGCGAATCACACAGAAAATGTTCTTCTCTGTCGGCAACGGCACTGGCCCAGCAACCTGTGCACCGGTACGAATGACCGTCTCAACGATTTTTCTCGCTGATGAGTCAATGATCTCGTGGTCGTAGGCTTTGAGCCTGATCCGGATCTTCTGTCCCGCCATGGTGGCTTGGTTCCTTACTCGTGTAGTTGCGATTCGGAGTGAAACGCTTTTGTGTGAAACTTATTTACTTGTGTGAAACTTGTTTATCTATGGTTTTCGTGGCGGGAACCGGGTCGCGATGCCCGCCACGAAGACTTAGTTGTGGTGCGTCTTACTTCAGGATCTTGACTACGCGACCTGCACCAACGGTGCGGCCACCTTCGCGGATTGCGAAGCGAAGACCATCTTCCATGGCGATTGACTGAATCAGCTCAACGCGCATTTCGGTGTTGTCTCCTGGCATAACCATGTCCTTACCTTCTGGCAAGTACACGACGCCGGTGACGTCAGTGGTCCGGAAGTAGAACTGTGGACGGTAGTTATTGAAGAACGGGGTGTGACGGCCACCTTCATCTTTCGACAAAATGTAGACATTTGCCTCGAAGTCGGTGTGTGGAGTGATTGAGCCTGGCTTGCAGCAAACCTGGCCGCGCTCAACTTCTTCACGCTTGGTTCCGCGAAGAAGAACCCCAACGTTCTCGCCAGCTTGACCTTCGTCGAGCAGCTTGCGGAACATTTCGACACCGGTGACCGTTGTCTTGAGGGGTGGTCCTGGGCGGATACCAACGATTTCGATTTCTTCGTTGACCTTAACAACTCCACGCTCAATTCGGCCGGTAACAACAGTTCCGCGACCGGTGATGGTGAAGACGTCTTCGATTGGCATGAGGAAGGGCTTGTCAATCTCACGCTCTGGGGTTGGGATGTAAGCATCAATTGCGTCCATGAGTTCCATGATCGACGCACCCCACTTCTCATCACCCTGAAGGGCTGGGAAGGCAGCAACGCGCACCACGGGGATGTCATCGCCTGGGAATTCGTAGGCACTGAGAAGTTCACGAACTTCCATTTCTACGAGTTCAATGAGTTCATCGTCATCGACCATGTCGCACTTGTTGAGTGCAACCACGATGGAGGGCACACCAACTTGGCGAGCAAGGAGAACGTGCTCCTTAGTCTGTGGCATTGGACCATCGGTTGCAGCAACCACGAGGATTGCGCCGTCCATCTGTGCGGCACCGGTGATCATGTTCTTGATGTAGTCAGCGTGACCTGGACAGTCGACGTGGGCGTAGTGCCGGCCTTCTGTCTGGTATTCGACGTGTGCGATCGAGATCGTGATACCGCGTTGACGCTCTTCAGGGGCCTTATCGATCATGTCGAAAGGCGTGAATGGGTTCACGTCTGGGTAACGATCGTGCAGCACCTTTGTGATAGCAGCAGTCAACGTGGTCTTGCCATGGTCAATATGTCCAATGGTGCCGATGTTGATGTGCGGCTTATTCCGCTCAAACTTGGCCTTCGCCACTTGCGTACTCCCTCTGTTCGTGCCGTCCGGCAAAACGCGGATCGGTTATCGGTTCTTTTTCTTCTGTTGTATTTCTTTGTGATCCGCGGTTATTCGCCGCGATTTTT
>Ga0075467_10000207_pt1 | contig 43725 bp, 37 predicted proteins | sample DEB08_DNA_9_FD_75067 | JGI IMG/M metagenome (GOLD analysis project Ga0075467, IMG submission 75067) | Aqueous microbial communities from the Delaware River and Bay under freshwater to marine salinity gradient to study organic matter... | ecosystem: Environmental > Aquatic > Marine > Coastal ... | reverse complement strand
TTTTCTCAACCCTCCTATGGACAAGATAGGCTTGCTCGAATTCAATGCATTTGAGCAGATAGTAGAAGCCGGTTACGCACATACCCAGCAAGTGCTGGCCGAAATGGATGGTGTTTTTTAGCACCTATTGATTTTATTATTGACGCCATCGGCTCAGACCAACCTGAAGATTCAGTTATACATAATAACGTTATCTAATTTTTGCATCGCGATATCTTTTCTAAAAAACTTAATTAAGTCGCGCTCCATTGCGTACAGGCAGGGCAACAAAAACAAAGTGGTGATGCTTGCCAGCAACACGCCCCACAGCATCACCATAATCATCGGCGTAATTAAATCATAGCTCCCCGATAAACCATAAGCAGCCGGAAAGAGCCCTGCAAAGGTTGTTACCGTGGTGATAACAATCGGTCGTAGCCGGATGCTGGCGCACTCGACGATTTGCCGATCGTGTAAGAGCATCGGTTCATTTTTACCGTGCAGCGCTCTTTCTGTATTAAAGCGATCTAGCATGACCAGCGCATCATTCACAATCACGCCCATCAATCCAGCAATACCAATCAGGCCAGTCATCGACATTTCTAAACCGTGCAAGGAAAAAACAAAAAACACGCCAATCACACCCAGCGGTATTAAGGTGATAACCATCAGTGGCTGCAGTGCAGAGCGAAATAACAGCACCAAAATAAATACAATACTCACCAGGGCAATAAAAAATGCTTTCGCGGCACTGCCCCCCTGCTCAGCACTAGTGACCATTTCCCCATCAAAATATACTGTCACCTCGGGATATTCTTGATAGATGTTTTTCTCTTCAACAAATTTTGCTACGCTCGCATTGAGCTCACTAAGGCCAATTATTGTGCGATCGATGTCAGCATAGATAGTTGTAGCGCGGTCTCCCAAAAAGTGCCTGATGGTGCCCTCGCCAGGCTGTTGTTCGAATTCGACTAAGGACCGTAGCGAAATCAGTTTACCGCTGGCACTGGTCACGGTTAAAGAATATAAAGACGCCGGATCGGCCATATCTAGCCCATCGAGCATTAGACGGTAACCAATATTTTCATCGATCGTTTCAAACTGATCAATAATCTGTCCGCTATAAGCGATTTTTACTGCAGTGGAAATATCACCTACTGTGAGGCCGTATCGCGACAAGGCTTCATAGTCCGGGCGCAGAGAAATCACCGGCTTACCGGCAACATAACTGCTCCAGCTATCGGTAACACCCTCAATCGTTTTAACATAATCAGCGATCAAATCGGCCACAATAAAACGATCATCTCCATTACCAATAACCACTGCCTCTAGCGGCCACCCCATACTCGGTCCGAGACTTTCAACAATGACATTAAGACGCTTGAATTGTTGTTTTTCGAGCAGCCGCTCACGCAGATCAACTTGCAGATCTAAGGAATTCACTTCTCTGTCATTAGCCGGCTTGAGATAAACACTGATGATACCCCAGGCCAAATCACGCCCCTCAGTCACCTTTCTATTATTGTGGTCGTGGTGGCCGGCAGTCACCACAATATTATCGAGCGCTTCATCCGGCACCACTGCACGGACATCTTTTTCTAAGCCTAACAAAAGCTGCTCCATGCCCAAGAGTGATGTACCTACAGGCGCTTCTGCTTTAACAAAAATAATATCGGTGTCTGATTTTGGACTAATAGCAATAACAACGGTTTTCGCTGAAATATAAGCCAGTACAGAAAAAACAATAACTGCTCCCAGCATGAATGCATAGCGACGCGGCACCACTTTCATCATTAATGCTTCGTATTGTTGCTCAACCCATTCAAACCAAGGCCGCGAAAGGCGTGATTGTTTTTTGTCGCTAAAGCTATGGGCAATATGTGACGGTAAAATAAACTTGCATTCAAATAATGACATGGCCAGCACGAGTATCGCCATGACCGGAATAACCCACATTATTTTTCCCTGAATACCGCCCAAAAAAGCCATAGGCGCCAATGTGACTACCGTGGTGATGGCACTCGCAAATACTGGAACCATCACCTTTTGAACGCCTATTAACGCAGCCTCGTTAGGCCCATGACCGTATTCTCGATACCGGAATATACTTTCGGCAACCACCACCGCATCATCAACTAAGATACCAAGCATCAGAATTAATGCGCTCATCGAGAGAATATTAACGGAGATACCCAGGACAGGCAGCAGCGTAAACACCATGAAAATCGACGTGGGAATACCCAGTGCCACCCAAATAGTAAACCGCAGTTCAAAGAACGCAAGCAACACAAAAAAAACTAACACGATACCGGCAAGAGCATTGCCAATTAACACATCCAGCATGTTAGTGGTGAGCTTCGAAGAATCATTGACTACAACGAGCTGCATATTAGTGGGCAACAGCTGATTTTTCTGCTCAATAAAAGCTTTAATGCGCTCTGCAGCGCCCAGTTTATCGGCTAACTCTTCGCCTTTAGGTGACAGCACAATCGCCGTATTGCCATTGATGCGAGATCGTACCAATGGGTCGGCATAATCGTACAAAAGCCGCGCTACATCTTTAATGCGGACAATGTCACCCGGCTCGCCTTCAAACAAAATAACATCTTGAATATCTTTTGGATCTTTAAACTTGCCGATGGTCAGTACATCTTGCTCGCCCGCAACCGATTCGAGCGACCCGCCCGAGCGCCTGACGTTGCGCCGGTTCACCGCTTCAATAACAGCCTCATAGCTCAGGCCTAGCTGGCGAATCTTGGTCTCATCAAGCATCACCCTAACCTCTCGATCACGATAACCTGATAGTGATACCCCGGACACTCCCGGAATGCCTCGCAATTCCAAACGCAGAGACCTTGCCGTAGTGCGCAATGTTTCCTCAGGCACCGCGCCCGTAAGAAGAATCTGCATGAGAGGAAAGTTTTTAGATTTTTCGGGGCGCAGGACTTGCGGCTTGCCTGGCAAATTACTTGGCATGGATGCCATCGCCCGATCGATCGCATTGTGGATGTCTTTTTCTACCAAATCATATTTGCTCATGCTGTCGCTGGCGTTACATATCACTTGAATAGACGAGAGGCCCTCCATGCTCGTAGATATGATTTTGTCGACGCCGTCCACATGGAGCAGCTCACGCTCCAACGGCTCGGTGATCGTCAGTTCGACATCTTCTGGGCCGGCGCCGGGAAACGCCGTCTCGATGGAAATAATGCCCGTATCAACATCAGGATAGGTGTTGTACTTTGCCGACAGCATTCCACAGATACCGGTAAAAATAAAAAACGCCATTAGCATGTTGACTACAAAAGGGCGTTCAATAAAAAATTTTATCAACGATGTCATCGTCAGCGGCCTATGGATGTAGTTGGAGTAATAGAATCAAAACGCTTGCCATTTCTTTAATCATTACAGCGGTATGCGCTGAATAAGTTGGCCATTAGTAATCAACCGCAAATTACTAACAATGACTTCATCGCCCGCCGCCAAGCCACTCACTACAGGATAATGATCGCCACTACCTACGCCAAGCACTGGCTCGATTGCCTGTGCAGCATCATCTTTGACTATAAAAACGATTAGCTTACGGTTGCGATCGACGACGGCAGCACGCGGTATCGCCACGACATCTTGAGCAGCAATGCTATCAAAGGTAACCTTTGCTGCCATGCCATCACGCAACAGGCCATCGCTGTTATTAACAGACACTCGAATTTTAAAATTGCCAGTGGCAGGTTCGGCAGCACCCGCTATCGATTCTATAAGGCCCAGATAAACACCATTGCGTGCACCAGCAGCATAAACCTCACAACCAGCCGCTATGCGCAGCGTATTCACATCTTTTTGTGAGACAAACGTTTCAACCCGCAGTAAATTCTCCGACCTGATGAGCCCCAACGAACTGGCAGGGCCAACATTTTTTCCTGGCTCAATAGAGCGGCGCTTAACCACGCCCGCAACTGGACTAACCACTTGCGTATCACCAAGATCTTGGCGCGCAATACTTAGACCGGCCGCGGCGCGCTGCACATTGGCTGCAGCTGACTTTAAATTAGCTTCGCTTTGCAAATAAGCTTGTTCAGAAATTGCTCCTTTTGCAAACACCGAAATGTTTTTATCGTGCGTAGTTTGAGCCTGATGGAGCTGTGCTTTGGCGTCTGCCACACCGGCTTCGGCGCTGGCCACCATTAGTCGCAACTTGCTATCGTCTAAAACGAGCAACGTATCACCCATATTAATTTGCTGACCCTCGTCAAACAGTACCTGTTTGACTACCGCTGAAACGTCGACGCTAATTTCATATTCATCAGCGGGCACAACTTGCCCGAAGCTAGAAAATTTGCGCTGCCATTGACCCGCTTCAATAACCGAGGTGCTCACCCTCACCCATTCAGGTGCTGGTGTTTTAGGCGATGGCGGATAGTGGTCACAACCGACCAACAGAGTGAGAAAAATGACAATCAAATAAAAGTACTGTGCCCTCATTAGGAAATATCCTCAATGGGTTAAAGATAGGGGTAAAGCGACCCGCCGCGTTACAAACACGATTGTAAAAATACCTCGGCACGGGACTGTTTTACCCAATACGTTATATTATTTTTTATAGCCCAACAAAAATAGACAGCTCGGAGTGTATCTGAATAAGCTGGCTGCGCCAAACAACTCATTTCAACATCGCGTGCGTTTTCGCACAGACTGAATACTCCAGAGATTCTATCCTCTTGTGTAAAGACCACACTATAGATAGAGTGATCGCCATAGCGAAAAAATGTGTTGGGGCTCTACCGCTTGTCTGGCATGACGCAGCTTGCCCTAATCGATTGGAATAAAGGTTTTATGCTGAAAAAAGATGGGTTCGCGCAGCTTAATCGGCTCATGGCACTCGCGCTGTGCAGTTTGTTTTTTATTCAATTTGCCGGTGCAAATGAAACAGATTCTGTGGCTGCGAGTATCGCCGAGGTTGAAGGTGATGCCTGGTTAATTCGCGCCAGTAATGCCCAGCAGCAACTCACACTCGTTGCTGGTCAGCGCGTATTTCCCGGCGACACGGTTGTCACCGGGAAAACAGGTAAAGCTGCCCTCTTGCTTGCTGATGAGAGTCTAATACGGCTTTATCATGGCAGTGAATTTAGTTTGAACGCCGTCGCGCCGTCAGCCGGTTGGTTAACGCGCACCTCACAACGATTCAAATCATCTTATGAGCTTGTTAAGGGCGAACTATGGTTTAGAAACAAGCGCCGCGGCTCCGACATTGAAATTGGCACAGAACACGTGAGTATTAGTGTACGTGGCACTGAGTTTTCGGTGGTTGCTCAACTCGACGTTGTCTATGTCACGATGCTTGAGGGCAGTATTGCAGCCTCTAACAACCTGGGCAGTGTCGAGGCCCTAAGCGGTGAACAAGTCGTAGCAGAGCGCGGCAAAGCTCCCACCAAGCGCTTGCTGCTCAACCCCGACAATGCCGTGCAGTGGACCATCAAACTACCCGATATATTTAGTAGCCAAAGCTTTGCACAGTTCATCAACTCATCAAGCAGCGAACTCAACAATGCTACCGCTGACGAACAGACAGCGTTAATACTTACCCAGGCAGCCGCGACACTTGATAGCGGCGACTACACCGATGCCTTTGAGTTACTAGCGGCTGATCAAGACGCCCCATTTAACGCCCCATTACAAACCTACCAAGCGTGGGCTTACATTGAAACAGGGCAACCGCAACAAACGATTGAAACCTTAGCCCGCGTACTCTCGCAAGAGCCCAATTTTTTGCCCGCCGTTTTACTCAACACGCTTGCCGCGCTCATGGTGAACAATAACTCCATGGCACTAACTTCAGGCGCTGAGGGTATTGCTATGGCGCCTGGCAGCGCCGAAGCACAGTTGCTTGAAAGCTATGCGCAACAAGCGAATTTCATGCTCGATGCAGCCTATGCAGCAGCGGCGCAGGCTGCGATGATTGCGCCTGATTTAGCGGCAGCAACACTGCAACTTACTCGCCTTGCCATCGGTCGCGGCGAGTTTGATTTGGCCCTTTCACATATAGCGGATGTTGCGCCAGCCACACTCACCAAAGATACCGACTTACTCACCACACAAGGTTTCGCCTTACTCGCAAAAGGTGAGTCCAAAGCAGCACAAAGAAGCTTCGAACAGGCCAACCAACTCAATACCCCGTCGGCCGATCTAGCTTTGGGGCAAGCCCTCATTGCTCTTCGTAATGGCCAGCAAAAAAGTGCACTGGAGCGAATAGCAAGTGCCGTGGCTATGGAGCCTCTTGAAGCTAGCTACATGAACTACTTTGGACGCATATTGTATGAAACGAAACGGTTCGACAAAGCTATTGAAGTCTTAGAGCGCGCACGCCAGCTCGACCCCAACGACCCTACCCCACTGTATCTGCTCGCCATCATCAAACGAGACCGCAATCAAGATGGCGAAGCGATCGCACTGCTACAAATTGCTGAACAACTGAATGATAAACGCGCCGTTTATCGATCACGCTATGTGCTCGATCAAGATTCGGCCATAAAAAGCGTAGACCTGTCGCTAGCTCTGCAGACTTTTAATTTTGATGCATGGGCTCAACACAAAGCCGTTAACGCCATTGCCAACGACCGCGCGAATTATTCGGCTCACCTACTTTATGCAGGCGCTTTAAATCAACAACCCGGGCGTGATACGGCTTTCGCATCAGAAGCACTCAAAGCCCGCTTGCTGCAACCGGCCAACGCCAACACATTTAACACCTTTAGCAACTACACATCCGTATTTGATGTGCCAACGCTCGGCGGCTCATTCTCCAATACTAATGGCAGCTTCGATTTATTAGAAAATAAATTAACCGTATACTCAGCCGTACCCGACATGAACATAGCCGTTCAAGCAAGTATCACCGATGCACGCTCTGATGGCTGGCGCGGTACAGAGAAGGAAAACTTGCTCTCTAAGGCTGCGCTGGTTAAGTGGGATATATTTAACGCCAGCAGCTTATTATTTAGCTTTAACCGCGTCGACATAGAACAATCTGATCGGCTCGACAAGCGCTTTGAATTTGATAGCCTATCTGAACCTGTCGATACGCGTAAAAATAGTCTTAGTCGCTACGAATTGGGCTTGCACCACCAATTCGATGCTCAAACCTCGTACCTAGGTTACGCCAGCTTTTTGCAGTCAGGGCTTGAGTCGCTAGACCAAACAAACACCTCACTAGGCATGGTTGAGATCAATGCGTTACTCAATACCGATATTGATGAACAAGTGTGGATTACACAAAACCAATTTTCTCATAAAATGGATAAGTCGCAGTGGATGTATGGTTTATTTACATATCAGTCGAGCGCAGACCGCATTGATATCAACTCCGGCTCTGTTACTTTATTTGGACAGGCTTCCCCACTCACCTTGTACTCGGTATTCGATATCAATAATGAGCGCGACAGGACACAGCGTACCGTCTATGTACATAACCAAACGCAAGCAACCCAATGGCTAACCGTTGATGCCGCAGCTTATTGGGATACCTTCGAAAACTCTGACCCCTTTAGTGACGATACTTGGAAACTCAGCAAGCTAAACCCAAGACTCGGCCTAAGTACAAAGATCAATGAACGCAACACGCTGCGTATAGCTGCTTATCGCTATCTTTTTTCTCTTGTGCCTGGACGTATCGATCCGGTCGATGTGGCGGGCTTAAGCATTTATCGCGGCAGCGCTCCGGGCACATTGACCAAAGAATATAACGTGGCCTACGAAAACACATGGAGCAAAGGCTTCATGCAAGTGTTGGGAATATGGGCCGAATCTGAAACAGAATTGCGTTCGTTTGATGGGGTAATAGTGAACCAATTGTTGAAAAAATCGCACCGCCGCGGTGTTGAATTTGATTATAACCAATTGCTTAATCAGCACTTTGGCTGGAGCGCACAATACAGCTATTTAAATATTAACGAAGACCCCGAGTTAGACACATCACGCAACGAAGATTTAGGCGAACTAGATCTAACCTTTATATCGGGTCACGGGCTGCGCATACAAGCCGGTGCCGTATATCGCCATGCGCGCTATGACAACCGTGATAATAGCGATGAATTTTTCATCGCAAATCTAAAAGCTGATTACACACTCAAATTAAAAGATTACACGGCTCGAATCAATGCTGAATTTAATAACCTATTTGACGAAAACTTTAATTGGGTTACCGACTCATTTGTTATTGATGGAAGAATTCCACGCAGAAACTTCCGCATGACTATCGAAATTGGTTTTTGATGACCAAACACTAACCACCTGCACGCTAACAAATAAGTCCTTAAAATATTCAGGAACCCTCCATTATGAGCGATAAGCGCATTACTGAAAGACGCTTGCCCATTCTTATTATTATTGCTTCATTGGCAGCATTTTTCTCGGTCTCGCGCTGGGGCATCCAACTCGATAATATTCTTTATGACACGCTCGAAAATAATGTTGGGCCATCCATCAGCGCCGATGACATTGTGGTAGTAGGCATTGATGAACCCTCATTCCAACAATTGCAACTGCAATGGCCCTGGCCATGCAGTATCCATGCGCAACTGCTCGAACAACTCAGTGAGCAAGGCGCTAAAGTGGTAGCCTTTGATTTGTTGTTCCCTGAGCAGTCCAATCAACGTCACGACGAACTATTTGCGGCCGCCATTGCAGAAACTGTACCCGTGGTGGTGGGTACCGATTTTAAAAAGATCATTCGCCCTGAATACACTATCAAAACACCTATACCGCCGATTGAAATGATCACTGAAGCTGGCGCTGTTGTAGGCCATGTAAGCATCCCGTCTGACAAAGATAGCTTTGTGCGGCGCGTACAACCCCAAATCGAGAAAACCCCATCGCTGGCTTATGCAGCCGTGCAATTATTTAAAACCGGCTATTGTTGTGAATTCGATAATGTCCTCGACGAAATATTGATTGATTTTACCGGCGGGCTAAATGCGATTAAGCAAGTGTCGTATCATCAGGCATTAAATGCCGACACCGATCTGCCCGACGATATTTTTAACAACAAAATAGTTTTTGTTGGAGTAACCTCTATTTCAGCCTCGCTACCCGACCGTCAACACACCGATCACTATGCGACGCCGCTTACGCGCACCGAAAGCGGCTATACCGCAGGCGTTCTCATCCATGCTTTTATTGCCGGTAGCCTACTAGGCAACAGTTGGAACGTGATGGTGCCGCGGCTCCCTACGGCTATTCTTGGCCTTGGCCTCGCCGTATTGTTTGCGCGCTTTGGTCTTGGTAAGGAGTTAACTCAGACAGTAATCCGCGGCGTAATGATTATTGCTTTATTGATTACTCTGTGCATTTACCTATTTATTGAAAAACATTTTTATGTCTCGCTAGTCACCATACTTTTACCTATTTTTATGGTGATGATGATTTCACCCTACCATAATTACCTCATTGAGCGACGGCGCAAACAAGAAATCAGGCGCGCCTTTAGCTCTTATGTTAACGAATCGATCGTGCAACAAATTGAACGCGACCCCGAGGCGTTAAAGTTGGGCGGCAAACAAGTTGAAGGTAGCGTGCTGTTTATGGACATGGTGGGTTTCAGCACGTTAACTGAGCAGGAATCCCCCGAGACAATGATCACGTTTATTAACGAGTTTTTGTCGAGCATGATTGAAATAGGCATGGATGAAGGCGGTACAGTTGAGCGTTTTCTTGGTGATGCCATTATGCTCATTTGGGGCGCACCTGTAGCCCAGCAAGATCATGCCGAACGAGCCTGTAACGCGGCCCTACGCATGCAAGTGAGAATTTTAGAAATTGCCGCGCACACTAAAGCTAAATATGGTTTTGATGTAGGCGCACGGATCGGTATTAATAGCGGCGCCATGACCGCTGGAAATATTGGTGGAAAAGATCGCTTTGCTTATACCGTACTGGGCGACTGCGTTAATCTGGCTGCTAGATTTGAAGCCGCCAGCAAAAAATATGGCTCTACAATCATTGTCGGTAAAAGCACGCTAGAGGAATTAGCAGTCCAGCGGGTTGCTGATCACTTTGACTATAGACTGATGGACTTTACTCGGGTGAAGGGGCGAGAACAGCCGGAAGAGTTATTCGAACTTGTAAACGACAATCGCCTCAACCCACCCAACACTGCGCAACTCCAGGCACGTGAGATCTATGGTCTTGGCCTTGATTTATTATTAAACAACCAGCCTCTTCTCGCACAGGAAAAGTTCACTCAAGCCGTACAAATTGCCCCGCTATCGGGTGTTGATAGAATGTTAGAGCGCTGCGCAAAGCTCATTGAAAAACCATTAGCCAAAAACGAAAAAGTGATTTTTGATATTTCGAGCTAAAATCAGATGGTTTAAACGCACTCAAGAATCAGTAATCTAAGCTGACGTTATGCCCTGAAGGCCTGATTATTTTTTTCTAAATCTCATAAAAAAATCCCATATATGATCAATTGGCGTTAACTGCTTAAGATCCGTCAACTCACCCGCATCTAGATAAACCAGATCACAAACCGCACAAAAATCCAAACAAATATGCACTTGCTGCTCATCGGGTAGTCGCACCATAGGCTTTTTACAACTCGCACAGCTAACCGGATTGATCAGGTTGTTTTCGCTTCCAACGCTAACACTACCTGAATCGACCACCGTGTCCGCCATCCACTCAGCACGTAAATTCTGCAACGTAGCCCACCCCAACAACAAACCCTCGCACCCAACACACTTAAAATAATCAATGTCGGTGCCGTAGCGATGCGCCTTCATTACACTCTGGCATTTAGGGCACTCAAAAGAATCATATTTGCGCATCTATTTATTCCCTCTTAAAATTATTTTATGGCGAAGTTGGAGCAAGCAATGCCTACGCGAATTTGTTGCTGCACATGTATAGCCTTATCTTAAAACGGTCTTTAATGTTTGCGTGGTCAAAAATAAGCGTTCCACTGACATACGCAACATGTATTGCTGAAATTGCGCCACCAGATCAGGGTCCTTCTTCTGCATAGACTCCAAAGCGCTCTTGCTCAATACATACACCCTACCGGCCTTATCAGCAACAATCGACGCCGTTCGGGGCGTGCCTAGAAAAAAGCCTATTTCGCCGTAAACAGTTCCAGCACCGGTGCGACGAACGCGCAAGCGGTTACCTAATTCATCGATGATATAGGCCGACGCACTCGTATCATCAAGTAAAAAAAGCTCGTCAGAATCATCACCTTGCCCTGTGAGTTGCTGCCCCGGCGTTACATTCAGCACCTCGAGATAAGCGATAAATCTTTCATACGATGCAGGGTCTTGATCATGCAGGTCGATTAAAAAACTTGCATTATCGACCTCGCGTGTCTCACCTTCGAGTAAGTACTCCTCACACCACTCTAAGGCAAAATCAAAATCACGCATAAAATGTAGGTAGGCGGTATTGGCAACATCAAATCCTGTACTAGTCAGTGGCGCTTTGAGACTGTCTTGCAGACCAGCGATAAGCAGATGGACATTATGCAGGGTCACTAGCTGTGACAATCTTTCAAAATTAAGCCCCGCAGAGGCATCAATGCCTGTCACCTGATCAAAATCAAGCACGACATAGCGCACTTTGTTGTCAGACAAGCTCAATTGAGATTTGATATGCGTATAAATACTACCGGCTGTACCAAAAAATAAATAGCCTTGTAATCCAAGCATCAGCATTTCAGATGAGTGAGTTTGCAGTACACCCCGCTCCGCTTCACTGCGCTCAACATTGCTGCGAAATTTACTACCATCACCTTCGAATCTTATAACATTGATTTGGCTGTACTTGACGACAAAAAGAATAATTGCAGCGAGCAAGCCAATTAGCACACCTTGCAAAAATCCAAATATTGATGCAACCAACAAAATGATGGGAATAACCAGATACTCTTGCAAGGAGTACTGACTTCTTGATTCAACAAGCCAAGTGTACAGAAAACCAAAACCAAGATTTAACAGCAAGCCCGCAATAACTATCCGCGGCAAATAACCTATATATTCAATGCCAAACAAGAAGGTTAAAACACAGATAAAGGCCACCAAGAGACTCAATGCTCGCGTTTTGGGTGCGCCCATCTCACTGGCAAGCGCCGTTAAACTTAACGAAGGAAATGCTGCCATCCCCCCCATTAAACCATTAACAACATTGGTAAAGCCTGCAACTCTTAACTCTCGATTCACCTCAAAATCTTCACGCTCTAGCAGCGCCAGCCCACTAGTAGTCAGCAACAGTGACATGACGCTGAGTAAAACAATAACAGCCATAGATCCCACACCAGGCAGCAGCGTCGCCCATGAAAAACTGCCCAGCGTGTTAAATGGCAGCGGTTCAAATAACTGAGCCTTGACATCAATGAACGGCCCTATTAACCAGCCTTGCTCAGCGAGGCTCTCAACTGAGTGACCGAAACTAAAGCTAATGCCATAAAAAAGACCAATCGATAAAAAAGTAACCAGTGGCAATAAAAAGCTGGCAGCAATTCGATTGCGGAACAAAAACAATGTTGCTGCAATCGCCAGCGATGCACAAAGTGCCACCCAATGATTACTCAACAGACCGGATACTTCCGAAACCGATTGCAGCGGCAGCTGCGTTAACACTCGAAATCCGCCGAGTACCAACAGCCAACCTGCTGCTGCAAAATAACCACCCATCACCGAATAAGGTAGGTACTCTATAATCGATCCGACTTTAAGTGTGCCAAGAAGACTCAGGGCAATGCCAGACAGAATAGTTGCCGCTGCAATAGCAATGATAACAACGGCCAATTTTTCACCCGCCAGCATCGTTGCTGGAAGAGCCAGCACAATGCTCATTACCATGACCGCATAAATAGGTGCTGTATCATCATCAGGTTGAAAAACAACACGCCTGAAGCCACCTATTAAGCCTGCAACAACGCCCACAAACGCCGACCCGCCTAAGACAATTGCTATACCTTTAGGCAGGTAGATCGCAAGGTCGCCGGAAAAAATAATGGCCGCGAAAGCAATGCATAACATCACTGCCATTGCAGAAGAAAACAATGCCGGCAATAGCAGTGACAAAGAAGGAATAATCGAAGATCGAAGGCTGGTCATGGGCGCGTTAAGCTCGTCAATAGGCGGCAGATAAATGCAGGTGGGAGCATGCATTGAAGCACCGACATCACTTTACTTGCCCAGCTACAGAAAAGAACGCTGCGACATCACTTGATTGATCAGTCGGCATCAGTATCGAGCACGGAAAGTTCGCCCTGATGATCGTGGAGAATCTCCTTAAATTTAGACACATCGGGCACAAAAATACCCTCTGTTGTTTTCTTCAACAACCCTAAATTACTGAGTCGACTTAACTCGCGCGTTACTGCTTCTCTGGTGGTGGTAACGCGAGAAGCGATATCTAAATGTTTAGGGAAATCTGTTAACGTCACCGAATTTTTGCCAACTGCGGCTTCCTGTATCAGTTCGAAAACACGCTTATGGATGCGGCTAGCAACGCCTAACGCGGCAAATTCATAGACCCTCTGCGTCATGGCGCGCACCTCGCGGACCAAGAGCTGCATCACTTTAACGTTAACTACGAAGTTGTCCTCAAGCAATGCAGTAAAGTCACGCGCTGACATTGAAAGTAATGTAGTGCTGCTCACTGCCACGACGTCAGCAACTCTAGGGCTGCCATCAATCGCAGCTAGTTCACCAAAAACATCACCCGCGGCTTTATCGTTATAGGATGATTCACGGCCATTATTGGCGAAACTAGTTACACGGACTGTTCCTGACACCACAAAAAAAACCGCGCGGTTTTGATCCTTACGCGTGACAATCATCTGCCCTGCGTCGCAGTTCAAAAAAGTCATTTTTTCTGCAATCTCACGACTCTGCTCGAGACTTAAGTCTCTAAAAATGTCGATCGACTGGACCAGAGATGCATGAACCGGAGCTTGCGCCATAAATCATCTTCTAAAAAGTTTTTATACTCGGCATTCAGATCAAGCAGTTTTAGTTAACCAAGCCCAACCAAGCCGTTTGATTTAATTTCTAACAGACAAAAAAGTCAGTTAATTTATTCCGCTCAAAGCTGTAACATTTCTGACGGCTTTAAGTGCAACGCGTTGACAATAGAATCGAAGTAATCTCTCTCTAGCACACCCATATGCCCGTCCGACATGAAGACTTCAAGAGTCGCTTGCAGAACATTTTGGCGTTGTTCGACACTCAATATATGACTGGCTTTAGCAACATATTTTTGAATAGGCGCAGTTTCGAATAGATCTACTTCACTCGCAAGCTGTATTTCTTCTTCGGTAAAATCGCGATCAAGTTTATTTTTTAAAATATCGCGGATGCGGGTCACTTCAACTTTTTCAATATTTAAATCGGCCCGCGCAGCGCCTGAAAGCACCATAAACAATGTTTCACTATAGAGTTCCAGCTGCTTTTCATCGAGCAACTTACCGCCACCAAAAATGACTTTCATCAATCGAAAACCTGTTACATTCACTTTGCTTCTCCCTACAGCATCAAATAGCTGAGTCATTGTTAATTATGTGTCGACCAACCGGATTACTCATTAGCTGACTAATGTTTTCGATACTACCTCAAAAACGTCCGCAGACAAATTGTCAGTTGCCGCAATTTGTTCCAAACTTGCCCTCATAAGTCCTCGCTGAGGCTCGCAAAAGCGGCTCCAGCGAGTGATTGGCGCCAAAAGGCGCGCCGCCAACTGCGGATTCAGCCGGTCGAGCCTAATAATTTCGGCCGCTAACAACGTATAGGCTTTGCCGTCTGCCGCATGAAACTGCGGTAAATTACGCATACAAAATGCACCGAGTAACGCCCTGACCTTGTTCGGATTGGTGTTGTCGTAGGCGGGATGCTCGAGCAACTGATGCAAACGCTGCAGCGCTCCAGGCTTATCTCCACCCACTTGCACGCTCAGCCACTGATTGACCACTAAGCTCTCGGACTGCCACTGCTGATAAAAAGATTGTAAAGCCTGCTCAGCAACTGCCTGTGCCGCAGGCGCATCGCAATTAGTCAGTGCGCTCAATGCTGCGGCTTGCTCGGTCATATTGTCAGCATTGTTAAACTGAGCCACAACTTGGCCTAATGTCTCGTCGGTGGGTGCCACCATCAAATAATGCAGGCAGGTATTTTTAAGTTTGCGCAACGCGATATGCTCGGCAATGGGCTGATACTGGCCCAGCCGGCTCAACTGCCCATTAAGGTTGCGATATAAGACTGCCAACACAGCATGAAGGTGCTCAGCCATTGCTGCTCGTAAAATACTGACCGCATCGTCAATCTCAGCGATTTTTATTTCATCAAATTGCTCAATAATGTAGGAAAACTCAGGCAACTCAAGAAGACTGGCCAGCATAGCGGCATCATGCTGGACATCCCAACTTGTGTTGCTAGCCTCAAAACCTTTTAACAAAAGAGCCTCAAGCACTGTAGCTAGTGCCCGGGTTCGTTGTGCACCGAGCTCCGAGTTCAACGAGCTACTGCCGGCAACATGCTCCTCTATGAGTTTCATCATGTAACGCTTGGCAGCATCCCAACGCGCAAAACCATCCGTTTCATAATTGATTAAATGCAACAAGTCACTGTAGCTATAATCGAGCATGAGCTTAACTGGAGCAGAAAAGCCGCGTAGCAATGAAACCACTGGACGCTCATCCAACGCATCAAACGTCCAGGACTGGCTCTGCTGCGCAAGCACCAACACCTGCTCACTGGATGCAAGTAGGCCTTGTGGCCCGAGCAGAGCCATCTTAATGGGTAGATAAAAGGGTTCTTTATGGTCTTGATCTGGCGAAGGAGCACACGACTGAGCAATTGTTAGCGTATAACTTTTTTCCTTTGGATTCCAATTTTCACTGACTTGCAATGTCGGCGTACCAGCTTGAGAATACCAACGCCGAAATTGAGCGAGGCTGTAGCCGCTGGCATCTTCTAACGCTACAACAAAGTCTTCGCAGGTTACAGCCTGCCCATCGTGTCGATCAAAATATAAATCCGTACCCTTGCGAAACAGCTCTGCACCAAGCAATTCATGCAACATGCGAACAAGCTCGGCTCCCTTTTCATAGATGGTGAGCGTATAAAAGTTAGATATTTCTATAAATGATTCGGGTCTAACGGGGTGCGCTAGCGGGCCTGCATCTTCTGCAAACTGTGCTGAACGCAGCAGGCTGACATCTTCTATACGCTTTACCGTTGCCGAATTCATATCGGCAGAAAAGCAGGCATCACGAAATACTGTAAAGCCTTCTTTTAAACTCAGCTGAAACCAGTCTCGACAGGTAACGCGATTACCCGACCAATTATGAAAATATTCGTGTGCAACAACGCCCTCAACCCGCTGGAACGCCATATCGGTTTGCGTACTCGGGTGTGCCAACACACAAGAAGTATTAAATATGTTGAGGCCCTTATTCTCCATGGCACCCATATTGAAAAAGTCTACTGCCACAATCATATACAGATCGAGATCGTACTCTCGACCATAGACTTCTTCATCCCAGCGCATAGCACGCTGCAAAGAAAGCATGGCATGGCCGCATTTCTCTACGTCTTTTTGCTCAACGAAGATTTGCAAATCAATATGACGACCAGACATCGTGGTGAACGAGTCTTCTACCACCTGTAGATTTCCCGCCACCATCGCAAACAAATAACATGGCTTTTTAAAAGGGTCGTGCCACTCGACCCAGTGACGACCATCGGGCAGCGATCCTTGTGCAATTTTATTACCGTTTGCCAAAAGCACTGGGTAGAGCTTTTCAGACGCAATGATTTTGGTGGTGAACACTGCCATCACATCGGGTCGGTCAAGATAATAACTAATACGCCTAAAGCCCTCTGCCTCACATTGGGTGCAATACATCCCGTCGGACAAATACAACCCTTCAAGCGCAAGATTGCTAGCCGGATCAATATGAGTGACAAGACAGATCTCACATCGCTCGGGCAAATTAAACAGCGTTAAGCCTGAATCGTGAATTAGGTAGGCATCTTCGGTGAGCAGCTGCCCATCAACCGACACTGATATTAAATGCAAATGCTCACCATCAAGGTGTAAATCGCCGACTGCTTGAAAACTCGGCACCTCTTTAGCCTTGTTACGATAGACCAACATCGTATTCGTCACTACGGTTTTATCTTCAAACAAATCGAATATAAGATCGACACGCTCGATCAAATAAACTGACGGACGATAATCTTTTAAAAAAATCGGTTCACTCATCGGTTGACTCTTTGCTGAGGCTGCATTCGCAGTCTGTCCTTCAGACATTTTTTGCTCCGCTCACACATTGATAACAATCAACGTGTATCAAATTATGCCGACTCGCCGGCTAACCCACCACCACAGTAATATGATAGCCACCAAACTTACGCAGGTTTATCACACCGCTGTCTAACAATAAATATTGGCCTTTAATACCATTTAATACACCAGTGACAAGTGGCTCTTTATCAAAATTATGTGAGATTATTTTCTCTGGGTAGTGCTGCACTGGATAATTGATTTTGACATCTTTAGCATCAGATAACCGCATAATTGCCTGCAAGCCAAATTCTTGCTGCATAAGCGCGACATCAGCTTCCGCTAAACCGCACATCTCGACTGCGCAACGCTGCATATCAACTAAATCAATACTCCCTTTGAGCATGGTGCGCCAATTCGTTTTATCGGCAACATGGGCCTTGAGCGCCATTTCTACCAACCCAGCTTGACGTCGAGTCTGCACCCGATAAATAGGTATAGCCTGCACCGCACCTTGATCAATCCAGCGCGTCGGTATTTGTGTACCGCGAGTGATCCCCACTTTCAGGCCGGATGAATTGGCAAGATACACATAGTGATCTTGCATACAAAATTCTTCGCCCCAAACTGGCTCTCGACAGGTACCCAAATGGTAATGACACTTTTCTGGACTAACAATACACTGGTCACAGCGGGCTAGTTTTCTGAAACAAGGATAACAATAACCCTGACTAAAGCTTTTTTTTGTTTTTCGATTACAGTGGACACAGTTAATTTGGCCCGTATAACTCAGCGAAATTGGCTGACCTAACGCTTCGTTTAAAGGCACCGATTCATTGTCCAGCGCGAGTGAATACTGTACCGATGCATCAGGCTGTTCAGGCAACTCAACATGCATTTTGCGTAAAGCGCCTGTATATTCAGGCATAAAATAAACTCCTATGTTAGCTGTCGGGCGCTAAGAAAAACCTACCTTTTTTGAAATTGATGGGCTTTAAAAACACCACCGATAAAGCACAGACCTAGCTAGTTTTTGACTATTATATTCTTCAAAGCGGCTTGGTTAATGGGCTCTGGGGCTTCGGCCACTACCTTAGCTGACTTACTCGCGCAGCTATCGTCCATCTGGCCCGTTTTAGATTTTTCTGCAGGGTTAGCGTGCTCATAAACAATAATTGCTTGCAACATCAATTCGCGCTGTTTGCTCGATACTACGGCACCATCAGGCCATTTGCCGGTTTCAACAGCACGTTTGAAATCGCTATACTGCTGCGGCAGTAATTGCTTAGCCTGCTGATAGAATTCACTCTGACCAGTATCACTCAACTTTTTAATCTCCCGTGTTTTCTCATGACGCAGTGATCGATAAAATACAGCTACCGACTGCCCCAGCGTGACAATATGGCGCTAGGCACACCAATCACACAACCAAAAATCAAACCCGATAAATGCGCGGTATTTGCCATTTGAGCCAAAAAATCGAATATGCCCAGATAACCGATCAGTAGACTTGCCAGCATGAAAATATAAATCTCTTTCGGTAAATGGAGCGCGCGTTGAGGTGAGATCAGACTAAACACCGCGCAATACCCCAGCAGACCGTATATGACGCCCGACATCCCACCAAACGTGGCCAAGGGAGTACTTGCCGCCTGATAAAGATTAGACGCAACACCAATAAAGAAAACCACGCTGAGCAAGTGTAAAGAACCACCCTGCAGTTCGATTCGACGACCCAACTCCCAAAGCCACAGCATATTAAACGTGATATGCAACCAACCAAAATGCAAGAAGATAGGTGTAATTAAACGCCAGTACTGACCGTGAGCTAGATACTCCTGTGTTGATATCCGCTCGGGTAAATTCAACCGCTGACTCAATGAATGGTTGTCGATGCCTTGAATAGCCAGCAAATCGAGCAAGGCCTGTTGATTAAAATACACCAACAAAAAACCTACAATACTCAAAACAAACAATGAAAGAGTGACGGGAAAATGCTTTAAAAATTGAAGTAACGCTAAGCGGCGATCAGGCATTTGACGGCGCTGCAGCTTGATACTTAATCGCCCTTCAATAAATGCTTGATAGTCTTCAATGAGCTTTTGCCGAAGCGAGTCATCCTTAACCAAAATGACCTGTAGGCCCATCTGCTCGACAATGCGATGGTCAATGCCATGTTCTCGCCAGTAGAGTGACAGCGGCTGCAGATTTTGCGCCAAAGGTGCTTCTATAATTTTAATCACAATCGTAAATTGGCACCTTAATAATAAAAACCCTTTGAAAAAATTGCTACCGCTCGCTTGATATGGGTTGGCCGAGACGAATAGGCGCGGGCAAAAAATGTAGCTCCTTAACAGCCAAAACGTCGCAGGCCATTAGGGCCTCTATTCATCACCAATAAGTTGAGTTCCCCACCCAAGTTTACTGCGGCAAGTTTCGTAAAAGACATGATCTTTTGGATGAATCAGATTTATTCGTTTTGCGCTCTTGTGGATATAAATAATATCTCCGGGCTTAGCCGTTAAGTTAACTTGGCCATCACAACTGATGCTCGGTGACTCTGGATTGTTATCGGCGATAATAATTTTAATTTCACTATTGCCGTCTATCACCAATGGGCGACTGCTTAAGGTATGCGGAAACATCGGCACCAGCACTATCGCGTTAAGCTTAGGGTGCATGATGGGACCCCCACCTGAAAGCGAATAAGCCGTTGAGCCTGTGGGTGTTGAAATAATCAACCCATCTGATCGCTGCGAATAAACGAAATCACCTTCGATATGCAGCTCAAAGTTGAGCATTTTGGGAGCTTGGCCACTGTGCAAAACCACATCATTGAAAGCCAGTGAGCGCTCAATAATTGCTCCGTCGCGCTTGAGCTGCATATCTAATAAAAACCGTTGCTCGGTATCAAAGTTCCCATCAAGAATACTTGCGACCGTGGTGTTCACGTCATCAGGCGCTATATCGCTTAAAAACCCAAGCCGACCTCGATTGATTCCTAGCACTGGCACATCATGACGTGCCAAATCTCTCGCAGCGCCTAATAAACTACCATCGCCACCCACAACAATAACCAAGTCACAGACCTCGCCGATAAGCTTACGGGTAGCCACTTGAAATGTATGTTGTCCCAGCACATGCGAGGTTTGCTCTTCCAAAATCACTTTTAGATTACGCAGCTCCAGTAGATCTACCAACTGGCGGACGGAGCTGATAACTGACTCGGTATCAACTCGGCCTATGACACCAATATTTCTAAATTGTGCATTCATGTTATTTAATCGACAATTATTTAAAATTTTGGCCAGATGCCACGAGACCGCTATTGTATGCGCTAAAGGATAGCCACGGGCCGACTCGATCAAAATAATAATCTACACAGCCTAAATGCCCAGTGCTGTAGCCGATTATTATAAGGCTAATAGGCCGCGACTGAAATATCGAGGGTCAAAAAGAGCAGAATTGAGCTGAAAATATACGCTCTGCACTCGGCGCAAAATTGTCGGGTAGCTAGCATCATAGGCAGTGCTAGCCGGCATCCCGATGGTTTAACTAGTGGAGAGCCACATGGCCGACTACAGGCGTCACATCAAACCCCTGTTGACGCAACAGCATGGCTGCCGCGCAAGCACGACGTCCAGTAGAGCAGTAGGCCATATATTTGCCATCATCGCTCATCAGGCGAGCCTTGATCGCCAGCAAATGCAAAGGCAGGTGAAATGCCTCTTGATAGTGCTCATGGTCAAATTCTTGCTGTGAACGAACATCCAGCCATGTAGCGCCGGCGGCAACCATGGCCGCTGCCTGTTGCGATGACACGCCGGCAATCTTAGGTTCGGACATAAGCGCAAGAAAATCACGTTTTTTAAGCACCATCAGAACCCCATTGCGATCCATCGTTACGCTAGCATTGCGTAGGGTCATATTAGCCAGAGCTTCCTCGCCAAAGCACTGGCCTGCGACCAATTCAGCCAATACCTGTGGCGCAGGCAAAGTGCTCTCTTCCACGGACACGACGGCTCGGCCTTCTTTGATGATATAGCATTCGTCGCCTCGCTCCCCTTGACGCACAACGACCTCGCCAGCCTGCACCAATCGAGGTGTAAATTTATCTAATACACGGCGAATATTATAGGGCGGGATTTTGTGAAATAGATTTGACGTGAGCAGCGTATTGATCCAATCTCGATCCTCGTCCCGTGATCGCTCAGCCGTCAACTCTAAAGAGAGCGATTTAGCTACCTGATCCCAACACAGCATCGAATCGAGCTCCTTACGCGCGACTACCAGCACTTGAACATCCGATGCTGCTCTGAGATGGCGAATATTTTTCAAAAAATCGCCTAGCGACAATCGACCGAAGTCCTCAGCGCTGTAGGTGACCGGCTTCATGGACGAGCCATGTGTGACGGCCACTTCACCACTGACCAAATAACAATAGAAATTGTCGAGGAAATTTCGATCTGCAATCAATTGACCAACAGGTAAATTGGTTAACTTTGATGACCTGGCAACACTGTGCAAGTGCGCGCTGGAAAGGTCTTGCATAGGCACAAAGTCATTTAATAAACCAGCCAGTGGCTCAACACCCGACAACCTATATTGAGCACTATTAATATTTTCATTCATATTGCTATCATCCAAAATTGTCTTCAATGCTTTGAGTAAAAATCAATGCTCCGCCACGTGAAAAACTTAAGGAGCCATGCTTAACAAGCCTCGACGCCCTTGCAATCCGCCGGTATGCAAAACCGCAATATCACCTGTAGGCAGCTCTGCACGATTTTTCAGCGTCTGCCACAGGCCATAAAAAACCTTGCCCATATAAACATGATCGATAGGCTCATCCAGTTCAAGCTCTAAGCGCCGATGAAAGCGCCCATACTCTGCACTGACATGGGCATAGCCTGAGGAATCGTGTAAATTGCAATAACTGATAGGGCCATCCGAAGCTTCAGCGCAGCTGCTCGCTCCATATCCACTCGCATCAGTATTGCCCGAGCCGTTCAATCCGTTACTGCGAAGAAGACTCAAAACGCGCTGCGGTAGCGAACTATCGCGAAGCGCGGGCACTGCAAATAATTTGGGCTGCGGCCGCTGAGTATTAATCGGTATTGATACACCCTCTGCCCAATAGTCAACGTCGACAGAGTAATCATCAGTCATCCCAGCCGCCAAACCGGCTAACGTCGAACCGGTACCACTAGCCATCCATAAGCTACCAATATTGCTTAGCAATCGCCGACGCAATATTTTTCCAAGAACAGAAGTCCCTTGGAAACCAGCCAAGTTGCTGCCACCCGCCGGAACAATCAAACCGTGTCCAAACATTTTTTTGAATCCGTCGAATTTCTTGTCATCGCACACCTCGGGTCTTCCATGGGCCACTACCGCTTGACTGCTGGCCGCTTGTAATGCCTTATAACTTTTACGCGAAACGAAGTGCAGATGCATCCCCATCCGTTGCGCATCGACTAGAGTAGGAGTCAAAATCGCTGGTCGCTCTCCTCGCACGATACCCACTGTACCCAAACCGAAATTTTCGCCCGCTGCTGCAAGCGCATATAAATGATTCGACCAAGGTCCGCCAAAACTCACTATGATTGATTGATCTGCACGGTAAGCGTCGGCAATATTGGGCAATAACTTAAACAGTTTATTACCAGAGAGACTGATACCCTCCGATAAATTCAGCTTATCGAGTCGAACTAGATAAATATGTTTTACGTAGGGCTTGAACAGGTTCAGCTGATACTTCTCTATTTGAAGAGTATTCTCAAGGTCACGAAATGTACCGGGCAAGTCTACTAATTTTTTTGCGCTATGCATGAGCTGCTCTTGCCTAACAAGTGTATTTAACTAGCACGTAACTTTTGCCCGATCGACATTTGGTGCTCACTGCATTTATTACTTAGCTCTGGAATAAACTCCTTGGGCCGGACAACTTCGAGACGACAGCCGCAGCCTCTCCCTTCTGCTATTAACTCTGAACATATTGGGTTTCGCGCATACCTCAGCCACGACTTATAAGTAGCTGGCTCGAGACCCAGGCGCTCGGCTACATACTCAATAGGCTGGGCACGGAAAACCGCCAGATCCACCGCCGGTATACTGAGTGGCCGAACTGCCGGAAGAGTGAGCACAAAATTCATTCCCAGTGCCTCTAATTCTAAAACAGAATCTTCACGATCTCCCTGACCACTAGATGTTCCGTGTGCTGGAGAGTTATCAGACAAGGCAGATACCTCACTCAATTGCTGCTTGAGGCTCTTGATTTGATCCTCCCGATACTGCGCTTCAATCTCACGCATCTCTAATCGGTTTTTTAAGTCGCCCGTCTGCTCAATAAGTTTTCGCTGAAATTCAGTACGGTACTGCTTGCGCAGTGCCGAGTAATCCACACCCTGCTGATTTACACTGGCCGAGAGTTGCGCCTCAAAATCTGCACGTTGTTGCTCAAGGGCTTTTCGCATGGATTTAATTTCGTCTTGCAAATGCCTATTCTTCTCGTCGACTGCCTGATAAGTATTTTCAGCTTCGCAGTAGTTAACCAACATTGCCTCTTTCTCACGAGCGAATTGTTCGCGCAGGCTTTCCGATGCTTGTTCATGGCTTGTTTTTAAACTAGCAACAATAAGCTCGTGCTCTGCTATTGACGCCACCAGCCTTTGATTTTCTCGATCACATCGAGCCGTTTCATCGATAATTTTCTTATAATCGGATCCCACTGCTGATTGAGCCGAGTCCTGGTCGTCGGCGGCAGAACCATCAGCAATGCGCCCACGATTACCGGAGTCAATTAGCAACCCCAGCCTGTTAGACTTAATACTTGCCGCCAGCGTTTTGAGCGTAATACTATCTTTCGATAAATCAGGCTCCCACAAGAGATCCTGGTGCCAAGGAATTTGACACTGACTGCGGCAGGTTATGCCAATGCTCTTGCCATTCAACGAGGCACTCATAGGCGCTGTATCCACTAGCTGGGCAAGTGGTAAATTCCAGCGTCGGTCAGGATTTCCATCGGTGTCAAAGTCTATTAGGAAAAAAACGGCGCCAAGAATATTCAAACGCATATCAATTTTAAGATACACAGCATGGCAGGTTTGATTTTGGAATTCGGGCTCTCCCACCACGCCATCCAACACTGCCTCAAATTCACTATAGAGCATTTCCTTGAGCACTTTTTTATGGCCCATGAAAATGACTGCTTCATAGTACGTTTGCTTGAATCCAAAAAACATGGTTCACGGTTCCGCTGCATGGCGAACGGCTTATAGATAAAAAAGCCGGATAGTGCACTAGTATAATGAAGCAATCGAGCGGATGCGCGAGTGAATACAGAGTCCGTCCGTTTAAGCATAAAAACGTGAACCATGTGGCAAAGGCTCTGCGATACTCTTGGCACAGACAGTGCCAAGTAACGCGACGCTCAGCACTCAGTCATGCCCTACCTTAACCGTGGATGGCTAAACAAAAAGTGCACTGATAACACCCCACAGACCGCCAAGGATTAATGCAAGCGTTGCGAGAAAACCAATCAACATGCCGCGCGAACGTTTTTCAGGCGCCTGCAAATATCCAGCCGCATAGATAAAACGACCAACGATGAACACCACACCCAGCAGGGCTGCTGAGCTCCAATTTAGATAATACCCAAACACCCACATTGCCGGTAAGGTAACGACGACCAGTTCAAGTGTATTGAGGTGAATTCGGTTCACTCTTTCAAACAACTCATTGCCGCTCGTCGCTGGCGCCTTAACACCATATTTGCCGCGCGCCTGGCCGACTTTTAACGAAAAATAAATACACTGCAGACTCATTAACAGCGTTACTAATGCTACCTGTTCCATTATTTTCACCTTTTAAGCTGCTGACTGAAAAAACTATTTTAAGAATAATATACACTAATGACTCTAGCTAGAACGTTACCGATATTTGATGCTTGGCTCCTAGCCAAGCGGATCGGCTATGTTTGGGGTTGTTCGACTTCTTGCACCAGCACCCAAGGCAGGATGACCGATGCCCAAACCACGGCGTCCTGCTCCAGCCACCGCTTAGCCTGCTCGTCTGTAACTCGCGAGACATTGCCTGTTTCTAACAACTGCCCAAATAGCTCATGCTCATCCTCCGCCACTGTGCAAGCCACCTCAAGAAGATCTTGAGCAGAGCTCACATATAGGGTACTACCAGCAGCGAAGAATCGTGCAAGCTCACTCCAATTTATTTTTGCCGTTTCTCGATTGAGTTTTTCTAGCATCGCTTTTTTATTAACTGCTTTTTCCATTTCAACACCACCAATGGTTGTTATCTTCACCTTCGATGAGTTTATCGAAAAGTGAGGAATTATTTCAACACGCACTTTTATCTGAACGTCGCACATAACAGTGAACCCAGCTGGGGAAGTGCTGGGGCGACTTATTTTTAACCCTAAACCCTCAAACAACTACTCCTTGGTGAGGTTGTCGGACTGCGATCTATCGCTATGATTCACTTGGCGTTCTTGGCGCAGGCGTAAATGGTATTTTTTATGCAAGTAATAAACAACCAAGCCCGCATCCTCTTTGCGCAAGTTATTTAATACAAGCTCATCAGGGTTTGCACAATCATATAACACACTGACAAACTCAGTGACCGTTAGCCCGCGAAAACTCTTGAGATTTTTACGAGTAAGCTCAACTCGATCTTCCGTAGGTTCTTTAGCCAAACAGTATTGATAATATTCATACTTGCCCTGCCCTTTAAAAATAGTCTGACCGGCAATATAATTTTCATCATATTTTGGATATCGGGTATTGGTCGCTTTTTCCCAAAAGTCGATCCAAGCACGCTGATCAATCGGAGTATTCATCCCGTCTCGACTAGCAGCAGCCGGATTTGACAATAAAAAAGCACTCGCACATACAAGCAGATAATCTGCTAGGCGCTTAATAGACATCCTTGAGCTGAAAAAACTTTTCATCGTTAACACCTCTCATGAGCCAATTTTTCGCATCGTTGCCCTTTCATCGAATGACCGATTGCAACCAACCACTGAGCCAAAGCAGCTTTAGACCACTGCAGCCGTGCACATTTCATTCTAATAGAATACTCCATCAACTAGCCGTTGTGCGCTCTGAGGCGGACTGACTGCGCACTAATTGCCTATAATTGATACATACCCTCCCTTTATAATAGGACCTTGAAAAACCTTTTAAATTGCAGACGAACGTAATACTTGGCCTATGAAACAGCAACACATCCCCCTGCACGGCACCCCTAACCTTCGCGACTTAGGTGGCTATAATTCACGGTGCGGTCGCAGCGTAGCAAAGAATCGAATATTTCGCTCTGGCACACTGGCCTACCTAAATGAAAAAGACTGGTCGACTCTAGAGAATTTAAATTTGGGCGTCATTTGCGACTTCCGCCGCGAAGACGAACAAATACGAGAGCCAACCAAACCTCCAGCGGCGCTGCCGATTAAAATAATCAGCTTATCGGTTGGGGCTGGCAGCCACACAGATTACCTCCAATATGTGCTCGGTAGCGAAAGTGAAGACAGTGAGTCAGTCAGGCAGATGATGCGTTCGATAAATCGAGACTTCGTACTCAAACACAGCGATATTTATAGCCAGTTTTTAAAACAAATTCTCACTTTAAAAAATGAAACATCACTACTTTTTCATTGTGCGGCAGGCAAAGACCGCACAGGATTTGGAGCGGCGCTTTTTTTAAGCTGTTTGAACGTCGATCGAAAAACCATCCACCACGACTATTTGCTAACTGCAGAGTATTTCGTTCCAGCAGTAGAGTTAGTTAACATACAGCAGCGCGCTACTCATGTGGACTGGAATAAATATAAAATTAAACGCCTAACACCTATGCTTGAGGTGCATCCTGATTATTTAGACTCTGCATTTGCGGCCATAGAGGAGCAATGGGGAAACACCGAGACCTATATTCGTGAAGCATTGAAAATTACTGATGATGAAATAGCTCAGTTACAAAATAAATTTTTAGTTCACAATGATTAATCGCCAAATGCTTACTTGAGTGCCGTGACCGCAGCTTTTTTAATCACATCGACAATTTTTTGCACGGCGTCAATTCGTATGTAGTTTGGCCGCGTCAGGAGCACTATTTCTCGACGCGGTATAGGCGCCTTAAAAGGCACGTAGACGAGCGAGCTAATGGCCGGCATTTGCAGCGTAGCTAGCTTGGGAAGTAACGTGATACCCATATTACTAGCAACCATGTAGCGCAATGTTTCAAGGCTGGTTGCTTGAAAGCGAACGTCCTCACTAGCCCCTGCCGACGAGCAAAAATCCAAGGCCTGATCGCGCAGGCAGTGACCATCCTCTAAATTAAGAACCGGCATGCCACGTAAATCGGCTAAGCTGCTCTTATCTTTCTGCGCTAATGGGTGAGACGCATGTACCGCTAAAACGAGATCTTCGCTAAAAAGGTTAACGTGCTCAAATCCTTGCATGTCATCTAGCCAAGGTAAAATAAGCAGATCGAGCTTGCCGCTATTCAGGTCTTCTAACAACTTACTGGTTTTTTCTTCGTAAAGAAAAAAATCCACTTTAGGCAAAGCCTGATTCATCGGCTCCATAATGTGTGGCAGCAAATAAGGCGCAAGCGTTGGAATAAGCCCAATATGGCGCTCGCCCGCAAAGGGATCGAGCAATAGGTTGGCGCTCTCTTCGAAATCCTTTGCCGCCAATATCACCCTGCGCGCCTTAACAACTAACGCATCGCCTTCAGGAGTTAGCAGTACTCCACGGCGATGCCTCTCAATGAGCTGCAAACCCAGCTGCTCTTCAAGTTTCATAATCTGACTGCTAAGAGTCGGCTGACTTACGAAGCAAGAGTCAGCGGCTCGCCCAAAATGCTTATGCTCAGCAATGGCGAGCAAATATTGAAGATCGCGAAGTTTCACCATTTATCTATCTCAACAAAAACCACAAGAATTGGAACATGCGCTTCTTCGGCAAAAAACTACAACAATGCCCGGTGAGCGTTGCCTTTGAATGCCTTGAAAAATCGGGTAAAGGCCAATCTATGGTTGAATTATGCCGCGCAAATAATTAAAGGCTTCACCACTTAGGTCTTGATACTGCGGCATAAAACCTGCCAACGCAACCCAAAAAATAAAGATGCCAAAAATCAGCGTGAAGGGAAAACCTAACGAAAATATATTGAGCTGGGGAGCTGCTCGCGTCATCACACCGAAAGCAAAGTTGACAATTAATATGGCCGTCACCGCAGGCAGTGCCAGTAATAATGCCGAGGCGAACATCCAAGTGCCGGCCTGAGCAATACCGAACAGAGCACCATCGGACAGCATGCTTTGGCCGATCGGCATAAAATAAAAGCTCTGCGCCATCACTTCAATGACGACCAGATGACCGTTGAACGCTAAAAATAACAGCGTAACCAATATCACGTAAAACTGACTCACCACGGCCACTGATACGCCATTCGTTGGATCAACCATTGAAGCAAAGCCTAAGCCCATTTGCATTGCAATCATTTGACCTGCAAGCACAAATATATGGAAGAAAACCTGCACAAAAAATCCGAGCGAAATACCAATGATGAGTTGCTGAAAAGTGAATAAGATCGTATCAAAGGATAAAATTGACACTACGGGAAGGTCTGGCAAAGAAGGGAACAGCAGCGCTGCCGTAGTGAGTGCCAATAATAAACGCACTTGCACCGGCACTAACTGATTGCCAAACACCGGCACAGTTGCAAAAAATGCCCCTACTCGCACAAAAGGCAAAAAGAATTGGGCGATCCACTGAACCAAATCATTCGGGTCAAACGGCATTGCAGACACTCGGGCTATAAATATTGTATTTAGTGAGTCACGTAACTGATTGACTCAAATATAAAGTTGGATAGATCGAGTAACTCTTGAATAATCCAGGGGCTTAAAACCATAATCGTCATCAACGTGGCAAGCAGGCGTGGCAAAAAGCTCAGAGTTTGTTCATTAATCTGCGTTGCCGCTTGAAAAACACTGACAATTAAGCCGACCAACAGACTCGGCAAAATGATGGCTGCAACCAACACAACGACCAAGAAGAGTGCCTGCCCAAATATCCCAATGACCGTCTCTGGCGTCATCTAGAGCCTCGGGGTTGCACGGTAAAAAACATCATGTGTATCTTATATTCCATAACTAGCCGCCAAACTTCCCACCACCATGGCCCAACCATCAACCAAAACGAACAGCATGATTTTAAATGGTAATGAAATGATGATAGGTGACAACATCACCATGCCCATTGCCATCAAGACACTGGCCACCACCAAATCGATAACTAAAAACGGAATAAACAGAAGGAACCCTATTTGGAAGGCTGTTTTAAGCTCGCTTGTAATAAATGCAGGTGCGAGCACAAAAAAGGAAATCTCCTCCTTACTATTGACCGGTGGCACTTTGGCTATGCGCGAGAACAATTCGATATCGGACGCTCTTGTCTGCCCTCGCATAAATTCATGAACAGGTAAAGATGCAAGCCTCAAGGCTTCAACTGAAGTGATCTGTTCTTGCATGTAGGGCTGCACAGCATCCTCATAAACTGTCTCAAAAACGGGTCGCATAATAAAAATTGTTAAGAACAACGCCAAGCCCAAAAGAATTTGATTAGAGGGTGTCTGCTGTAAACCGAGTGCTTGCCTGAGGATAGAAAACACAATAATAATGCGCGTGAAGGACGTCATCATCAATATGAAAGACGGCAGTAAGGTAAGCGCCGTCATAATGGCGAGCAACTGGATCGTTACCGTATAGTCCTGACCACCATCGCTACGCGGGGTCATCGCAAATGCTGGCAGCCCTGGAATACCGGCAACGAGAGGCAGTCCACCCTGAACTGGCACAACCGCTGTTTGCGGATCGACATTGGCTGCTGTCAACGAGCCAGGCGGCACTAGGCCATCAAGATCTTGCGCATACCCAATTGGCGTGAATACGATAAGTACGATAGCAACAACAGCCAAAAAAGAAATTTTCGTCTGTTTAAACAAAAGATTTTTTAAGCAGGTCAATGGCATTAGCAGCATAAGATTTTAAGATTTACCTGCAGCTAATGCTGAACGGAGATGCTTGATGAAGGTGGGCGAACCACTTTGGGAATCATCATTAATAATGGGCGTTTCTAGCTTCTCTAAAAGTGCCACACGCCCTGGCGCAACACCCAACAATAGTTGCTCTTCTCCCACCTGCACCAGCACCACCCTCTCTCGCGAGCCAACCGAAATGGCCGACAACACCCTCAATGGCAAGGTGCCACCGCCGCTAGAAAAGTTTTGCATTTTTCGGGCATACCAGGCCAAAGCTAAAATGAGCACAACAATGACTAACAAGCTCACGAACAGTTGTAGCAGTGAACCGGCATTGATCACCGAAAAATCAGACGCTGCTTGTTCGTTAGCACGCGCTAAGGTCGGCAGAAAAAGCCCAAGATAAACGAACATTAACAGCAAGGTTCGTAACGATTTGATCATCACTTTAGCCTTTTAATGCGTTCAGACGGACTGATCACATCGGTGACACGAATACCGAACTTTTCGTTAACTACGACTACTTCGCCATGCGCTATTAGCGTTCCATTCACGGTCACATCCAGAGGCTCTCCAGCCAAACGCTCTAGCTCGATTACCGAGCCTTGGTTAAGCTGTAGCAAATTTCTGATAGAAATTTGTGTAGAACCGACTTCCATTGCTATTTTGACTGGAATATCCAGCACGACTTCTAAATCAGGGCTACCCCCTTCCGAAGCGGTAGATTCCTGCATAGTCAATTCATCGAGTGTTGCAGCCGCAACATCGTTTTCAGCTAAATCTTCATTGTCACTCATAAGCCTATACCCACTCGGTCTTTAACGAATAATGTGTATTGAAATGCATAACTACCTATCTTGGCTCGACACTAAAACCTGTCAGAAACTATCCATTTGATTGATATCAGTCCGCTTAATAATTTCTAAAGCTAAATTACCACGTGAAGTACCCATGCGCGTCTTAAAAACAGGCACGCCATTGGCACGCAATACCATAGTGCTAGGTATATCGACAGGAATAACATCGCCTTCTTCTAAATCAATCACTTCGCGCAGGCTCATCTTTTTTTCAACCACTGTACATTCCAAATTGACGTTAGCCCGGACGATATCTCTACGCAATGCATGACCCCATCGCTCATCAACTTCGGCGGACTCACCGGTCATACCAGAATCTAATACGTCTTTAATTGGCTCGATCATTGAGTAGGGAATGGCCACATGGAAGTCACCTCCATTACCGTCGATTTCTATATGAAATACAGAAACAATGACCGCCTCGCTGGGGCTCACAATATTAGCCATCGCTGGATTGACTTCAATGCCCGATGTTTCAAATTTAACTTCAAACAACGGCTTCCAAGCCTCTTCAAAGTTTTTGAAAACCTGGGCTAAGAACATTTCGACCACTCGTAATTCTGTGGGTGTAAACTCTCGACCTTCAACTTTTGAATTCGCCCCATCACCGCCAAAAAAACTATCGACGAGGCGAAAAACCAGCTTAGCTTCTACAGAAAATAAACTGACTCCGCGCAATGGCTGCATACGGACAAGGTTTAGGCTAGTTGGCATCACTAAGCTTTGAGCGTAGTCACCAAATTTTTGCACTTGCACACCCGCCGCAGTCACTTCGGCACTGCGACGCAACAAGTTAAAAAGGCTGACGCGCATATAGCGAGAAAATCGCTCATTAATGAGCTCTAACGTCGGCATACGCCCACGCACAATACGATCTTGCGAAGTTAAATCATAAGTCGTGTAGTCGGCACCGTCTTCAAAGGCATCGTCGGTGTCTATGTCGCCACCGTCTACGCCGTGCAACAGCGTATCGATTTCTTCCTGCGATAAAATTTCATCTGCCACAAAATAGCCCTTTGCTAAAACTCAATGCGCTCACACCGAACAGCGCAAACATGGTGATAACGGCCTTTACATTATCGTTTTACTAAACAGGTGCGCTTAGCTCACAACTGGTTCGACTTGGCTGCCAATATTAATCAATGTGAAGTCAACACTCACTGCATAACAAAATCAGTGAACAGCACTTTTTCAACTCCCGGCTTACCAATTTCAGCGCTGAGAATTTCTTGCACTGCCGTTAAGCACTCTAGCTTTAATGCTAAACGCCCATCGGGGGTCTTTAATACGTCAAATTGCTGACCACTCAACAATATAACTAATTTGCTCTTAATTGTGGGCGCATGTTTAACCAGTGCCGCAATAACATCTTGTTCGCGCGTCATTAACGAGATCGCTAACTGAAATAAGCGCTGGCGTCCATTGACTTCATAGTTGGTCTGAAATTTAGGATTGATTGCGAAATACAATGCCGCTGGATTAAGGTCCTCTTCCGGCCCATCGTCGTTCATCAACCAGACCGTCACACCAATTGACGTGGCTACCAAAAGCACGCCCAGGACAATGAATATGATCAACGTCTTTTTTTTCGACGGTGATTCATCTACTTCTTCTTCAGCCATGCCAATATACCGCCACTTTTTCTCTAGATGGAAGGAAAGCAAGTCCTGTGCCAGCTGCGGTTGCAACTGCGATATGGGTCAGCCTCGATCATTGGACAACAACACAAAACTTAGCCACGATTTTAGTCGAGAATCTGAGTGTTCGTGGCGATACTTAGGGCATCTAGCCAGAATTACCGTTTATTCTTTAGGTAAAGAGGCCTGTAGTCAGCCTCATAGCCGAAAAGCTTCGGCTTGGAAGGAATTAGCTGATTGAGGAGCAAAGCAGCAATGCCGCTTGAGGCGAGGTGCGCAGCCCACAGGCGCTGTGCAAAGGCCTTTAGGCGTATGCGTCAACTAGCGCGTAACTGAGTACAATTCTCTGAGGTTGCTCATCAGCCGCACTTTCTTCATCACGCGTCGTCAAGCCATTGTCGCCCGCGTTGCTCGATTGAGCATCGGCTTCATCTTGAGTTGATTGAAATTCACCCTCGGTATAGTCACGGCTATCGACATCCACATCGACTAGGTCCAGCCCTTGGCTGGCAAACATATCGCGCAAGCGTGGCAGCTGAGCTTCCAACGCCTCGCGGATTGCGGCATTGTGAACTGAGATCGTTACACGCGCAGAGTTTTCAGAACTGTCAATTCGAACCTGCATGGGTCCAAGCTCAGGAGGGTTCAATTGAATATCTGCAGAGTTAATGCCTTGACCGCTAAGCCATGTCATTCTTTGAGCGATCTGACTTCCCCACTGCTCTGTTGCAACAGGTAACCCCACATTAGTCATAAAGGTAGGTGTGCCAGTGGCCAGCGAAGAATTTGCTCGCGCACCATCAGCAGCCACGGCCCCTTGAAGGCCTGCCAGCGAGTTCGACGAATCGCCAGCTAATGGATTCAGCGAAGCCAACCTAGATATAGATGGGCGCGCCAACTCACTGCGCGAAAGGCCGGCTGTCGCTGTTAAGCTAGAGGCACTGAGACTGTCTAAGCCGAATTGCCCAGCATTAGGATTGTAAATAGCAGCGCCTGCGAACTGAGGTGCCCCAGCAAGCCCTGATGAAATCGACGCCGAGCCCGCACTAGGTATATTTTGCAACGCGCCACTAGCGCCAAACGGATTGCTAAGATCACCTGCAGCACCCGCAGCACTATTAACCCCTAACATGGCGAGAGCACTGAGCGCCGCGCTGATGGTTGCATTTGGCGCCGGTGGCAGTGCGCTTTGCAAAGCACCGTTAGTACCCAATGTCGGGGAGCTTCGCCCATCAGGCAACGCCATGTTGTTGATGGAACTCCCCGACCCTTTGGATGCTTGCTGCAACAATTGTTTAACCTCGGCCATTAAGCTTCGAAGTGCGCTCACAGAAAGTGGCGCATTCATCGCTCTGGCTTCAGCCCTATTTTCACCAGCCAGCATGTCTTTTGAGATGCTATCCATGGCTGTGAATAGTTGATCGCCAAGGGGCGACTGAAGGTTATTTAATGACCCCAAAGTAACCGGCTTACTGACAAGTTCAGCCCCTGCGATATTTGCCTGAAGCGTATTTTGCAAAGCTATGAGCTTTTGATTAACAAGCCCCAACTGCGATGCGTCCAGCCCGAGCGCTTTGAGATGGTCCTCTAGCAAACCGCTGACCTCAGCAAGCTGGTCAACGAAGCTCGCATAACTGGCCGCCTCAGTTAAATCCACCTCCGGCAGCTGCTTGCCGCCCAGTGGCACTTCACTGCCTGCAGCGAAAGGCCCTGCAAGCTTCGCAGGAAGCGCATTAAGAACAGAATCAACGATTTCTTGTAAACCCCGAATTCCTTGCGCGAGCAGATCGTCTGGTTCAACCGCACCATCGCTCTGGCTACTCAACCGCTGATTATGACCCGCCATGACAGAGCTATAGCTCTTTGCTATCAATGACTTATCAAACTTATCTGAAGTTATCTCACGGCCGGCTAGAGCGGTAGAAGAATTGCCCTGAGAGCTCAAAATAGGTGCGGTAAGTCCACCTAAAGGTGTTCCGTGTAAATTATCAAACATAAACCATTAACCTTTAACACTTTGGAATATCCATACCCTTGCAGAGATAATGCCAACATAGTGCAACCCAGCTAACCTCGAAAAAATGTAAGTACTAGCAGCCCCACTCAACCGACCTGCTTGGACGAACTGAAATTCTAGCCACGCAAATACAAGGCTTGCTAAAAACCAGTTGCAACAATATTTAGGATGCGGGTACCACCTTGTCAGCGCTGAGAATTGCGCTCACTTAACATCTTATTATTGGATAAAAAGCTTCTCAATAGGTTTTAGAGCTACCAGCTATATTCGACACGAACATGATTACCTTTGCCAACATACTCGACCTTTTGGCAAATGGTGTGAAGTAATGAAATTCCGCGACCGTGCAATGCCGCCTGCTCTTTTGTTTGTTTATTGTGTTCGCCATAATCGAAGCCTTCGCCCGAATCAATAACTTCAACGCACAACTCACCACTGTCGCTAGTTGCTCGACAATCAATGTCGAACCGGACAAAACCATCACTCAAGTTCTGCAAGCGCTTGACGCGCAGATCATAATATTTAGCAAAGCCCTGCTCTTGCTCTTTTAGTGCCGAAGAAAGATTCAACAACCCATGCTCAAGCGCATTATTATAAAGCTCACTTATTATCGAAAAAAGCTGCCCGGAGTACTGCCGCAAATTGGGCTCTTCCAGCAGGCTATGTAAGATTAGCGGAACAGGATCCTGGTTGCGGAGTGAATCAACCCTAAATTCATAGCTAATACTCCACGATGCAGGTTGCTGAGATTTTTTCTGCGTGCTTTTGGCATACATTGTCGAGAATGACTGCGCCGAAACCACCTCAATCTCGACTAGTGAGATATCGTCAGCACGACTTTGCGAACCAATAAAGCTGATGACATCCTGTTTTATCGAGGCAAAAGCAGAGCCGTCAGCACAATCGTTTATGGCATCAAGCGATTGTGCTGACGCAATGGCTGATTGAAAACGATCCTCTCCGTATTGCTCCCCATGTGCATTTTCAGTTTCGAGCAAACCATCGGACAACAAGTATAATTTATCCCCTTGCGTTAAATTATACCGTTGGCTCTCAACCTCGAATGCATCGGGGCCCAATATGCCTAATGCCAAGGCATTAGAAACAATGGGTTCTAGAGACGCGTCATTGCGCAATATATAACAGTCAGGCAGACCCGCGTTCCAGACTTCAGCAATACCATTTTGAAAATTTATTTGTGCCACACAAGCACAACAAAACACACCCGTGGGCAGCAAGGCATTCAGCTTGCTGTTCAATTCGTTAATAATGTCGTACATGGCAAAGCCTTTGCTAGCCATACCATAAAATGTAGAGGCTAACGGTATAGTGCCGATCGCTGCACCAAGACCATGTCCAGTAAAGTCACCCATCAAGACTAGTAGCGAGCCACTTGGCGTGGGCGTAGCCAGCAATATATCGCCATTAAAAACCGCAATAGGCGAAAGCCAATGAGTAATATTGTCGAGCTCGATAGAGTCGTGTGCAACCTTGTTGAATACCTCCTTCGCCATCTGCTGCTCACGTAATATGTGCTTGTGGTTATTGCTTATTTCGCGATGCTGCTCCGACATGATTGAATGCATATTGCCTACACGCAACTGAGCCTGCAATTTAACTTTGATCAACAGCGGGTCAGCTGGCAACACCACATAATCGTTAGCGCCATTTTCTAGCGCCTCAATCAGCTCTTCACTACTGCACCCCTCACCTAACAGAACAAGCGGCACGTAGCGGTCATCCAACCGTTTCATAAGTCGATCTAGGTGCTGTTTAATGTTTGGTGCCAACGCAGAAATCGATATAAGTATTAAATTAGGAAAAACCTCCGAGGACTCGTCAAGCAGGCTAAGCACCTCTGAAAAATCATTACACCGCGTATGCTTCAAGTGCGCAGGCACCCCGATAGATTCGCCAGTTACTCCCGCATCACGAGCCAGTGCGTCAAGTGCCAACTCAAGCTCACCCAGCTCATCAAGATCTGGGAGCCACGAAACCAAGCGCAAGCTATTAAGTGATTGAGTTTGAATTACAGGCATAGTTCTACCTCACGCACTCGCGCGAAATCATCAGGGGAAGGCAAAGAAAAGGAAAGATTGTTGAAAAATAGAGTAGCCACAAGTGAGCGGATCAGGCTTGGTAGCCCTAATATGTTGCTTAGCATACACACGCCGCTGCACCTATCGGCGCTAAGAGTGAACGTCGTTACTGTATAGTGAACAGTCGACCAAAATTAGAAATAACCAGAATCTTGCGAACATCATCATTACAGTTAATCAAGCGAATACTCGCATTGTCACCGCCCGCATGGTCACGTAACAGCAGCAACATGCCAAGTGCAGAGCTATCTAAATAAGTAGTTTGAGCCATGTCAACGGCGTAGCTAGCTGGCTTGTTTTCTAGAGACTCGTAAGCACTGCGAAAATCCTGATGGGCACTAAAATCGAATCGCCCCGCTACGTTGATCACTAATTCATTTTCTGTATCGGCTAGTTTTGCTGAAATACTCATGCTTGTTGTTCCCAGGCTGAATCTATTAAGACTTTTGCATTACGTTTTTATTGCTGCCTGCAATAGAAAAACTCTTACTATTGCGGCACTTGCGGATACAAGGTCCGCTTAGTAGAGTTTAGTCGAATATTTTCAATCTGCCAGAACGCTACAACAACCAATGACCCACTAGTCAAGGCAGAGAAAACCTCAAATCAACGGTTATAACGAAGCACCGATGCTTGTAACCCATTGAAACCCATATGACTAAAAATCGCTGAGCAGCGAATGAGAATTTAGCCCGTTGAAGTGCAATGAGTAAGCTCTCTGGCTCTAACGAGAGTATAAGCGAGCGACGCCCCAGAGCTCTTCGGCCTCTTGATCTTCAGCCAACTTACCCTGCCTTTGCTCTTCGCGGCGGCACTCATCGACTAAGTTATCCATCGCGTCACCTCGCGCGGACAAAATTTGCCACTGCTGATTTTCACGCGCCCATATCTCTGCGGCATTAGCCTCTTGCTCGCCTTGCTGCTTGATCGCCTGCGATAAGCTAGCGACAAAGCGCGAGGCATTACTCAGAGCCGGCAAGCTTGAAGCTCGGCGACTTTTAACTGAGTGCAAATCTAAATATTCTGCACGATAGTCCTCAAGCTGTTTGAGCAGCGCCTGCTGCTTGTCCAGCTGCTGCCTAGCCTCAAGTAAAATTAAACGCTGATGCTGCTCACGATGCTGCTGCACTCGTGCAATGGCGGCCAATCGGGATGATCGTTTCATGAGTCCATCATAACCTCAATTGCTCGCTCTGCATTGAATTGACGCTGGCATCAGCGCACAACCCGAGGATCTTGTACCTCGCCACCGTCAACAGCCGCTGGGCTATCAATCAAATTCTGCAACGCCGAAAAACTTTCACTTAAATCTACCGCATCATCGAGCGACTGCCGAAGGAATTCACGAATAGCCGTCTGCTTTTGAATCGCTTGATCGGTTAATGCATCAATACCCGGCGTGTAGGCGCCCACACTAATTAGGTCTTTACTCTCCGCATATCGCGCGATCAACTGATTCAAACGGTTAGCTAGCGTCCACTGCTCGGAGCTTACAATTTGCTGCATAGACCGACTGATTGACGCCTGTATATCAACCGCAGGATAAATCCCCTCAGCAGCTATACGGCGCGATAACACAACATGGCCATCTAAAATGGCTCGAGCAGAATCAGCGACCGGATCGTTCATGTCGTCGCCTTCAGTAAGCACGGTATAGAGGCCTGTAACCGAGCCACCGTTGCCACAGCCGTTGCCAGCGCGCTCGACTAATTGGGGCAAGCGCGCAAACACTGATGGTGGATAGCCACGCGTAGCCGGTGGTTCACCCGCCGCCAATGCAATTTCGCGTTGGGCCTGAGCGTAGCGCGTAAGCGAGTCAAACAGTAACAAAACCTTTAAACCCGAATCACGGAATTGCTCACAAATGCGCGATGCATAAAGCCCTGCGCGCAAACGCATCACCGGCGTGTCGTCGGCTGGCGCTGCCACAACCACGGCCTTGCGCATGCCCGCAACACCTAGATTGGATTCAACGAATTCACGCACCTCTCTGCCACGCTCACCCACTAAGGCCACAACGACAACATCTGCATTGGTAAAGCGCGTCATCATTCCCAGTAAAACACTCTTACCTACACCACTGCCTGCAAACAAACCTACGCGCTGGCCGCATCCCAAACTTAGCACTGAATTAATAGACCGTACGCCAACATCTAAAGGCTGAGTAATAGGTTCGCGCTGGAGTGGATTAATAGCAGGCGGATAGAAATCGACGAACTCAGGGTTTTTTAGAGGGCCCTTATCATCAAGGGGCTCGCCCACACCATCGACCACTCTTCCTAATAGTGCCGAGCCTACCGGTACCATCGCATCACTGACTGCCGGCCACACAGGCGTACCCGGCCTTAAACTGTCAATACGATGCAAAGGCATCAAAAACGTTTTGCTACCATCAAAGCCAACCACCTCAACCTCAGCAGTTTCGCCATCAGGGCGCTCAATCTGGCAACGACTACCCATAGCCACATTAATGCCGCGCGCTTCTAAGGTCATACCTACCACACGGGTTATTTGCCCCCTAGCATATAGTGGCGGACACTTGGCACCGCGCCTCTTCACCTCTGCAAAATAATCCAGCACTAGACCTCCGGATCCAAGCTCAGGTCACTATCGGCCGATGGCTCTTGATTCTCCGCAGATGTTGGTGTTTCAGGGGTTATGACAGACGAAGGGTGCGATGCATCAGCAGTCTTTTTATCATCCACAACACTTATAAATAAATTTTCTATAATCGTTGTAAGGCGATGAGTAACACTGGCATCAATCTGACTGTGCTCGCTTTCTACGCGGCAGCCACCCACCGCCATCGTAGACTCTGCCAACAGTTGCCAGCCAGGCTTCAATAAGCCTGAGAAGCTTTCAAGCAGCTTTAAATCGTTAGCATGTAGATAAATAGTGACGTGCTTTTCACCCACTGGCAAAGCATCCAGGGCTTGCTTGACAATATTTTCGATTGAACTTTTCAGCTCAAGCTCACGCTGGCATAGTGCAGTTGCAATTTGTATAGTCAGATCGGTCACAATAGAGCGAAGGCTATCTTGCTGCTGCGATACTTCAAAGGTAATAGAATCGATCAGCTTCGTTAACTGATTCCGCTGCTCAACCGTTTGCTCTATACCTAATTCTCTGGCTCTTGACTCACCTTCGGCATAGCCTTTCGCATAGCCCTCAGCACGGCCTATTGCAAAAGCCTCTTCTCTTGCCAAACGCTCTATTTCGGCCAACCCACTGCGTGTCATGGGGCTGTTTTTAGCAGCCTTGGGAATCACTTCATCTTGCGACTGACTTGTGTGTGACGTAAACCCACCGCCATCTTTCGAACGATCAGCTGCAACCACATGCTCACCCCCAATTTCAGGCAATAACCATGTTTCCAAAGGCGGTGTATTTATTGTGCTGCTTGACATCAGTACCTATTAATCAAATTTGGGTTATGTCTTTTGGAGTTTCAATGAGGTGACTCTGGAGTAGACTCAGATCATCCAGCGAGACTTGACGCTCCGCCTTAGGCTATTAGAGCATTTGTTCGCCTGAGCCACCCAAAATAATATCGCCTGCTTCAGCCATGCGCCGCGCCACCACTAAAATTTCTTTTTGTGCTGCCTCAACGTCACTGACTTTCATCGGCCCCAAAGCCTCAAGGTCGTCACGCAATAGATCGGCCGCTCGTGATGACATATTAGTAAATATTTTTTCACGCAATTCGTCATCAGCACCTTTGAGAGCGACCACCAATACCTCGGTAGCCACCTCACGCAACAACGACTGAATACCGCGGTCATCTACGTCAAGAAGATTGGCAAAGACAAACATCAAATCCTGAATGGTAGTGGATAAGCCTTCATCGACCTCAGTAAGCGCATCCATGATTTCGGTCTCGATACTGCCGTCGAGGTTTGTCATGATGTCAGCAGCCACCTTAGTTCCACCAATTCGCCGTTTTTGTGCCGATGAGCTACCGGCAAACTGACGCTCAAGAATATTATTGAGTTCAAGCAGCGCATCAGGCTGCACGGTATCGAGCTTGGCCACACGAATCATAATATCGAGTCGCATAGATTCTGGTAAATAACTGAGCACTTCAGCCGATAAATCACTTTCTAAATAAGCGATAACTATCGCTTGTATTTGCGGGTGCTCCTGACGAATGATATCGGAGATGGCGCGCGCATCCATCCACTTTAAAGTGTCTAGTCCTTGCGTGTTACCGCCCAACGACATTCGATCGATAATGCCCGACGCTTTCTCTGAACCCAATGCGGTGGTTAGCATATTGCGCACATAGTCTTCTGTGCCAATACCAAAGCCTGTCGTGTTGGTCATTTCCTCAATAAATTCTTCGAACACAATAGCAATATTTTCACGCTTAATGTCAGTAAGCGCGGCCATCGTTCCGCCGATCCGCTGGACGTCTTTGGGGCCCAATTGTTTGAGAACCTCTGCCGCAGGCTCTTCGCCAATGGCTAACAATAAAATAGCTGCTTTTTCGGCGAAAGGAATAGAGGCTCTCGAACCAGTACCTTTTTCATCAACCATCTTTGCCAGCCCAACCTTTTATTAACTGTGCGACCCTATCGGGATCGTCGGTCACTAATTTTTTCACCATCGTAATCTGATCATCCAAAGTATCACCGGGCGACGGCAACAGATTCTTTCCTGCACCAGCGATAGTCACTTGCCCATCGGCTGAAATACTCGCGCCACCGCTAGCCACTGCTTCAGTGACCGCATTTAATGCTGCCTGATGCCGATTTTCTAAGTCTTTAATTTTTTTCGAGTTCTCGGTGAGTCGCTTCATCGTCGGGCGCAAAACCATAAATATAACAATGATAAAAGCTAATACACCTAAAACCATTTTGAGCGCGCTCCAAAACCACGCTTGGTCCCAAAATTTAATTTCTACTGCTGGCAGCGGAACAATCTCTTCACGCAAGAACGGCGTATTGATCACACTGACTCGGTCGCCACGATTCGCATCAAAGCCTACTGCATTTTGAACCAATGCACTGAGACGATCGAGATCGGCCTGTGGCCACGGAACTTTGCCATTGCCTGCCTCTCCTTCTACCGCATCACTCAATGGAGCATTCAAATCATCCAGAGCAACCGCTACGGTCATCCGCATAATTTGCCCAACCTGATGCTGAGTATAGCTAATGGTTCGATCGAGCTCGAAATTACGCGTTTCAAGCACTTTGGATCGTGTGGGGGCATTTTCTGCACCTTGCCCGCCGGCTTGCCCTGCTGCCGCAACCAGTTGGCCCGCCTCAGGCGGCTGGTTCGTCAGTGCGCCAGGCACACCTTCAGCTTGATCGCCTACCAAGGTTCGCTCACTGGTCGTTTGCTCGCTGCGTATCGCCGGTAAATCCGGATTGAAAATTTCAGCGGTTTGCTCAACACGGGTGAAATCGAGCTCTACAGAGACTTCAGCGCGAAATTTTTCCGCACCAACAATAGGCTCCAATAACCCATTAATTCGCTGCAACAGGCCATCTTCAATTTCACGACTGTAATCAAGCTGCTTCGCGGCTTCAGCGTAACGCGGATCTTGATCTTCAAAATCAGACAACAAAGTGCCACGCTGATCAACGACCGTAATATCGCGTAAGCTCAAATCTGGAACACTTGAAAGCACTAAATTAGCAATAGCCTTGACTTTATCCTTACCCAAAGGAACTCCCCGATACACCTCAACAAATATTGAGGCGCGAGGCTGTTTTGAATCACGTAAAAAAACCGTCGATTTAGGAATAGCCAAGTGCACACGAGCGGCACGTATGGCCGCAATGCTGCTGATGGTTCGCGCCAGTTCGCCTTCTAAGCCACGCCGATAGCGCGCATTCTCCATAAACTGGCTAGTACCCAGTGGCTGCTCCTTGTCGAGCAATTCAAAGCCTGAGTTTTGATCCAGTGGCATGCCCGCAGAGGCCAGCTCCATACGTGCCTGGTGAATTTTATTAGCGTCGACCAACAACCCTCCAGAACGCTGATCAATACGGTATTCAATGGCATTGGCTTCTAAAATGTCGATCACACCGCTGCCATCGATTCGATCAAGATTGGCGTAGAGGGGCTTGTAATCTTTTTCTACCACCAACCAAAGTGCCACACCAACACCTACAGCAATACTCGCTGCAAGCCCTAGCATAAGCCCTAGTTGGCGGCCAAATTCTAGATTGAGGTAGCTTTCGAAAGGCCTGGGAGCCTCAGCAATTGCTGGTGCTGTGTTTTCTGCCATAGCGGTTTTAACCTGTGGAAATTTTGTTAGCGTTGCAAAGCTTGCTCATTATAAAAACGGCAAGCATCAGTGGCCAATAACGTAAGCCAGATCAACTTCTCATCAAATAGGCATGTTCATTATGTCTTCGTACGCATTGACTAGGCGGTTACGTACCTCTGTCATAGCTTCAAAAGCAATACCCGCTTTTTCGGAAGCTATCACCACTTGCGATAATGTGACGTTGGGGTCTCCTGACTGAAAAGATGCCGCAAGCTGCCCGGATTCTTTTTGCACACTATTGACCTGATCAACCGCTTGAGAGAGTAGCGCTTGAAACTCCACCCCTCGCGCTGGTGTAGCCACGCCCGCGATGTCGCCGGCCATCTGCGCGGGTTCAAATTGCGCCCGCGTTTTCAGCGCGCGCATTTCAGTCAACACTTGTGTGATATCGGGTCGGGTAATGGGTCCGGTATTACTCATGTCAAGCCTCGCTAGGCGTTCGTTGTTGGGTTAACTCTCTCGCTGCAGGTAACGAACATGCGCTGCAAAGCGAACTGTCAAATATTTGGCAAGGGCTGGG
>Ga0075467_10000205_pt1 | contig 44045 bp, 34 predicted proteins | sample DEB08_DNA_9_FD_75067 | JGI IMG/M metagenome (GOLD analysis project Ga0075467, IMG submission 75067) | Aqueous microbial communities from the Delaware River and Bay under freshwater to marine salinity gradient to study organic matter... | ecosystem: Environmental > Aquatic > Marine > Coastal ... | reverse complement strand
TGGACCGCAGTGTCCCGACTACCTACTGGGGCCGCTACAAGATCGGCGGCTACCGCAACGGCGATGGCTTCACGACATTGAAAGAAGCCAAGAGCCACATCGACGCGCAAGCCTAACCCCCCCCTTCTGAGGAGAGACACATGACCAAGACACACACAGCATTCCCATCCCACATGGATCAGAACGAAATCAAGGTGATCGATCGCTTGATCCGCGACGCCCTCAAGGCTGGATGCACAGTCGCCATCCATGATGGAGAAGAGTGGAGCATCCGACCCATTGATAAGTCAGTGGACCACGATGTGATCGCCGCAGAGATTGCAGCCACAGACGAAACTGAAATTGTATTTGATCTTGGTGGACAGCGCGCGATCTTCCTGTTGGTTCACGGAAACTCACCATCCGAAGTCATCGCAAACTACACCGACACGCCATTTGCGAATGGCTTGATGACGGGCGCGCAGACAGTGATCGACAACCTAGAAAATCGGGGGCTTTGATATGACTATCCAGAAGAACGAACTATTCGCCACGCCAGACAGCATGGCCGACCTCATGGCCTACTTGATGCGGTTCAACGGTTCCGAGCGTGTCGCAGCAATGACCGCAGCAGGCATGGCCATGAACCTTGCATCAAGTCTCGAAGCGGCGGGCAAGGCAGCGGCCAGCACAGCGCCACACACGATCACCGTCCAACTGACCTTCAACCCCAACAACTGCGTTGATGTCGATGCGGACGGATACGACCTCGATGCAGACCTCGATGCCATCATGGGGTTCGGCGCAGAACACTACAATCTTGAAGACTGGAACATTGTCCAATGAGTACCGCACCCGAAATCATGCACCGCGACATGGAGCGCCACGTTCAGGAAGTCTGGGAAGCCTTAGAGGGCTTCCGTGGTGACTGCATCCCAGAGGGCGATGACGCACACGACCGCCAGTGGGCCGATATATGCGAGAGCATGGCCATCATCCGCGAAGAACTTGGACTGAAAGACGAGGTGAACCTATGACTAATATTGCACTTTTCATTGAAGGCTGTGACCCAGCAACGGACACGCTGGAAGGGTTTTACGAGGCAGACAAGAGCCTGACACAAGATCAGAAGGCTAAGATTGATCTTCATACTGGTCTTGGGATTGTCACGACATTCGGTGGCGGGCCAACGCCCAGCGTGACCATTGTTTCGCTCAACCATCGCGATGCTGGCCGCAACGCAGGTGAAGTTCTGGAACTGGATCAGATGATCCAGCTTTGGGAACTGTATTGCGACCTCAACGGCCTACCCAGCATGAGCGCCGATGACTTGCTTGCACGCCTGACCAACTTGGACATCGACAGGCGTGACTACACCAACCAGATCAACTGGATCAGCGGCTTTATCGATGGCTGGGACGCTTCGGACGCGATGGCAGTAGCATGACCCACATCCACACCCTTTACGACGAAATCGCATCGCATCAGCGCCGCATAGGCACAGAGCATGACACGGTTTCAATCATCAACCTTGTAGCCGCACGATCCGGCTTCCCAATCTCACAGGTCCAGCGCGTGCTGGACCGCGAACCGCAAGAAATGAGCAGATAATGAACACCGAATTTCAGCACACATGCGAACGCTCGATGATGCACAGCTTCAAGATCGGGGATATGGTCAACTACGTCAACGGCATGGGCGTGAACATGGGCGTCCGCAAGATCGCAGCCTATGCCCTATGGGATGATGTGCCGCGGTACTACTACGAAGGCACCGACACGCCTTGGTATCCGGTCTACCAGCATCAGCTTTCACTGGTGACAGGCACGCCGGAGCCGGTACAGCACGTCTGCGGCAACTGCGGCAGTAGCATGGTTTACTATGATGCGACCGCCTATTGGGATGTGGACACGCAGTCATTTGCGTTGAGCGATGGCAGTGAGCGGGGCCCGTCCATATGTGGCGGCGATTGCGGCGACGAAGGCACCGTGACCATCAAGCCGGTCATCGAGGAAACATTCACCTTCTGGATCGCGCAAGCCAACGGCGAAGGCACTCACTACGTGACAGCCGTGACTTCACACAGATTGGGCAGCGCCAAGATCGAGGCTTTGAACGATTGCGCCGAAGATTGGCAGTGTGAGGCAGACACTCTTCACATCCTGGGGGTGGCCAAAGGCGATATTGAAATCCTTGAATGGGACGAGGTGGCAGCATGAAGTCCGCAATCCTTTTGATTGTCCTGCATGGGCAAATGACATGTGAGCCTCAAATCAGGGACATCCCGATCACCGCAGACGCATACTGCACGCTGGGCGATCTGGCGCCAGTCACCAGCCCACGTCCTATAGCGAGGCCAGACCGATGACACCAAACCCGCAGGAGGGAACACCCCGCGACATGTGGATGACGCACGATGGCATGGTCCACCTCGAAGACATGCTGGATGAACATGTGATCAACGCATTCAAAACGTGCATGCGGCACAGCAACCCCAAGGCAGACGATGTGTACCGCGAACTGGCATCCCGCAACATCGAGTACAGGGTGAAGAAGGTGAAGAAGACATGACCACACTCAACACCAAGCCGCTGGATGACTGGAATAGCATCAACCGCTTCCTAGAAGACGCGCGCATAGACATCGCCAGAGGCCAGCACATGAAGGCCACCGCAATGGGGCTGGTCGCAACATCAGAATTTATGGAACAGCAGGGCATGAGCGCCGATGACTGGGCCGGATACTTTAGAAAGGATAACACCAAGTGATACGCATACCGCAAACCAGCATGAGCCCCCGTGTGCTGCCCATGAACACGCCAATTACGCATCCCGGCATGACATATGGCGATTTTGTACGCGCGGAGAACATTGCAAAGAAGAGGAAAACCAAAGGGTTGCCGCCAAGCCCGATCAAGAACCAGACAGAAGAGGGCATGACGCCGAATATGGTCATAGTTCTTGGCCACATTGCGGCTCAAGACGGCGGGATTAACCAGTCGGCACTGGCGGTATTGATGGATACCACAAGATCAAGCATCCAGAACTACTGCCGTGCCTTAGTGAAGTGCGGGGCAATCTTGAACCTAAGCACGCGATCCAACAAAGCAATTTATGTGGTAGAGCAAACCACCGAAGGGGAGACCAAGCCATGACCCTACGTGATAAGATTGCCGAGATTATTTTCGCAAACAAGCACAGCGGGTCTCAATATACTGCCGACGCCATCCTTGCCCTGCCAGAAATCGTTAACTTGCAAAAGAAGCTGGCCGAGGTAGAGGCGGCTCTGGAATTTTGTGAAGAACAAGCCTGCACCATAGAGGGAGGGTATCATTCCGAGAAAGCCCGCGCCGAAGCAGCCGAAGCCATTGTAGAGCAACTTACCAATAACCCCGACTATCTTACGGTCTACCGCAAGGGGTTTGAAGATGGGAAGGCCAAGCTGGCCGAGGTACAGACCATGAGTGAAGCACCTGAAACGATATGGGCATCAAGGGATGGTTTTTGGTTTCGAGTAGGGCCAGAATATGCGCGAACAGTAGAATACCTCCGCGCCGACCTACCCGCTGACTTGGTTGAACGTGTGAAAGGGAGTGAGTGATGGAATGGCAACCGATAGAGACAGCGCCGAAAAGTGGGACAATCTTGCTACTTCAAGGCCAAAACAACATTATCAGAACAGGAAATTGGAGCAAGACACATAACCATTGGTCCGTGGGTGGCGGCCCGATGGGGTTCCTAGCAAAAGTTACCCACTGGATGCATCTACCAGAGCCACCAACAACCTGATCAAACCTGACAAGAAATGAATAGATTGCCCGCCTGCTTGATTGCACGGCGGGCTTTTTCATGGCCAATCATCAAAGCATGATCTTTAATGATGACCCAACATATAGTATGTGGTAGATGAAATAAGCATCCAAACCACAATATATGGTATAATCAACCAATCATGGGCGTCCTCAAGAACATCAAGCATGAGAAGTTCGCCCAAGGCATCGCCAAGGGATTGTCTGCCAGCGCCGCATTCGTAGAGGCAGGCTTCAAGAAGAATGATGGCAACGCCGGAAGACTGAACAGAAATGAACAGGTTGCAGCGCGCGTCAGAGAACTAGCCGAAGGTGCCGCAAAGCGTTCAGCCAAGTCGCTCGATCAAGTCCTTGCAGAGTATGAGCGTGTTGCCTTCACTGGCATGTCCAAGTTCCTGCGTGTTGATCAGGACGGTAATCCACAGATTGACCTGACCAACTGCGATCCGGCTGACCTCGACCTGATTGGTGAGGCACAGACCACAGTAAGACGCACGCCGGGCAAAGGTGATGATGAAGGGTCAGAGTTCGTCACCGTCAAGATCAAGCCATTGGACCGCCTCAAGGCACTTGAGAAGCTGGGCATGCATTTGGGTATGGGTGACAAGGCAGCCAACCAAGCCACAGACCGACTGGCAGACGCCATCCGCGCCATTTCAGAGCGTGGCAGCAAGATGCCTATGCGCAAGCCACGGAACCCTCGGACGTGAACGTCATGGCCAAACAACCACTGTCGATAGATCCTTCATTCGAGCCGAAGACGGAGCAGGAAATTGAGGCGTGCCTTGATTGCTGGGAGTGGCGCATCTTTTCGGGCCAACTGTATAGCATCATGGTCAAAGAGGACGAGGGCGACGACGACAGCGCATCGTTTGTCATGCCATTCATTCCCAACGCGGCACAGATCGCATTCATGGATGAAGTCCACAGCCGCAACATCATCCTCAAGGCCCGCCAGTTGGGCTTCACCACACTGATCGCAATCCTTTGGCTCGATCACGCATTGTTCAATGCAGACCAGCGTTGCTGCATCATTGCCCACACCAAGAACGCGGCAGAGCGCATCCTGCGTGACAAAGTTCTATTCGCCTACAACCGAATGCCCGCATGGGCGCGCGAACCCATGCCGCTACTACGGGAATCCGCCGAGGAACTGGTTTTCGCGCATAACAACAGCGCCATCGAAGTCACCGTGTCCGCGCGATCAGGCACATTCCACCGCCTGCACATATCCGAAATGGGCAAAGTCGCAGCCAAGCAGCCACAGAAGGCCGCTGAAATCGTCACAGGCTCACTGCCGTCCGTTCCCAAGAATGGAATATGCGTGATCGAAAGCACAGCGGAGGGAAGCGAGGGCGCATTCTACGAAATGTCATCGCGCGCCGAGGAATTGTTCCAAACCGGCTTTGATCCTTTGCCAGCCGAATGGCTATTCCACTTCTTTCCTTGGTGGAAAGCACCAGAGTACATCGCAGATCCCGCAGGCGTGACATTCACCGAGGCGGATCACGTCTACTTCCATGAGGTAGAGGTCGAGACGGGCACCAAGCTATCGATGGAGCAGCGCGCTTGGTACGTCCAGCGCCGCGACAACGACTTCTCCGGTGATGCCGAGCAGATGTGGCGCGAAATGCCTTCGACAAGCACAGAGTGCTGGCAGAAATCCACAGAGGGCACGTTCTACGCCAAGCAGCTGGCACTGGTCCGCAAAGAGAAGCGCATCACCAAGCTGCCGCACATCGAGAACATCGTCTGTCACACATTCTGGGACATCGGCGCATCTGATGGCACTGGCGTCTGGACCTTGCAGCAGGTTGGCGCACAGCACCGCTTCATACGCTACATCGAGGGATGGTCGCTGGGATACGCGCACTTCATCAAAGAACTGCGTGAGACAGGCTTCATCTACGGCGTCCATTACCTGCCACACGACGCAGAGAGCAAGCGGCAGACCAAGGATGGCGTTAAGGCACCCATCGATGACCTGCGTGAACTGGCCCCGGACTGGACGTTCCACGTTGTTCCCCGTGTCCATGAACTGATGCACGGCATCAACCAGACACGCGCCAAGTTCAATCAAGCATGGTTCGATGAAGAGGGATGTGCAGACGGCCTAGAGCATCTGCGCCTCTACAAGAAGAAGTGGAACAACACTCTGGGCGTTTTCACCAACGAACCAGAGAAACTGACAGGCCATTCAGAAGCCGCCGACGCATTCCGTCAGTGGGCTCAAGGCTACGATCCAACATTATTGAGCGGTCCAACCCGACCACGCCGCAGAAACCGTCCAGCAGGAGGCATGTGGGTATGACCCAGCAACAGAATTTCCTTAACAACCCGTCAACGCCCGACATCGATACCGATGAGTACAAGGCACCGTATGATCTACGGATCAGCCATGCATGCTACTCACGCGGTGACATCCTTGTCTGGCTCACATGGAACCAGACCACAGGCGAGGCAGCCATGATCCTGACGCCGCGTGTGGACAAGATCAGCCATGAGCGCATCATTCCATGTGTCATCCCGCTATCACGCGCATGGGCATGGGCCGAAGAGACAGGCGACGAAGGCGATACCGTCATCAATGCCGGATTGTTCTGCGCCAACCTTGGCTTCAACCCCAACAACCTCAAGAACGTCATTCGGGTCATGGGCATTGTCCGCGACCATCTGGGCGACTTGCTGTCCACACCGCCACGCCCACGCGACCACTTCGCAGTGACCGCAGACGTGACAGTCACCAACACAGATACGGGTTCAGTCACCCACCATGAGGTTACAGACCATGCGTAATGATCAAACGGACATCCCGCCAAACCAGATCGAAAGCTACACACGGCCCAACCAGCGGCCAGAGGATCGCATTCAGGTGCCATCGTCCGAATTGCTGGGCGATGCACCCAAGGTCGAGAAGGACAGCCTCGATGGCTTAGAGGCCATGAACATGCACCAGCGTCTTGTTGGGCACTACCTGCGCGAACTGGAAGTGCAGGGCCCATCACGCAAGCTGATGGAGAAGGACGAAGCGTTCTATGACCACGATCAGTGGAGCGCCGAAGACAGAGCCGTCCTAGAGGCGCGCGGCCAGAACGTGCTGACCTACAACGTCATCGCGCAAAGCATCAACTGGATTCTGGGAACCGAGCGCCGGTCGCGTGTCGATTACAAGATCCTGCCACGCAAGAAGGGCGACCGCGCAGCCGCCGAGAAGAAAACACACCTTCTCAAGTATCTGGCAGACGTGAACAAGTCAGAGTTCGAGATCAGCCGGGCGTTCGAAGAGTGCGCCAAGGTCGGACTGGGCTGGATCGAGAGCGGCTTGCAGGACGATAGCGAAGGCGAACCGATCTATGACCGCTACGAAAGCTGGCGCAACATCATCTATGACACTGCCGCTGGCAACATGGACCTCAACGATGGCCGCTACCAGTTCCGCACCAAGTGGGCGGACGTAGACAACGCCGAAGCCATGTTCCCCAAGCGCAAGGGCATCATCCAAGCCAGCATATCAAGCCATATGGAATGGGGCGCATCAACTGACCGCCACGGCGATGACCCGATGGACAGCCAAGAAGAACTGATGGACGGCAATGGTGGCAGCTACCATTCGATCGAGCATCCGTCTGCAACCCGCGACCGTGTGCGTCTGATCGAGGGATGGTTCAAAGTCCCCGTGATGGAAGACAAGATCGCAGGCGGCGAATTCGCAGGCGACATCTATGACCCAAGCAGCCTTGGCCACCAGATCACGGTCAACGAAGGCTTTGGCGAGGTCCGGTCACGCCTGACACAGCGCGTCTATGTGATGATCTTCACCCTCAAAGGCGTCCTTTGGATGTCCAAGTCGCCATACCGTCACAACCGCTACCCGTTCACACCCATCTGGGCATACCGCAAGGCATCAACGGGCATGCCGTATGGCGTTATCCGTGGCATGATCAGTGCGCAGGAAGACATCAACAAGCGCGTGTCCAAGGCTCTATCGATCATCAACTCTAACAAGGTGATCATGGACAAGGGTGCCGTCGATGACCTTGACGAGTTCGAGGAAGAAGTTGGCCGTTCGGATGCGATCATCGTCAAGAACCGTGGCTATGAATTGACCATCGATGCCGACCGTGAACTGGCATCCGCACACCTAGAGGTCATGCACATGTCTATGGGCCTGATCCAGACGCTATCCGGCGTCACTGATGAGGCTATGGGCCGCACCACGAACGCAACCAGCGGCAAGGCCATCGAGGCACGCCAGAACCAAGGCGCGATGTCCACAGCCAAGGTATTCGACAACCTACGCCTTGCCCGCCAGTACCACGGCGAGAAGATGCTATCGCTGACCGAGCAGTTTATGACCGAAGAGAAGGAGTTTCGGATCACCGACAAGCGCGGGAAGCTATCTTATGTGAAAGTCAACGATGGCTTGCCAGACAATGACGTGGTTAGCACCAAGGCAGACTTCATCATTTCCGAAGACGCATGGAGTGCCAGCCTACGCCAGAGCGGCGTAGCGCAATTCATGGAGTTGTTGCAGCAGGTTGGCCCAGTTGCACCGCAGATCGTCACAGTCTTGCTCGATGTCGTTGTCGAAATGATGGACTTGCCCGGTGGCGAAGAAGTCGTGAACCGTATCCGTCAGATGACAGGCATGGAAGACCCCGACGCCGATCCAGATACACCTGATCCAGAGCGCGAAGCCCGCGAAGCAAGCAAGCAGGCGCAGAATGAACTGCAACAGCGTCAGGTCATGGCTGAACTGGGCAAGGTCGAAGGCGAAGCTGCACAGAAGATGGCACTCGCAGAGAAAGCCAAGGCCGAAGCCGAGAAGCTGATCAAGTCGATGCCGGATGACAGCATCGAGACCCAGCGCAAAGCCCTTGAACTGGCTCTGCAAATCCTCGGTGCCGCGCCCGCCATGCCAGTCGTGGACAACGTACTCAACCGATCTGGCTACGTGTCCCCAGTGGATGAAGCAAAGCGCCTCGCCCAAGCCGAAATGGAAGCCGCACAGGCCGAAGTGATGGCGCAGGCACAACAACAACAACCACAACAACCACAACAACAGCCCATGCCGGAGGAAATCGCATGAAAGACCTAGACACATCCACGCCACCAACCAAAGGCCCGTTCACTTTAAGGCAGGCCGCTAACGGCGGCTGGATGATCGAGAAGTGCGTTCCCAATCCGGGCATGATGCCTGAAATCGTGGGCTCATACACCGACGATGAAGACATGATCGACGGCCTTGAGCGGTTGATTGGCCCGACCGATGCCGAATTGGAAGCGATGGACCAAGCGTGGGAAGCGGACAACGAAGCCTACTTGGCCGAAGAACGGGCCGAGTGGGATGCGGAAGAGAGCGCCGAACGGGCGGAAATGGAAGCCGAATGGGCAGAGGAAAACATGCGCGACCTCGTTAAAGATGCGGTCGCAGAGGCTTTCCAAGTGTGGATGTCATACCCAGCAGCCCCACAGCCAGAGGAAGTCCCCAACCCTCAATCCGCAGATGAGATCCGCGAGAAGGAACGTGATGAATTCTTCAAGGTCTTGCGGGCCATAGACACAGGCCCACGCGAAGCCGAGGCACGCGCCGAAGAGGTCAAAGTGCGCAAGGTATTCGTATCACGCAATCCCGACCCGTTTGAAACAGCATAACCGCAGGGCTTAACCCCCAGCACTAAGGCACAAGGAAGGAATCCCACATGCCAGACGAAATCAAAGAGATCATCGATGCCGAAATCGTGGAAGACACGCCGGACGATGACACACCCGTAGCAGCCGAGGCCGAAGCCGATGGTGATGACGAACCAGAGCAGGCCGTCGATGATGACACGCCATCAGATGATGATGACTGGTCCGAAGAGGATATGCGCCTTCTTAGCGATGAAGAACGCGCGGCATTGCTTGGGGGTGACGATGACGGCGAGGCAGGCGATGCTGACCCCGATGCTGACGACGATGGGGCAGCCAAAGCCAAAGATGAGCCTGATGCGGCCGCTTTGGAGGCGGGCGCAGCCAAGGCCGATGACGCCGAGCCCGTCAAAGGCACGTCATTGCCTGACCTCAATGCCTATGAGGTTGAACTGACCACCCTGTCCGATGCCAAGAAGACGGCGTTTGATAGCTGGGAAGACGGGGATATGACCCGCGACGAATACCTCGCCAAGCTGGATGAACTGGACACAGACATCAAAGAGGTTGTCTCGGATCAGGCCACCGCCAAGGCCATGCACCAGAACGTCTACGATTCATTCATCAAGACCGCGCGGGGATACTTCAAAGACAACCCCGAACTTGCGACCGATGAGCATGCCAAAGAGTATGACCGTCACGTCAAGGCTGTCACGGGTGATGAGCGTTACCAGCACATGACCCACAACCAGATGCTTGAGGCAGCCCACCGCCTCTACGTCGCGGAAGCGGAGACATTCGGCAAAGACGTGCCCGCATTCAAAGGCAAGGCAAAGGCCAAGGCTGATCCAGTCGTGCCAAAGGCAGATCCGGTGGTATCCAAGCCACCACGCAAGCGTCCGGGCGATGATGCACCCAAGACACTGGCCAACATCCCAGTGGCACAGGCGACATCTGCCAGCGATGGCAAGTATTCGGCAATCTCACAGCGTCTCGATAGCGCCGTAGGTGAGGAATACGAGCGTATCTGGTCCTCGATGTCACCGGCTGAACAAGAAGCCTTCGCAAGCATGGACGTTTAAGGGGAGATCACGCGGTGCTTACACTCAAACTCAAGGCGGGCGAGAGCCTGTTACTCGGTGATGACATTCGGATCATTGTGCGCGGCGATGCGGGCAAGGGACGTGTGACTATCGGGGTGGATGCACCGCGTGAGATCGCCATAGCGAGGATCGACGCACACACAACTGCACAAGTAAAGCACAACATGTAGTCTATTGTTGGCAAGCCACCACTATATGTGGTATTAGACGAGTATAAAGGCTAGGAGCCGGATCATCAGGGCATGGAAGTCCACCCAATTCATCTTCGATGAGGACTACCATGACAGCTACAACTCTAAATTGGGGTGACACTCGCGCACAAAAGAAATGGTCCGCGACCCTCGCCACACAAGTAAACCGCAACAGCTACTTCAACAAAAAGTTTGTTGGTAAGGGCGAAAACAACATTATCGAAGAGAAGATGGACCTCGCGTCCGATGCGGGCGACCGCGTTTCCTTCGATCTGTCCGTCAAGCTGCGCCAGAAGCCGACATTCGGTGATGCGCGCGTGAAGGGCAAAGAAGAGAACCTCCGCTTCTTCTCCGACGAAGTGGTCATTGACCAGATGCGTCACCCTGTGTCCGCAGGTGGCCGTATGAGCCGCAAGCGTACCATCCACGACATGCGCAAGATCGCAAAGGATCGTCTTGCTGAATACTGGACGCAGTACATCGATGAACTCTATTTCATCTACCTGTCCGGTGCGCGCGGCGTGAATGCCGAGTTCATCGAAGATACGGCCTACACTGGCTTTGCAGACAATGCCCTGCAAGCACCAGACGCAAGCCACATCTTGTTCGCCGGTTCCGCGACAGCCAAGGCCAATCTGGTTGCCGCTGACGTGATGACCACCAATCTGATCGAGAAGACCGCAACTCGCGCGAAGATGATGCGTGCCAGCGACCCAGACGCGACAGACATGATGCCTGTCGATGTCGAAGGTGAAAAGCACTTCGTCACAGTGATGTCCCCATATCAGGCGCACACCATGCGTACTGCATCGGGTTCGCAGTGGTTGGACTTCCAGAAGGCCGCAGCCGGAGCAGAAGGCAAGAAGTCGCCAATCTTCAAAGGCAACATGGGCATGATCAACAACGTCGTGTTGCATGAGCATGAGAACGTCATCCGCTTCAATGACTACGGTGCTGGCACAAACCTGCCCGCAGCCCGCGCATTGTTCCTTGGCCGTCAGGCTGGCGTCTGTGCTTACGGCACACCGGGCGGCATGCGCTACATGTGGAAAGAGGAAATGGAAGACTACGACAACGAACCAACAGTCGTTGCCGGTGTCATCCTGGGCGTGAAGAAGACCCGTTACAACGGGCGCGACTTCGGCGTCATCGCTTTGGATACATACGCAGTCAACGTCTAACCCATTGGTTAGGGCGGCAATAACGCCGCCCTGACGCCTTCGACCAGAAACAACCCATGATCTGATAAAGGAACTTGTCCCATGACAATTCGCCAGACTTCCGCAGCAAAGGGGCAGGCAAGTACGCCAGCGGCATTCCAAGCCGGTCTCGTAACGACTGCTATCTTCAAATACACGTTCAACGAAAGCTTCGTGGCCGCCGACGATCAGCTTGAACTGGGCCTCTTGCCCGCAGACGTTCAAATCATTGGCGCGACCATCATCGGCACCGGCCTTGGCGCAATTACCGCCAACGTAGGCGTCATGGCTGGCACACCAAGCGACACCGTAGGCACCCGTGCTGTCGGCACCCAACTGTTTTCCGCGATCACAGTGAACAACGCTGAAAACAACGCCACACTCACCAACTGCCTGACAGTTGCACCCAACAAGGCGCACCGCGCACTGGGTCTGACGCTATCAGCAGACGTGGCCGCTGGCGGGGCAAAGACAGTCACCGTTCGTGTTGAATACGTGGCCTAAGCGAAAGCGATATGGGGAAGGGCGGTTCGCTGGCCTTCCCCTTACTTTAACCGGAGGGACACCCCATGAAACTTATGACAGCAGCAATGCGTATCGGTGGATCAATTCACACGATTGACGAAAATGAATATCACTTCAAACCAGAGGCAGGCGGCACAACGCACGTCTGCCATGTGGACGATGCAAACCACATCAAGCGGTTCCTAAGCATCGATGGCTTTGAAATCGCAGGCTCACCCGCAGCTAAGGCAGCCTTGAAGCCTGAACCCCCAATCAAAGAAGATCCGCCAGTCATCACACCGGAACCCGCAACACTCGCAGCTGGGTCTATCCCCGCAGATGCGATCACCGCAAATGTGGTCACACCCGCACCCGATGGCGATGAAGCACCCACACCGCTCGAAACCATGACCCGCGACGAACTGGCTGACATCCACAAAGAAGTCACCGGCAAGAAGCCCCACTACAAGTGGGAACACGCCAAGATCATCACTGAAATCCGCGCACACGCAGGGAACTAACCAATGCCAGTCAACGTCCAGAGCGTTTTAAGCCGCGCTTCCAAGGCTCTAAGTGACGTTGCTCAAGTCCGCTGGACAGAAGCCAGCAAGCTAGATTACTTCAACGATGGGCTTTTGGAAATCGCAATCCAGAAGCCCACCGCCTTCTCAAGAACAGTCGAAATCGAACTGGCAATAGGCACGCTTCAAACCGTGCCCGCAGCATATGCCGGACTGGTCCGCGCCACACGCAATGTAACCGGCGTCCTTGACGCAACACCCCGTGTTGGTGGCCGCGTCATATCCCCAGCACGCCAAGACATTCTGAACGATCAATTCCTTGACTGGCATAACCCAACCATCGTGCCATTCAGCCGTGTGACCATGCATGTGGTTGCCGACGAATTCGAGCCACGTCAGTTCTTTGTATTCCCCGGCAATGACGGCACAGGCATCATCGAGGCAGTCGTGTCTCTGATCCCCACACCGATCACCGGAGCCATCGACGCCAACACCACAGCGCCGCTGGATCAGGTCTATTTCAACGCACTGGCCGATTACGTGACCTACCGTTGCTACGCCGAGGACATGATCCTGAACGGTGCGCCACAGCGTGCGCAGGCTCACTACGGCCTATTCCAAGCCGCACTGGGTATCCGCATGAACATTGAAGGTGCGGCCAACGTCAACACCACCAACAAGGAGGCAGGCCAGTGACGATCCCCATCCAGCTTACAAAGTTCCTGCCAATGGTTCTCCCACATGTGCCGGAATGCCCGCATGGCGTGGCCACCTTCAACCTGCGTCTTGCGGCCATCGAGTTCTGCGAACGCACTCTGTGCTGGCGCCATCTGGCCAAAGTGACCATCGCCAAGGATGGACGCGCAATCTCTGCGCCGATCTTTGCCGCGATCCACAAGATCGAGAGCGCCACGTTTGGTGACTCGACGCCGCTTGAACCGCTGCAATTCTCCGATGTTGATGAAGCAGAGTTTGCAGCATCAGCGGGATCGACGCCCAAGTACATCACCCAGTCCGAATACAACATGATCCGCGTGCTTCCTTTCACAGAAGGCACCGTGGCATTGTCGCTATTCCTCAAGCCGGTCAACGGTAGCCAGATGGCAGCCGGCACTGACGGGATTGTCACGGACGAATTCGATGCCGTGCCAGAGTTTATCTACACCATGCATGCCGAAGCGATCGCACATGGCGCGCTATCACGCCTGATGGCACAGCCAAAGAAGCCTTGGTCAGACCCGAAGCTGGCGATGCTCTACATGCAGAAATTCGAAACCGCCATGACCAACTCATTCTCTGTCAGCTTGACAGGGCAACAGCGAGCAAAACGCCGCACGCGCTACCGTGACTTTTAAGGTTAGCCATGAAAATTCGGATTGCAGACTTCAAGGGCCAAATCCCACGTAGGCATCCGCGTTTACTTCCAATGGAGTATGCGCAGACAGCCAGTGACACACGTTTGGACGATGGCACCATCGCCCCCGTTCGTGAACCCGCACTGACCACCACGCTGGCCGCAGACGCGCAGTCGATCTTCCTGCACAAAGGCACATGGCATTCATACAACGCCGATGTTGACGTTGTGCCGGGTCCGGTTGTGGATGATCGCCTCTACATCACAGGCGATGGCGTGCCAAAGATGAAAGTGGCCGGCACAACCTATCCCTTGGCACTGCAAGCCCCAGCCCTTGCGCCAACCGTTGTGTTGAGCGGCACACCCGATGACGCCATCGCCACATTCATCACCTACGCCTATACGTTCGTGACCATCTTCGATGAAGAGAGCGCACCATCGCCAGTCAGTAACGCATTGCTTTGGTCCGCTGGCCTCGATGCAACCGTGTCTGGATACTCAATCGCGCCCGCTGGACGTGGCATTGACCGCATCCGCCTGTATCGCTCGATCACCAGCCTGTCAGGCATCACCGATCTATACTTCGTGTCTGAATACGCCGTGGCCACCACCAGCTATGTTCACTCACTGGTCGCAGAGCCCCTGCAAGAAGTCCTGCCATCGGCAGATTTTGACGCACCGCCAGACACCATGTCAGGCATCATCGCCCTACCCAATGGCATGATGGCCGCATTCGATGGCAAGGAGGTCTTGTTCTGTGAGCCATTCAAGCCCCACGCATGGCCAGAGAAGTACCGCCTGATCGTGGACCGTGACATCGTAGGTCTCGCAGCATTCGGCACCACAATGGCCATCCTGACCACTGCCACGCCCTATGTGGCGCAAGGTACGGCACCAGAGAACATGGTGATGGAGAAGATGGAGCGCGATCTACCCTGCGTATCCAAGCGTGGCATTGTCGATATGGGATATGCCGCCGTCTACCCATCATCCGAAGGTCTGGTGATGATCACGGGCCAAGGCGCGCAGCATGTGTCCAAGAGCCTCTTCACCACCGAGCAATGGAAGGCACTGGACCCCACCAGCTTCCACGCCGAGCAATACGAAGGCAGATACTTCTTTTCGCATGCACCCGTTGGCGGCGCAGGGCAGCAAATGGGGATCTTCGACATATCCGGCGAACAGCCATACTACATCCAGACGGATGAAACCCCGATCACCATGACCCGCGAAGCCTCGACCGGCGCGCTCTACATGCTTTTGACCGCGCGCGGCGTCCACCGTTGGGATGCCCCCGCGTCAGAACTCAAGGCGCAGGTCTGGCGGTCGCGTTTGTATCAGATTGTATCGCCCGTCAGCTACGCCGGAATCCTGGTGGAAGCAGATGCCGCCATCGGGACCATCCCCGCAGGCCAGACACCCAACCTTACCCGCGTCTATGCGGATGGCGTTCTGGTGCGCGAGTTTTCGACCGTGAACGATCCGGTACGTCTGCCAAACGGTTTCAGATCAAAGAAATGGGAGATTGAGATTGAAGGATACATTCCAATCACGGCCATATCTATGGGCCAAAGCTATGATGATTTGAGCCAGCCATGAGTGCTTGGTTTGGCGTACAATCGATTGCAAAGCAGGTAGCAGAGGCACCACGCCCACAGGCGGAAGGCCGTCCACTGGACCGCCGCGCACTGGAGCAGGCGTTGATCCTCGCAGGGCAGCGTGGCAATGAAGCCGATCATGCAGTCCGTAGGGGTGAATTCGAAGACCTTGTTGCGTCAACAAGCGGGACACAGCGGTTCGATGTGGAAATCCAAGACATTCGCGGCATCCTCGATGCGCCTGCCGCTCTATTCCGCAACGCGGGCCTATCCGCGCCGGAAATCGTGGACACGTTACCCACATCGATCACTGACAATTTCACTGGGCGTTTGGTGTTCCTGACTACTGACAGCAAACTTTACCGTTTCACGTCGCAAGGTGCGTGGTCGCGTGCCGTTGAGGCCGTTGATGTATCAGGGCAGATGACAAACGCACAGATCGCGGACCTTGCCGCTACGAAAATATCTGGTCAGCTGACAAACGCACAGCTTGCAGACATTGCGGCTACGAAAGTTACAGGTCAGTTGACAAACGCCCAGCTTGCAGACCTTGCTGCCGCAAAGTTGACAGGGCAGATCGCTGGCACGCAGATTAGCGACAATGCCATCACGACGCCAAAAATCTCAGCGGGTGCCATCACGGCAGGCACAATCGCCGCCGGTGCCATCGTGGCAGACAAGATCGGCGCCAATGCTATCACCGCCGTTAAAATTTCGGCGGGGGCGGTCACGGCAGGCAAGGTCGCGGCGAACGCTATCACGGCAAACGAGATAGCCACCAATGCGATCACAGCGGCGAAGATCAGCGCAGGGGCGGTCACGGCGGGAAAGGTCGCGGCGAACGCCATCACAGCAAACGAGATTGCAGCCAACGCCATTACCGCAGCAAAGATCGACGCAGGGGCCATAACAGCAACCAAAATGGCGGCAAACTCGATTACCGCCAACAACATCGTGGCCAACACCATCACAGGTGGCTTGCTGGCCACGTCCGGTATCATCACCCAGTCAGCACAGATCGGCGCAGCCATCGTCGGTGAGGTGCAGATTGCCGACAACGCAGTGACCGCTGACAAAATTCTAGTAAACAGCCTTTCCGCCATATCGGCCACGATTGGTACATTCCAGTCAGCGGCGACAGGCGCACGCACAGTCATATCAGACGCAAAGATCGAGGTTTACGACGCAAGCGGCGTCCTTCGCGTTGTCATCGGGGATTTGACCTGATGCCGCATGGCTTTGAAGCATACCGCGCAGATGGATCGACGTTGATCAGTTCAACGGATGGCGTGGCACGCCTGATCTTCGCCCGCAGGATTGAAGACCAGTGGTCAGGGACGTTCTCTGTTCCCGCATTCGACAGCGCCTTGGGCTTCTGGACCATCACCCCATACCTGACGCGCTGGTTGCGGACGGGTGGGGATTGGCGTGCGGTTGCCGATACCGAAACATGGACGCAATCGGGAAGCCCGCAAGCGCAGTTGATGGGGTCGAGAAACCCGGTCCTGTCTTGGAACAATACCACAAAGGTAATGACCGTCACTGCAAATTCAGAGACGCAAAAGAAGATTGATGGCCTCGGATCAAGTGTAGTTCTCGACAGAAACCCGCCGACACGCATCAAGTTCATTCACTACAGGTAAAAGCATGACATTTGGTATCGCCCTTAGAAACGAATTCAATGACAACTTGGTCGATGTGACCGAGGGCATGACCTATTATCTCAAGAGTGAAGGCACCTGCTTTAGTTCAACAGACATCCCTTTCATTACACTCACCAACGGCCTCGATCAAAGGTATTACGTCCCGTTTGCTGATTACGTCACCCATACCGATAACCTCATAGCCAAAAATTTGCAGATTGGTTTCACCGAAACCTTCAACAGAATCCGTATGGCAGGCACGGTGATGGACACAATCCGATTTGCGTTCAACCAGTACAACGACATGGGTTATGTCAGCGCGTCCTCCAACTTTGACGACATCGTGTTTTTCAAGCTGCCAACAAACGGCTTGATCCGAGCGACACAGTACATCTGCGACTTTGACGAAGCGGGAACCGAAAGAGTGACGCCGCACCTTGGCGCTTACGTCTGCATGAGCAAAGACGTGCCCGAAGCCGAAGCCCTGCTATACAAGGTCGTTTCGACCGATCTGCCCGCGTCCGTTGGGACGCATGGCATACGCAGGTTCGACCCGTCAGGCGCGCTGACCTTTGACACCACACGCGAGATTGCATCCTTCAGGGACACGATCAGGCTTACCGCAGCAGAAGCGCAAAGCATCATCACGACCGGTGCCGTTGTCGATAAGACACTGCGCGTGCCGCTGGTCACAAGTGACATCTGGGTTAACTGCGACTTCTTCTCGAACTGGCGCAACGACATCGATGGATCTTCGTGGATCGAGAACGTCAGAATCCGCGCGATCAACTCAACAACAATCCGGTTCGATAGAGAAATGGCCAGCGGGAACAACACCGGCTGGGCCAGCTACAATTTTTCATCCTACGACGACGCCCAATTCCTCATAACGACATTCTAGGAGCCAACTATGCGATATTTCATCATACTCCTTTCGGCCTTCATCTTCCTTGGCGCATGTTCCCCTGCCGGTCAGTGGGCCCCGCAACTCTACGTGGGCGATACGGTCCTGCCAGCAGAGCCCCAAGGGTCGATCCACGACTACATGGGCAACATGCGGGAGGGCCAAGGCTTCCCCGACCACATTTACCAAGAGCCGTTCGGCAATGTGTCATCCCCGTCCTACGGGCTTGGCTTTACCTATCGGTTCTAGCAGACACAACATATAGTGCATTGCGGCAATATTTACGCTATATGTGGTGCAATGCAGAGGCGCGCTTATGAACGATTACACGATGCACATCGAGAGGTTTGACAAGACGTATCCAGAAATGGAGCCGCTCTATCGTCAGCACTTTGCCGAAATGTGGGAGCGCAAAGCCGCGTTCGGCATTAAGATCGATGACTATGACTTGGATACCGAAGGGTATTTTGCCTACGCCGCATCGGGCCAGTTGATCAGCTATGTCGCGCGCTGCGATGGTGCGCCGGTTGGCTATGCACTGATCTATTATGCCCGCGATCATCGCACTGGCGAAATCATCGCCACGGAAGACGCCTTGTTCGTCATGCCAGACCATCGCAACGGCATTGGCCGTAAACTGATCATGTTTGTTCTGGCCGAGTTGCGCAAAACGAACGTGAAGAGACTTCAAACAACCGTCGCCGGAGACCGCCGTGTGGCATCGTTGCTTGCCCGCATGGGCTTCAAGAATACCGCCATTGAAATGACATACGCCTTTTAAGGATCAAACCCATGTGTAGTTCACCACCTAGTCCAGACCCACGCATCGGCGAAGCCGCTGTCATGCAAGCCGAAATCGGTATGCGCGCCCAAGAGGCCGCAGAAGGTTTCGCGCAACAGCAGATCGACATGAGCCGCGAATACCAAGACTACATGATGGGTCAGGCCGAAATCACGAACGGCTGGGCCGCAGAGGATCGCAGCCGGTACACGGACGTTGCCGTTCCATTGCAGGATGACTGGATCGCAGAGGCAAACGCCTACGACAGCCCAGAACGCAAGGCGATGGCGGCTGATGAAGCATCCGCAGATGTCCGTCAGCAGTTCGCGCTTGGACGCCAGCAGACACAGCGGCAGAATGCAGCCGTTGGCGTAAACCCCGCGTCTGGCCGGTCGCAGTCTGGCACAAACCGCATGCAGGCGATGGAATCGCTAGGCGCAGCTGGTGCAGCAAACGGCGCACGCCGCCAGACAGAGGCAACAGGCCGCCAGTTGAAAGCCACATCGATCAATATGCTTGGTGGCCTAGCGGTCAACCCTGGCACAAGCATGGGCCTATCCACAGGCGCAGGCAGTGGCGGCATGGCAGCGGCAACCAACGGTATCGCCAGTGCAGCAGGCACCACAATGGCCGGCGCACAGGCCGCGATGGGTGGCCAGCAGGGCATGATGAATGGCTTGAATGCCCAGTACCAAAACCAGATGCAGGCACACAATGCCAGCCAAGCGTCTTTGAGTTCGGCCCTTGGCGGCATTGGTCAGGTCGCGGGCTATGCGATGATGTCCTCGAAGGATTACAAAACCAACAAAACCAAGTCGATGTCTGCGCTCGATGCCATGAAGAAGATGCCGGTCGAAGAGTGGGAATACAAAAAAGGCTTGGGCGACGGCGGCGGCAAGAAGCACGTTGGCGCATATGCCGAAGACTTCCAGAAGGCGACCGGCCTTGGCGACGGTAAGTCAATCAGCATCATCGATGCCATTGGCGTCTCGATGGGCGCGATCCAAGAATTGTCCAGTAAAGTAGATCAGATGGCGGCAGCGTAAGACCTGCCACCGATAAAAGGAGTGCCATCATGGCTATCGGAAGTTTTGTAGACGGCGTGTTCAAAGGGATGGACCGGAGGGAACAACGCGATGACCGCGTGACCAACCGTGAACGTGACACCACACGCTTTGAGCGCGACGGTGAACGCTGGGAAAGCGAGAAGGAAGACATGGGCCGTTCTGGCGACCGCTGGACGATGGAGCAAGAGCGCCACGCCGCAGCTATGCGCGCATCTGCCCGTGCAGGCCGCCCCAGCACCACGCAAACCCGCGCGCAACTGATTGCCTCTATCATGGCAGAAGGCGGCGATCCCGCGTCTGTTGATCAGGGTGGCGGCGGATCACAGCCGCAGGGCGGTGGCAACGGGTTCTCTATCAATATGGCACTTCCGCAATCCAACAATCTTTCCTACGGCACACCCGCAGCAACGGCACAGGGCCTCACACCGGAGCAAACTGGCGCACCAGCCCCAGCCCCAGCCCCAGCAGCGGCACCAATCGAACTGTCTGCGCTAAGTGCCACGCCACAAGGCCAGCAGCCGCAACGCTTCACATACCAGCCCGGTCAGGGCTTGATCCCAAGAGGTACAGCATGATCATCGAAGTCCAACTTCCAGACGGATCAATCGCGGAGTTTCCAGAGGGAACCCCGCCAGAGGTTATGCAGGCCGAGATTGAGAAAACGCTTGGTGGCAACAGCGATCCACGCCGCAATCCTGACCCGACACGCGAACCATCGCCACGCCCAGAGGTTCCAAACCGTTTGCAGCAAGGCCAGCGCGGCGGCGGAGCATCGAGCATGCCAATCCCGCGTTCAATGTCCACACTGCCAGAGCCACCAGCGCAGGACCAAGCGCCGCAATCCGGACCAGTTCCGCCCGCATCAAACCCTGTCAATGACCGGATCGCAGCGGAGAACCCAAACGCCTTTGACCCGCGCAGTGATGCGAATGTCTATGGCCGTGGCGAGGAACCACGTCAGCGGCCCGCGCCAGCACCGGCACAAGATCAACCACCGCAGATCGCGAGTGCAGGTCAACCAGATCAAGGCCCGCAGTCTTTATTGCAGCAAATGAACCCTGCCCAGCGGGCGGCATTCGACGCCTTGCCACCGGATCAGCAGGCAATCGTATTGGGGACAGGTGCCCCAGGCGAAGCAGGCGCGCGCGAACCGATGAACACGTCATCCGCGTTTCAGGGACCAGACGGAGAAGTACAGGAATCCTATCGCGGGCCGTATAAGGGCGAAGGTATCAGCCCATCCGATGTAATCAAAAAGTATGAGGCTTGGGAACGTGGCGATGCACCAGCCCCAGCGCCAGCCCCAGCCCCAGCAGCAGCACCAGCAGCAGCACCAGCAGCACCGGCCGGAGCAACGGGCCCAATTTCACCAACGCCCAACCTGCAAATGCCACGCGGCCTGTCGGTGCAGGACGCCTTGCAGGGCGAGAACCCCGGCAAGTCATTCGGTTTCAGTATGGGCGACGGTAGCACCGTCCAGATCGGGACAGCACCACGCCGCGCCATGCGCAATGCCGAAAAGTCAGGCTTGGACTTCCTCATGGAGCGTTCGGATAAAGTCATCGAGGCGCTTGTGGCAAAAGGCGACATCGCAGGTGCCACCGAGTTCCGTGCGTTCGTGCGTGGCGAAAACGCGCAAGCGGGCATGACATCGATGAACACTGCCATCGTGGCCGCAAACTATGGCGACAGCGCCGCGTTCACGTCAGCAATTTCCAGCATGGCGGAATCGTTCGACGGCGAAGGCCAGTGGGAAATCGACACAGGCGGGACAAAGCTAATCTCTTCCGACAACGGACAAGCGGTCGGCGCGACTATTTCCATGCGCAACAAGGATACCGGCGAGATCACAACCCGTGAATTCATGGGCATGCAGAACGTCATAACCGCAGTCAGCGATTGGGCATCACCTACCGCGGCGTTTGAGCGTCAGAAAGCCCGCGTTGATGGCGCAGTCGCAACCCAGATCGCCAACGCAGAAGGCTATCAGGAAGCCTATGACAACGCATTCGAAGCAATGTTCGACAAGGACAGCTTTGTTGACTTTGAGGGCAACGCTATCGGGCAAGATGAAATGGCGCGCCGTCATCAGCTTGTCATCGATCGCATCAAACAGGTCCGTCCAGACCTTGCCCCATCCGGCATGGGTGGCGGGCAGGGCGGTGCAGCAAGCGGCGTAGGCGCCATCACTGGTGGCTCAAACGGGCAGCCCGTACCAACAATGGGCGGTTAATTACACAATATGTAGTGTCTTTTGTTTCGTTCATCACAAAATGTAGTATAAGGGGGCCGACGCATATGCGCCGGTCCTTTTACCTGTGAGGCTTCCCAAATGAGCGAAATGCCAGTATTCGGTTCCAATCCAGTTGGAACAAAAACTGCCCTAGAAGACATTGCCATCGAGACAGGGACGCCGATTGAAATACTCTTCGCATCAGGAGAGCAGGCGGGCGCGACAACACCAGAAGAGTTTTTGAGGATCGCACGCCAACGCGGGACAGAGTTGGGGCCACGCTTCAAGGCAGGCGAAGACGCCATGACTATCGCGTCCGAGGTCTTCGGGGCCGAGGCAGGCAACGGGTTCGGTGACTACGCCACAGAGATCCGCGCGCAGCTTTACGGCACACCCACAGTCCAAGAGGGCAACAAAGCCGATCTTGAAAGCGATGGGTTTCTGAACACAGCCGCCGACCGTGGACGCCAGTTCATGCGCGGCCTGACAGAAACAGCAGCCGCAGTACCAGAAGCGCGGGCAATCGCAGCCGCCCAGCTTGATAGTGAAGACACCGCAGCCGCAGACATGGCAGGCTTTGACAGCGGCCAAAAACTGCGTGACGCAACAACAGACAGATTTGGCGCACCAAACCCAGAGGATCAATCGTTCTGGGCCGCAGTGGCCGAGGGCGCAGGCAACCTTGTCGGCATGGCAGGCGCATCACTTGCAGCCGGTGCCGCTGGTACGCTTGCGGGCGGTCCAGTGGGCGGCGTGATTGCAGCCACCGCGACAGGTGGCGCGATTGGTTCGGCCATGACATCGAGCCAGCTTTACCGTGAAGCCCGCGACATGGGCGCAGACGAAGCCGTGGCCGAACAGGCTGCACGCTGGGGTGCCGCTATCGGTGCAACAGAGATTGTGCCAATCGCCCGCGCATTCAAGTTCCTGCCACAAGGCGTCCGTCAACGTATCGGCAATGGCGTGATGAAACGCTTTGCAGACGTGGCGCAGTCATCCGGTGAAGAAGCCGCACAGGAATATCTAGCGACCGTTGCGCAAAACATGGTCGCACAGCAACTTTATGACCCAACACGCGGTTGGACCGAGGGCGCCACAGAAGGTGCATTGGTCGGCGCGGTTCTTGGTGGCGGCGCAGGCGCAATCGGCGCAGGCGTTGACGAATTGAGAACACGCCGCGCGCAACCGCTTCCAGATACCGGAGGTCAGGGGATTGTTCCTCCTAACCCTGATCAAGCCGGTATGGTGCCTCCTGTCATGTCCCCCCCCGGCGATAAGCCACAGGAGGCACCACCTTCTCCAATGACGGACATGGTGCGCCCGACAGCCGCAGACCCAGCAATGCAGGCACCACAAGCCCCAGCGCCTATGTCTGATGCGCTGGCCGGTGCGCCGGAGCCTATGTTCGCAGGCATCACCCAAGACGAAGCCGTGCAAATCACATTGATGGACCCAGAGACGGGCGAAGTCAGTGAACCGATCATGGCCACGTTTGTTGGCGAAGATCCGATCAAGGGCTATGCCTCTTTCCGTGGACCGGATGGGCAGCCTCTTGATGTGGACGCAGAAGACATCCGCGCGGGCAACGTGCGCGTATCAGCCGTCGCACAGCCAACCATCGACCCGATGTCACCGCCAATCCCTCAAGGCGCTGATGCAGCCGTTTTCATGGACATCTTCCAGCAACGCATGGCGGGCGGAATGTCGCAGGAGGAAGCCTATACGCTCACCCTGCAAGAGACCCTCGATGACGTGGCGCGCGATGTGTCCGACTTGGCCAATGATGCTGCCGACCGCGAAATGGCGAACGACATTGGGCAGCGCCGCATTGATGAAGCCGTGTTCACCGACGATCAAGGCCAGCCATTCGTATTCCCCAGCGCAGAGATTGCGCAGAACCGTCTGGGCGCAGGCTATGACATCCAGCCATTCGGCGGCGGGTTCATTGGCGCGCGCAATCAATCGATCACACCACCAACAACAGAAAGCAAAGCCGATGACAGTCCAGAAGCTACAGGAAGCCTTGATCAAGTCGGGCGCGATGATGGAGACACTATCGGTGCCGCAACTGATGAAAATGCGGGACAACCTGCAACTCAACCTGTGCAAACCGGACAACCAGGAGCAGGATCAGGTATCGATGACATTGATGCTGGAACTGTCACAGAAGGTCTTAACGGACAGGATGGACCCAGCGACACTGACGCGGCACTAGCGCCAAACTACGACACACTGATCAAGATCGCCGCTGACAGCATCGACAAGCTGCGCGGCCAAGATGTGTTCCGTGTTCTGGATGAAGCGCCGGAATCGGCCTTTGAGGGATTGTCTGACTACATCGAGAAAGCGCGGCCAGACCTTGTTGGTTACATCTATTCCGCAAGGCCCGAAATCTTAGAGGCGCGCAAGCCAGACGCAGCGGATGCCGATCAAGAAGCGGTCAAGAAAGAAGACGAGCAAGAACAACCAGTTACGCCAGAAGTGGCTGAAGCGCCGGTTGCCAGTCAAGAAACGGACCCCAAGCGCAAGGCCGTGGCTGACGCAATCACAGCCGGTGGCGTCCAGTACACGACACGCAAGGGCAAGGTTCTGGATGGCTATGTCATCAAGGGCTTCAAGCCCAAGGACGTGACCGAGTTCGATACCGGCGCGTTCACACACAATGGCGGCACATTTATCCGCAAAGCGCGGGCCGAAGCCTTTATTGCATCAGCCGCAGAAGCGTCAAGCGCATCGATTGCACCCGATACAGACGCGCCAACAGATAAGCTGGGCGCGAAGTGGGATGACGCAGATCGTTCCGAGCGCATCCAGCACATCCGCAAGGCTGGCATCACGTCATCGCTTGAGCCGATGGAAAGCTGGGTGAACGCCGAGCAGGACCGTCTCGCCGCAATGGCTTGGTCTGAATTGCCGTGGAATGTCCGTAAGCGGATCGCCACGAATGCCGGATGGACTGCCGAATTGGCCGACGCGCAGGGTGATCAGGACATCGAGTTCCAAGATATGCCAACGTCAGCAGAGTATATGGCAAAGCTGAAAGCTGACTACGAGGCAGAGCAAGCCGCGAATACTACGCCCGCAGATGGGTCCATTGAACTTGAGGATGTGTCGCCAACGAAGCGCACCGGCAAGCCCGGCGATTACTTCGACGCACTTTACGACGCCTTGGGCGACAAATATGACAACCTGTCCGAAGAGGCTATGACGGCACTCCGTGAAGCGCGCACTCTTGCGAAGGCGAACAACGCTCTGATACGGTTGCTGGAAAACACTCGCAAATTCGGTGCGGCCATCGAATTGAGCCATCCAGATGCGGCTGACACAATCAGCAGCATTCTTGGGCAATTCAAGGCGGACGGCGTGACGCCAGAGTCCTTGATCGTCAAGAAACCAAACCCTTATGGCTTGCAGGACGAATGGTCTAACACCCTGATCAAGACGCGCCACGCGGCCAAGAAGTTGGACATGAAGAAGGAAGGCGCTGTGCTTGATGCGTGGACCGACAAGGACGCATTGGTGGCATTGGTTCAGGCTGAACTGGACAGGAAGTCCAACACGCCAGACATCGACGCAGCCGCCGCCGAAGCCGATCCGAACCCAACGGACCCCCAGAAGGAAGCGGGCAACTACAAGAAGGGCCATGCAGTCTGGAACGGCATGAACCTCACCATTGAGAACGCCAAGGGCAGTGAGCGCAGCGGGACAGGCCCAGATGGCGAAACGTGGTCAGTAACCATGCCAGCGCACTACGGCTACTTCAAGATGACCGAAGGCGCTGACGGCGAACATGTGGACTTCTACATGGGTGAAGCGCCGGATGCTGACTATGTGATGTGGGTCGACCAAGCGGACGCCGACACCGGCAAGTTTGATGAACACAAGATCATGGTAGGCTTCCCCTCGCGCGGGCCTGCACTTACTGCATACCATGGCGGGTTCAGTGATGGCCGTGGCTATGATCGCATCGGCGGGTTCTTCGAAGGCACTGTTGCGCAGTTGAAAGCATGGCTCGACAGCACACTCGACACCAACTTCGACAGCACCAAGCCGGTCAACGGAAAGCTGGACTTCCCTTTCAAGAAGGTTGTGAAGGACGCACCAGCGAAGCCAAAGCCAGCACCAACGCCAGCACCGGCACCAGCTGCACCCAAGGGTGAGAAGCTGGAAGACTTCGGAGCAACGATTGGTGGCGCGCGCAAGCACTTCTATGAAGCCAAGAAGCGTGCGCTTGAAGCAATGGACGCCATCGACATCGACACGGTGGACATCGAGACGATGGGCCTCAACGATGTCCTGCCAATGCCTGACTTCGAAAAGCTGGCAAGCGATGGTGATGTCGCCTTGGACGGTCTGTATCTCATTGCAGCATTGCGGACAGCCATCCCATCAAAGCCCGTTTCTGATAATTGGGCCTTGCGGGGCTGGGCAAGCCGCGTGAGAGAAGCGCACAAAACCACAAAGGCGATCCTGTCTGGCGATTACGACGCCAAGCAGATCGTTACCGACAATTCAGATTGGGATCAGGCATTCGCCCGCAACAAGTTTGGCAACGGCACCCAGATCGATACACACATCGAAACAAACCCCGAATACTGGACCGATGTATTGCAGCCGTTCTTTAAGCGGATCGAGCCACAAAACATGCTCGACGTGTCCAAAAACTTCGCATTGAGTGAGCAATGGGAATTCGCCACTAAGGCAAATGTCCGCACTAAGACCGGCAAGATCGTTATTCGCGCGATGGGCCATGTAAGCCGTGCGCCTTGGCGTGGTTCGCGTGTTGCCGAAACGGTGCAGGATGCCGCAGAACTGGCGAACGATTGGGCCACAACCCGCAAGAAGGCGATGGCAGAAGCCCGCGCCAACGGCGGTGACTTCAAGTATGGCTTCCACGGTCGTTATGCCAACAACGGCAAAGAGTTTTACATCTTCGCGCGCAAGCCAAAGCTGCACAAGATGATGACCTTCAACACGGCCAAGGAACGCGACGACTTCCTTGCCAGCGAGGAAGGCTTGGAAACACTCAATGACATGGCGAACGAACTGCGCGATGGATTTGAGGAACGCCGCCGCGACAACAATGACCGCACCGGCCCAGACTGGCGCAAAGGCAAAGACGTAAGCGCCAAGACGTTCATGGATGTCTTTGGCTTCCGTGGGGGCCAGTTTGGCAACTCTGTCACGCTCAAGGAGCGCACAGCCTTCCTGAACGCCACATACGATGGCTTGATGGACCTTGCAGCCGTCATGGGCGTTGCGCCAAAATCCCTATCGCTGAATGGCGCATTGGGTATCGCATTCGGTGCGCGTGGCAAGGGTGGCAAGGGCGCCGCAGCAGCACACTACGAACCAGGTCAGACCGTGATCAACCTGACGCGCGTGAACGGTTCCGGCGCATTGGCGCATGAGTGGTTCCACGGTCTCGACAATTACCTTGCCAAGCTGGACGCATCTGATGGCAGCACGCCAGCGGGGGCATCAAAGCCCAATGCGAAGAACAAGCGCAACGACTACATGACTGGCCGCTCACGCCACTACAATTCAGAGGGCGCACTGCCAGAGAGCGTTTACAAAGCATACCGCACCCTGCGTCAGCACTTCAACGGGTCCGGTTATCAAGGCCGGATGGAGAAGTATGACAAATTCAAGAGCGCACCTTACTGGAGCGATCCTATCGAAATGGGCGCACGGTCCTTTGAGGCATGGGTCGTATCACACCTAGAAGCCCGCGATATGTCGCATGACTTCCTTGTGAACGTCAGCAAATTCGATGGCGGCGCGCTTCCTAACATACAGGAACGCGGCATCATCTTCTCGATCTTCAATCAGATCATGGATGAGCTGAAATCGATCGATGCCTTCGCGCAGAAGGGTGACGCACCATCGTTCCCTGCACTGCCTGAAAACTCTGATCTAGCACCAGTCAAGGTTGGGTCATCCTTCCAAGGGCCCGATGGCACCTTCGATGTCACCAACATGACGGACGAAAACGGCGAACCGCACGTTACGGTTAAGAAGCCGAACGAAGAAAAGCCGGTCAGGATGCCTATCAACAGGTTCTACTACCTGCGCGCAGAGCAAGCCTACGCCATGACGCCAGAGGGCAAGGCCGAGGCAGCACAGGCAGCTATCGAAGCACAGCTACGCCAAGACGCAGACGCGATGCGCCAAGAGGCACGCGATGCAAACGATAAGTTGCTGGAAGAGTTCGAGCGTGACGCAGCCTCATACGTGTCAGACAGTTCTATGTCCAAGATGGGCAGGGGATACTTCCGTGGTGACGGCGGCAACCCGGCAACCTTCATCATGGACAAGATCCGCAACGATGGATGGTCGATGCAGAAAAGCGGGAACTCGCACCGCTTTGGGGATGGGTACACATATTACTCCGGCATCGATAAGGGCATGGCCGACTTCGGCATCTGGGCGAAAGAGATTGTTGACGCAGAAAAGATGCGTGACGCGGTAGATGCAGCCACCAAGCCAAAGACCGACGAGCAGTACGCCGACGCATTCGATGCAGCCATGAACGAAGTCATGGGCCCACTATCGCAAGATACTGGCCTTGATGGCGTGGATGGTGACGGTGATGAAGCCGGTGCGGGAGATCCGCAGCCGGATGACGCGCCAACACCCGCAGATGATGCGACCGATGATGGCGGTGAGCCGGATGGTGAAGCAAACGAGGCAACACAAACCGACGATAAGCCCACATTTGTCCAAGATGGCGAGACAGCGCCGACGCCAGGCGCACGCGACAGCCTGAACAATGCAAAGAAAAGCGCCGCAGAAGGCGTCAAGGAATCGATGAAGGCACTCAACACGCTGTTTGGGTCCGACATGAACCGCATGAATAGCGGCCTGACCTTCGACAAGGAGACGTACAAGAAGGCGCTGCCACACTTCAAAGCGGCATACCGCGCCTATGCAGACGCGTCGACCAGCCTTGTGGACGCCTTTTCTGGGATGATCCGGTTTATGATGGAGCAGGGGTTGGATGCGGCCTCGATCAGCAGCATGAAGCCATACTTCACGCGCTTTATGAAGGATGTGGACGCCAAAGCCATTGACCCTTGGGCCGCAGATGAAGCCGCTATGTCCAGTGAAACAGAGGACATGGCCAATGCGTTTGAAAAGGCACTGGCCAGCGGGACCAAGTTTGGGACCATCAATGCGGCACGCCGGATGGCATCAGAGACGCTATCGCGCAAGCTGACGGCAAGTGATCACAAAGCAGTTGAAGAGGCGATGGAACTGGCCGTTGTGCGCGTCAGCCGGGGCATTGTGAAGGACGGGAAGGATGCGGCCGCAACCTTCGATGCTCTTGAGACGCTTTACCAGTCACAGCCACTCCTTGCGCAACGCACGAACGATAGCGTGCGCCGCCAAGCATACTCGACACCTGCGCCGCTTGCGTATCTGGCAAGCGAACTGGCGGGCATAGACAGCAATACAACGGTTTATGAGCCGACAGCCGGAAACGGAATGCTCTTGCTTGGTGCAGACCCCAAGCTGACAACGGCGAACGAACTGGACGCAGACCGTACTGCGCGCCTGCGCAACGCTCTTGGCGCTGACGCCACCATCACAACCGGATCAGCCCTCGATGTTGACGGGCCGTCCGAGGTTGATGTGGTCATCCAGAACCCGCCATTCGGCAAGCTATTGATCCAAGACAGCGATCAGGCCACAGAATTCGACGTGCCATTCGGCAAGGAGAAGAAAACCGACCAGATCGATCACGCAATCGTGGCCAAGACGCTTGAGAGCATGGCAGACGATGGCCGCGCGGTCCTGATCGTCGGCGGTCATCAAGGCGAAACAGATGCACGCAAGGCCAAGTATCGTGGAAAACCTCGCGCTTTCTGGAATTGGCTGTATGATAACTACAACGTCACTGAACATTTCACAGTATCGGGCGACCTATACAAGCGCCAAGGTGCGGCATGGCCGGTCGATGTTGTGGTGATCGAGGGACGCCAGCCGTCCACCAAAGCACTACCGATGGCAGAAGCACCCACGCTCTTTGAAACGTGGTCACAGTTGAAGGAACGTATCGATGGCACAAGCAGCACTTTGGACGCCAGAGGAAGCAGGGCCGATAGCAGCGACAGTGAAGGCGATGCCGGATCAAACGCTGACGTGGGACCAGTATCAGTCGAAGCTGGAGACCCGGCTGGCACTCCTGATCAAATCAGAACCACGGGCGAAGCAGATCCTAGTATCGGCGCTCAAGGAGGGCGGGGAGAGCCAACTGGCAGCGGAAATACAGTGGATGGACCTGTCACAAGTTCCAATGACACTGATACGCAGCAGCGAAAACCTAATGAGCCGGATGGGGCTGTCTTGGGAGGGCCAGACGCCACCACTGACACAAGCACCAGCAGCGGACCTGACGTGGTTCAACCAAGTGACGCTGGAGACGTGGGCGGAAGAAGCACTGATGTAGCCCCAGCCAAGCGGGTCAACACCGAACAAGCGACGGATCTACAGGTTCAGTACGAGCCACGTTCTACCGCGGCATTTGCGGTTGGCACACTTGTTCCCAACAACATGCAATTTGCGATGGACAACGCGCTTGATGCGATCGCCGCAGAGGTTGGCGACATTGACGCATTCGTTGCAGCAGAGTTGGGCTACGACAAAGACCGCATGCTCAATGGCGACGATAAAAACCCCGGATATTTCAGCGCAGAGCAAGTCGATGCACTGGCCCTGTCTATCTACAACATCAAGAATGGCGCCGGTTTCATCATCGGGGACCAAACGGGTGTCGGCAAAGGTCGCGTTGTCGCGGCAATGATGCGGTGGGCTGAACGCAATGACCGCGTGCCGGTGTTCCTAACCGCGCGCGCCGGTCTCTTTAACGCCATGATCACGGACATGAGAGACATCGGGTGGGAAGGCGACATCACAGAAGATACGTTCGTCACCAACTCCGACCTTAGAGGCAAGGACGTACTCCAGCTTGACACGGGCGGCGTCTTAAAAACGATGACGCCAAAGCCCTACAAAGCGGCGATGGCTGATCTTTCGGCTGGGAAAAAGCCGGAAGGCATCAAGCGGATCTTCACGACATACTCGCAGATGCAGTCGGTCAAGGGAGCAGAAACGCCAAGACGCGCAATGTTCCGTGCAATGGCACCGAATTCACTGTTCATCCTCGATGAAAGCCACCTCGCAGGCGGCCAGTCCAACCCAGACAGCCGCATGAAGGCAGACGAGGATCTATCGCGGGCGAAGTTCATCCGTGACATCCTTGATGCAAGCAGTGGTGCGTTCTTCTCTTCCGCCACATTTGCAAAGTCGCCGGCTGTTATGTCCCTCTACGCCAAGACAGACTTGCGCTTGGCCGTGGATGATATTGAGAAACTGGCGTCCGTCATCGAGAACGGTGGCGTTCCAATGCAGCAGATCGCCGCAAACATGCTTGTGCAAGCCGGTCAATACGTGCGCAGAGAGCGGTCATACGCTGGCGTGAAGTTCAACACGACGCCTTACGAGACGGATATGGTCGCTGCCAAAGCGGGCACACGGGCAATCCGGTCAGTCTTTGAGTTGGACCGTGACGTGATGCAGGACATCCGCGAAGCCAAGATCGAAGAGTTGATGGAGGAAGGCCACGGCGGGGCTATGGATAACGCTGTCGGTGAAATATCCGCATCATCGATCAACTTCACATCCGTCATGCACAACGTGGTCAATCAGTTCGTCACGGCCATCAAGGCTGATGCGGCGGCGGATCGCGTGATCGAGATTATCAAGTCAGGCCGCAAGCCGATCATCGCGCTTTCCAACACCAATGAATCGATCATTTCGGACTTTGTTGGAGCCGCAAAAGACGGTGATGATGTTGGGGCGGTGCCGTTCAACACGATCCTGACACGCTATGCCGAACGCCTGCGCCGGATCACGGTCACAGACAAGGTGACAGAAAAGAAGAGCCATATCGTTCTGACCGACGCTGACATCCTGCGCCTGGGCGGCAGAAAGGCATTAGAGCAATACAACGCAGCACTGGCCACAATCGAAGGGATGGACCTGTCGAACATCCCCGGATCGCCTCTCGATCACATCATGGATAAGGTCGTAGCGGCTGGATACCAGATGGGGGAGATCACCGGACGCAAGACAACCGTTCGTGAAGGCAAGGTGACACTGCGCAGCCCGACAGCCGCAGAAAAGAACCGTGTCATGCGGGCCTACAACACAGGTGAAATTGAAGCCCTGATCATCAACAAATCAGGCGCGGAAGGCTTTTCCCTGCACGCCACAGGCAAGGGCGGCAACGATGGCAAGCCGCGCTCGATGATCGTCCTGCAACCTGATGCTGACATCAACGTGTTCATGCAGTTGATTGGCCGTATCCACCGGACGGGCCAAATCCACCTGCCAGAATACGACATCGCGGTGTCACAACTGGCTGTAGAGAAGCGCCCTGCCGCTGTCCTGATGCGCAAGATGGCGTCCCTGTCGGCAAACACTACTGCCAACAAGACAAGCGTTGTCACGCTCGATGCCGTAGACTTTATGAACAAGTATGGCGACCGCGTGATGCGTGAGTATCTGGATGAAAACCCAGACATTGCTTACGCGCTTGATCTGGAACGCATGCTGACGGCCAATCAAGAGGATGGCGACAAGTCATCTGACGATGGTGGCGCATATGCCGCGAGAGCGACGGGCCGGATGGCCATCCTCGATCCAGATGTCGCGGAAGCCGCATTCAAGGATATTGAAGGGGCATACCTCAACCTGATTGAAGAGTTGGACCGGTCAGGAAAGAACGATCTTGAGGCCAAAACTCTTGATCTTGACGCTAAGACCAAATCATCGACCAACTTGACGGCGGGCGTTGCTGACAGCACCTCGCCATTCTCTGCACCTGCGCGCTTTGAGATTGCGGATGTGAAGGCAGATGGCAACCCGATGTCCACCGAGGACGTTATGGCCGCTGTCAAAGAGGCATGGGGCGATGGAGATATTCTGTCTTGGAAGCGTGGCATGTCAACCGAAGTCGGATCTTGGGCCAAGCCACGCCAAGAGAAGTTCGATGAAGCGATCAAGGCAAAGCAGGACGAATATTACGCAGCAGGCAATGAAAAGCTGCAATCGCGTCTACTCGCAGCCTTGGGCGAACTAAAGAAGGGCCGTCAAGCGGTTGATGAAACAACCAACGACTTGGTTTCGAAGCTGCGGGATTACGCGCCGGGCAGACCATTGGCGATTGTGGTCAAGGATGACCCAGACAACAGGGTCAATGGTGTTGTCTTGGGCATCGATTGGAAGCGGGCCGAGAGCAACCCCAATGCCAGATCGAAGATCATGGTCCACATCGCCCTTGCATCACCGGAGCGCGAAGCGCGTATCCCGCTGTCTATGCTGACATCTGAAAGAAGCCCGTTCGACATTACCTTCTTCAATAACCTGCAAAACACAGCGGACATGTTCGACAATGTGCCACGGGTGAAGCGCGAAGACCGAGGCATCGTCACGGGCAACTTGCTGGCGGGTTACGAGAAGTTCCCTAAAGGCCAGATCGTGATGTTCACGCGCGCAGATGGCACGACAGACAACGGCATCCTTATGCCGCGCAACTTTGACCTTTCCGTAGAGTTGGAGAAGCAGCCTGTGCCGCTGGCATCGGCAAAGGACGTTATGTCCTTCATTGCAAAAGACCAGTCTGATGGTGGCAACTATTCATATTATGCGGAAGCAAAGACGGTTGATGGCGTTGTAAGCATCACGCGGAATTCGCGCGGGCTTTACTCGCTCACGGTGCGGTCTAAGGGCGGTAAGAAATACGCCGAACACTCCGTTATTGGGCGCGAGTTTGGGGAAATGACCAAGCGCGGCAGTAAGGAATACAATCAGGTCGAGTACGATCCAGCCAAGATTGAGCGGGTTCTAAAGGCATACATCGATGATCTTGGTGCAGGATTCCAAGCTGAAACCTACAAAGGGTATGCGCGCGAAGTCATGGGCATCAAGCTGCCCGAACTGGACCTCAAGGCATCGGCACGCAAGGATCGTATCAGCCCAGCCTACCAGAACCGCGACACCGGACAGACCGGCGTAAAGCAGATCATGGACAACGTGCGGTCAGAGATTGAGCGCATGGTGGGCCGCAAGATGCCCGTCAGCTTTAGCCTCAATGGGCCTTTCGACTTCGGGACAGAACACGGCCTGATCGATGGCTACTTCCTCGATGCAGCGATGGGCATTTCTCTTGATGCCGTCGATGGCCCGATGGGGATTGCACGCCATGAGGTCATCCATGCCCTTCGCAGCAAGGACATGTTTGATGGGGAAGCCGGTGCCTTCACCTCGAAAGAGTGGAAGACGCTGGTGGCAGCCGCACGTAAGCACACACGCCTGCGCAAGCAGATCGATGAGTATTACGATGGCGCATCAGAGGCGATCAAGATCGAAGAAATCGTTGCTGAAATGTTCAGAGAGTGGTCCGAGGGCGCAGACTTGGGCCTGACGGCTGATGAAACCACAGCATTCGAACGCTTGAAGCTGGTTCTGGACGCGATCATCAACGCCTTGCGCGGCAACGGCATGCAGGTTGCAGCCGATGTGTTCGAGCGTATCCGGTCTGGTGATGTTGGCGGGCGCGGGCCAGATGGTCCGACCGGTTCAGCCAAGAGCGATGCACAATTCAGCAAAGCACAAGGGAAAGTGGTTCGTTTCGATAATCCTGGTGGCGGCTGGCTTGAGGGCAAGCAGCGTAAGGCTGACGAGCATATGGCCGAGTACACCGAAGGGCTGCGGAGCATTGGCCTTGCTGGCTCTGTGACGGGTTACATCATGGATGCCGTGCAGTTGCCGGTGGATCTATTCACCAACCTGAAAGGCGCGAACGGGGAGAAGCCCGCAAGCGGTAAGCACAAGTACGATCGCTTGACGGAGAGCATCGATAAGGACGGCTGGGACGCGGACCAAGGCGGCAATGCCATCCTTGTTGGGGTAAATCACAAGGGCCAGCCATACATCTTGGAAGGCAATAACCGCGTAGCCAAGGCAAAGGAACTAGGCGTCAAGACGATCAAAGCACGCATCCAGTGGTACAACGGCGCAGAAGACGCGGGCGGACCACTGACACCGGCTATTGTAAACAAGGCAGCGGCAGACAGTGCGCCAACATCACCTGATCCTGTCAGCAATCCTGAACTGATGGCGTCTATTTCAAAGGCATGGCGCAAGTCAGAAGCCACCACGAACGCGGCGCTGGACAAGAAGGAAGCCAGTTTCGTAAGCAATATGATCACCAACGCGATGGCCAAGAACGATCAATACAACACGCTGGGGCTTATCCCAGGGGAGGTGTTGTTCCGCGATCTAGGTAAAAGCCTGCCGTCAGCGGGCAAGTGGGTCAGCGCGATGCGCAAGATGACCGCCGAGCGTCAGGAAATGCACGCCGACTCTGACAAGCTGGCTCAAGAGTGGCAGGGCGCATACACCAAAGACAAGGTGAACGGCGCCAAGCTGCATGACTTGATGCACGAAGCCACGATTGCCGGTGTTGATCCTTCGGTGCCATTCCTTGCGCCAAAGGCACGCGGCGACATGACCGTGACCCAATACCGCAAGGTTGTTGCAGAGGCGCGCGATGCCTACGCCACCATGAAAGACAAGTACAAGGCATTGCCTGAAAACATGCAGTCGATCTTCAAGAAGTCACGCGATGCCTACAAGAAGTTCGATGATGACCTGATGAATGCGATTGTTGATGCGGTCGCCAAGGCGATGGAACTGCAATCATCCCGCCTGAAAGCGAAGTTCGAAGACGAATTGCAGAGCATCAAAGACGATGGATTGGAAGGTGCAGAGCGCGATCTAGCCAAGAAGAAGGCCCGTTCACGCTACAACCAAGACATCAAGATGCTTGAATTCAGCCGCAACGCACGCATTCGCAAGATGCGCCTGACCTATGAGGCAAACCGGATCGACGGGCCCTACTTCCCACTGGTTCGCTTTGGTCAGTTCTTTGTCGCGGCGCGCGATGCCAAGGGCAAGCTGGTTCACTTCGAGCGCGCGGCAAGCGTGGGCGCACAGCAAACCATCGAAGCTGAAATGAAAGCGGACGGTTTCACGGTCGAAGTCGGCGTGATGAAGCCGGAAGACGATGTGAGCCGGTTCGTTGATCCCAACTTCGTGGCCGACATCACGGATCTTCTGGGCGAAATCAGCGGCGACGGCCAAGTCCTCGATGCGATCTACCAGCGGTATCTGGAAACACTGCCTTCCTTCTCTATCCGCAAGGCAAACATTCACCGCCAAGGCATCAAGGGCTTTGACAAAGACGCGATCAAGGCTTTCGGAAGCAAGATGTTCCACGGCGCGCACCAGCTGGCGCGCTTGAAGTACAGCACGGACCTTACAAAGCACATCGAGAACGCACGCAGAGAAGCAAAGGACGCCACAGACCCGACACGCGCGGGCGCAATCGCCAACGAAATGCAGAAGCGGCACGAATGGGCACTTGATCCGAAGGGGTCAAGCTGGAGCGCATGGGCCACATCGGCATCATTCGTCTGGTATCTGGGCCTCACCCCCGGCGCGGCTATCGTCAACCTGACGCAGACAACCGTTGTCGGCATCCCGATCTTGGTTGCAGGCATCAAAGGCGCAACGGTCGTGAAGGCAGCAAAGGCCCTCACAGGCGCGCTGGCCGACTTCACAGCGGGATTGAGCAAGGGTGACGCAGAGTGGAGCCGTGGCGCACTGACAAGCGCACGCCTGACGGCTGACGAGCGCACGGCACTGGAAGCGGCATATAACTCTGGCGCACTGGACAAGAGCCAAGCGCACGACATTGCGGCCATCGGTGACAGCGGCGTGGAATATTCCGCGGTACGCGAGAAGGCCATGCGCCCCATCGCCTTCCTGTTCCACCATGCAGAGCGCCTAAACCGCGAGGTCACATTCCTGGCGGCCTACCGGATGTCCAAGGAATCGGGATTGAGCGTAGAGGACGCCACCACGCAGGCCGGAAACCTGACATGGGACACGCACTTCAACTATGAAAACTGGTCGCGTCCGCGCTTCATGCAGGGCGATGTTGCAAGGGTGGCCTTCGTCTTCAAACAGTTCCAGATTAACATGCTGTATCGCCTTTTCCGCGATACACATCAGTCACTTAAAGGCGAAAGCGAAGAAGTCCGCAAGCAGGCACGCGCGCAGCTTATCGGCATCACGGGATCGATGATGTTGCACGCTGGCATCACGGGAACGTGGGGCTATGCGCTAATGATGCTCTTGGCAGGCATGTTCTTTGAAGGCGGCAGCGATGAAGCCGAAGAAGAACTGAAAGACGCCGTTGTCAGCATGTTCGGAACCGGCGCGGGCGGTATGATCCTCAAGGGTGTTCCGGGTCAACTCACCGGCACCAACCTGACCGCGCGGATCGGTATGCCTGAACTATGGTTCCGCAGCCCAAGCCGCCAGATCGAAGGCCGTGATGCGTATTATCACTTCGTAGATCAGGCATTGGGTGCCTTCCCTGCAATCGGCCTAAACATGCTGCGCGGTGCCAGCATGGTCGGGGATGGCGAGGTCTGGCGCGGCGCTGAATTGATGGTGCCCAAGGCAGTCAGGGACCAAATGCGGTTCATGCGCTACCTGAATGAAGGTGTGACCACGTACAAAGGCGATCCGCTGATGGATAGCATATCCGCGCACGATGCGATTGTGCAGGCTATCGGCTTCTCACCTGCGCGTGTGAGTGAACGGTATGAGCAAAACCGCCGCTTGATGAACATGCAGACCGGCATTCAGGACGAACGCCGCAGGATCTTGGGCGATGTGGCACGGTACGTGATGAACGGGGATGAAATCAGCCCGCGCGCATTACGCCAAATGCGGGCTTTCAACCAAAAGTACCCGACATACCCAATCACAGGGGACACGATCAAGCGATCGATCAGTTCGCGCCAGCAATCAAGTCAGCAAAACAACGGCGGCATCAGGATGAACGCGAAGTTGGAGGATCAGTTGCGCGCAATGCTTGCGCCGTCAATTTCTGACTAGGCGCGCAAGACACAAGATGTAGTGCATGTCTTTGTGTACTAGCACTATATCTTGTGTTATATGTCACCCCAAAGCACTTAATATGGTTTATGGGGTCACTTCCTATGGTTGATGTTTGTACGGTTTCGGGGACTATCGCAGACCTCGGACTGGCACCGGTCGCGAATGGTTCTATCGTCTTCCGGCCCGTTACCGGTCAGGTAACAAGATCCGGCAACACGCTGGTTCTCCCCGTTGAACTTGAAATCATCACAGATAATGTCGGCGCCTTCGATGTGGACATCGTTCCCGGTCAATACCACGTCTACGCTGGGGCGGATGGCGGTGGAACGTACAGGGCCAAGATCACGGTCCCAGACAGTTTGACGGCATTCCTTGCGCAGCTGATCGATCTTCCAGCCCCCGCGACACTTGATGCAGCCCAGCAGGCCGTCATCGATGCGCAGACAGCGCGTGACACGGCCAACACCCACGCATCGACGGCATCCACAGCCGCGACAGCAGCATCAGCATCCCAGACAGCCGCAACGGCATCCCAGACGGCGGCGGCGGCATCAGCAGCAGCAGCAGCGGCCAGCCAAACAGCGGCAAGCGTTTCCGCTTCTGGCGCGGCGACATCTGCATCAAACGCATCAACCAATACCGCCACGGCCATCGCCAGTGCAGCGGCAGCAGCAGCCAGCCAGACAGCGGCAGCGGCGTCGGCATCCGGTGCGTCCACCAGCGCTGGAGCGGCCCAAACAGCGGCCACGAACGCCGCGTCCTCTGATGCGTCGGCCAATAACCATGAGGCAGCAGCGGCAGTCAGCGCCACGAATGCGGCAGCCAGCGCAGCAGCAGCTTTGGTTGTCGCGGGCGACGCGAACGTAAACACGGTTGCCGCAAATATCGCGGACGTAAATCTTGTGGGAACAAACATCGTCGCGATTGTGGACGCAGGCACAAATCTTGAAATCATCAACACAGCGTTGCTGCAAATTGCAGCGGATTACACGGATCTTAACGACCGCTTCATCGCGCAACACGGGGTTCCATAATGGCCGCAATCGACCTCATTCCCGGCCTTCAAGCGTCGGTCGCCTCTTTTAATGCGACCGTCGATGGCAAGCAGGTGATCCTTGATGCGAAACTTGCGTCCGGCGATGCCGCTCTCACAGCCGCGAATGCCGCAGCAGCCGCATCGATAGAGGCTGTCCGGATCTCCGAGAAGCACGCGAAGGCCGCGTATGACACCCTGCGTTCAGGGCATGCATTGCTGAACGGGCAAAACCTTTCTGCCATTGCTGGAAGTAAAGCTGAAGCCGCAGTGGATGTGTTTATCTACGACACCACAAAGGACAGCGACGGCGGTGCTTGGCGCAAGCGTTGCACGAAACTCTCTTGGTTCAAAGAGCCGTTGAATACATCAACCCGTGGTTCCCGTAGGGACTTCCCCGCAGTGGCTTTGATCGTGGCACAGGCAGGCACAATCACAATCTACGACGCGGACGATCCAAGCCTGCCTATGTGGATGGTGTTTAACGGATCTGCATCCAATAGGATGGTTCGCACATCATCTGGAATTTTTAGCGTAGCCTTTCTCAACGGTCACCTGTTTGTCGGGAAAACCAATGAGGGGTTAATTGGTATTAACTTTGTAGATGACAGTGCGTATTTGCGTTATGCGACACACGGAGCGTCTTGGCTAGGTTCTGGTATTATCACTCGAAATACATCCGCATCGTGGAATTACGGAGAAGACGCGACACAGGGAATTGTCAGCACCACTGTCTACGGCGTCGCGATGACCGTACTCCCAAACGCACCAATCGACCCAGCTACAGCCCTTCCTGTTCCGACCATTGCAGTGGCGACTGCTGGCGGTCTGTCTGTAATCAACAACGATAGAACGGTTGTTGATAGTGCATACACCACAGCAACAATTCGTGTTGCGTTCACGGCAGACGGTCTCTGGTATGCTGGCAATACAGGTAGATCATTACTCTACTCAACACAGGCGGACTACGAGGCCGGCGATGGTTTCGGAGACCAGATCGCATCAAACACGACAACAGACCCAGCGATGCTTTCACGCGGAAATAGCATGGCTGTTGGAGATAACTTGGTGCTGGGAGGTACTAGCGTAAGCGCCCTCTCCGTAGCAGGCTTATCGTTGTATGACTTCAACGCCTCTGGTGGCATCTCAATGGCCGCTCTTATCACTGATACGTTCAACACAGGATGGATGCAGGGTGACATCAAGGGTGCGTTCCTGAGTTCAACCGATACGGCCAGTTTGGTTGATACAGAGTTAGTCACGAATGGCACGTTTGATGCTGATGTATCTGGATGGACGTTTGATAACTCGGACGCCACAGCGATTACTACAACTTGGGACGCCACAGGTTATATGGAAATCACACGCGGCACGGGTGGCGTTGCGGGCTTACCTTACCAAGAAATTACAGTGGAGATTGGCAAGGTCTACGAGGTTCTTACGACTAATGCAGGACCAAATAATCTTGCATACCGCGTCGGTACCACGTTTGACGGGGGGCAGTACGTCACCAATAACACTATGACAAGCGGTCAAACACTGACGAACCGTATTGTAGCTACTTCCACATCGCTTTTTGTAAGTGCATGGCCTGCTGGCTATAGTTCTACAGGTGGCTTCGACAATGTATCTGTCAAGCTCGTTGACGAGGACCGCTCGGTAAACGCGAACCCGCTCACGGTAAACGGCACGATTACACGGACAGCCGTGGCGACGGGCGCTGAACTGGTGGCTTACTCTGGGTTCTCTGCAAGCAACTATCTTTCGCAGCCTGTAAACGCCGACTTAGATTTCGGTACAGGCGATTTTTATTGCGGTGGATGGGTTAAGTTTGGGGGGATTAACGGACGTATCCTTTCCCGTGCTAGTGGAGCAACGGGAAATCCACGGTTCGCACTAGACACGACAGGTGGTGCAGCTAGGTTATTTACACTTAATTCAGGCGGTACGCTTATTGCCTGCGTAGGTTCTTCAACACTACCTACGGGCGCGTGGGTATACGTTTTAGGTGTGCGTAGGTCAGGGGTTCTTGAAATCTATGTGAACGATGTTCTGGAAAACACTATTGCCTCAACACATGATGTAACAAACGCATCAGCAATCTTGGTTTTAGGGGCAAGCGACACTGGAATTTCACCACTTACAGGCGGTTCTCTATCCCTCCTACGCATTGGCGCAGGCGCACCAACAGCAGCACAGATCAAAAAGTCCTACCAAGACGAGCGGCACCTGTTCCAAGAGAACGCGGCCTGCACGTTGTTTGGGGCTTCCGATGCAGTCATAGCCTTAGCCCACGACCCAGACACGGACCTGCTTCACGTAGGGACCAGCAGTGGCCGGTCTGTCTTCAAGGGACTGCGCAGAGTGAGCAACACAGCAGCAGCAGTAGGCGCGGCCATAGCGGCACGCAATGGAATGGTGGCGGACGAATGACTATTGAAACAGACCTCGATGCACTGGTCGCTGATGTCGATACACGAAAAAATGCGGCAGCCGCAGCCAAGGTAAGCCTGACATTAACAGCAGCGGCGTCAGCGGCAGCTGTTCCCGTGTCTCAGGCGGCAGAGGATGTGGCACTTGCCCAAAGAGACGTGGCTCAAGGCTATCTAACAGGGGTCACGGCTTTGGCCGCTGGATCGACAGGGGCGACAGCATACGCCAACCTGAAAGGAATTATTGCGAGTAAAGCAGAGCAGGCTGTTGATGTCTTCATCTACGACACCTCCAAGGACAGTGATGGTGGCGTATGGCGTAACCGCTGTCACGGAACCAGCTGGTTCAATGAGACGTTGAACACGGCGACCCGTGGCTCACGCAAAGAGTTCCCTGCGGTTGCTGTGATTATTGCTACTGTAGACACCATCAAGATTTATGACGCTGACGATCCTGCACTACCTATGTGGATGATGTTTAATCAAGGCGGTGGTGGGTATGCTATAGGGGCCTCAGATGATCTGACTTCGATCAGTATGGTTAATGGTGTCTTAGCTATTGGTGCCGTTGGTTCTCATATTGAGTTGAACTTCTTAGCAGACTTCGCAGAAGCCCGTTCTGCTGCTTCTTATGTTCGTAGGGTCAACCCCCTATCAGGTAGAAACTCTGGTGGCGGTACTACAACTAAATCCGCATCTGGTAACACTATCGTAAACGCAACTGTCTACGACGTTGCGATGACCGTCCTCCCCGATGCACCAATCGACCCAGCTACAGCCCTTCCTGTTCCGACCATTGCAGTGGCGACTGCTGGCGGCGTGTCGGTGATTAGGGATGATGGGACTGTTGTTGATAGTGCGGCAAGTGACTCACAGTCATACATTGTATTTGATCCATCTGGGCGTCTTTATTTCATGCAAGATCAAGCCGGTGATCGTGTATTTAGCGTATCTGATTATTCATCTGACGGGTTTGTGGGAGACGCTACATATTGGGTTAACGGTCTTACAAACAGAAAACCCGATCTCTTGTCTGTCTCAGGCATATCTGAATTTGAGTTTGAAGACCAAAGCAATGGAGGTTTGATAAGGGTTGTAGAAAACCCTACTGACTTTGCACAATATATGCATGCCAATATCACTTCCAACCATAACACAGGATGGATGCTGGGAGACATTAAAGGCGCTTTTCTATCAAGCACTGATCCGTCGAGCTTAGTTGGCTCTGGTGAGATGGTGCCGAACGGCGACTTTGCCACAAATTCTATGCCGGATTGGGTTGATCAAAGCGTTGGTACAGGGACTGTGGATGCTTCCACGGGGGCTTTAGTGATCACCAGCACTGACAACTCAAACTATGGTAAGGCCTCGCTGGCTTTGAATTTGATTGTAGGTGAGACTTACCTTGTTAGATTTTCCGTGTCGGGGGTACAGGCCTATGCTGGTGGGAATTTAGTCAGCACTACCAACTATGGTGCGGGAGAACATTCGCAAACGGTGGTTGCTAACACTGCGCTTGAATACCTGAACTTCCAAACGGGAGGGAACGATGGCGTCACAACTATTGATAACATCTCCGTAAAGCTTGCAGATAAAGACCGGAGCGTGAGCACCAATGACCTTATAATCAATGGCACCATCGCCCGCACGCCGGTCGCAGCTGATGCTGAACTGGTTGGGTATGGTGGTTTCTCCGCGTCTAATCGCTTGGAGCAGCCTCATAACGCTGACATGGATTTTGGCACTGGTGATTTCAGCGTTCTTTTCTGGTGGAAAACGCCCAACCTAGCCAATGCAACCCCAATCGAACGAGGCGATCAAACGACAACCGAGTCCCGCTGGGGCTTCTATATAAATGCCGGGGAAGTTAGGCCGTATCTCAATGAGTTCATTTTTACTGGTGCGCCGGTCATGGTCGATCAGTGGGCGCTTTACGCAATGGTTCGGCGCAGTGGTGTTTTAGAGGTTTACTCCAACGGGGTTCTTAGAAATTCAATCGCGGCGACAGGGGATGTTTCAAGCA
>Ga0075467_10000204_pt1 | contig 44123 bp, 30 predicted proteins | sample DEB08_DNA_9_FD_75067 | JGI IMG/M metagenome (GOLD analysis project Ga0075467, IMG submission 75067) | Aqueous microbial communities from the Delaware River and Bay under freshwater to marine salinity gradient to study organic matter... | ecosystem: Environmental > Aquatic > Marine > Coastal ... | reverse complement strand
TGCAACTAATTGATGTGAATAAGGAATTCAGAAAATGTGAAGTCACCTTGTTGGTGATGAACACTTTTATGGATTCCTTAGGCATATTAAGGAGTTGTGCAGACTTTCGTGTTTCGACTGAGGCTTCTAGGTTTGAGCAAGCAACACGCTAGTACTTCCCTTTGTTATTAATTTCTACCTTATTATGAGTATCAAATCATGAAAAAGTTAAACGTCATTCTGATCAGCCTATTGGCCTCATTATTAATCACCAACACAGCATTTGCCTTATCGCTAGGCGAGGCCAAGCAACAAGGGTTGGTTGGTGAACAGCTTACCGGCTACCTAGGCACAGTGAGCGCCACGGACGAGACCACCGCCTTAGTGAACGACATTAATGCTAAGCGCAAGCAGAAATACCAAGAAATCGCACAACGCAATGGCACTAGTTTGGAGTCAGTTGAAAAACTGGCAGGCAAAAGCGCCCTGCAAAAAACACCCGCTGGGCAATTTATTAATTTAGGCCGCGGTTGGCAGAAGAAATAATTAAACCGCATAAGCCTGGTTAGATAATCTAGACATAGATTAAGTCTGGATTTCGCTTACTTATATTTGTATGCCGATTAAAAAGCTTGCCACAATTACTATGACAAGCTTTTTCTTACTGATTTCACTAAGAGAGGCTAGTTAGCGACGACACCATCTAAATCCAAGACTATACCTTGCGAACCACGAACATTGACAACCCCCTCGCCTTCGCCGCCTTGCTCAATCTTTAGTTTTTCATCATCGCCACCGATTAAAGAGCTTGAAACAACACTAACCGCCACATCGCCGCCATCAGCTTCTTCGAGTTCAATGCCCTCTTTACTACCGTTATTGTCAACGGTAGTCACTCGAAGCAAGGTGACCTTCAAATTACCGGCACCTTCTTCAGAGGCCTTTACCGCCTCATCTTGGTTATTACTTGCTAACACATTATTCAGGCGCATCGAAATATCACCCTCGTCTTCTTCGTCAAAATCCAACCCTTCGTCATAATTATTAGTGACTTGGGTATTTCGAACACTGGCGTAAATTGTGCCAGCCCCGGCTTCGTCGATATCGAAACCGTCGTCAACGTCGCGATCACCATCATCATCGCAAGGGCCACCTTCAAATTCACTGACTAAGTTACAGTACTCGCCATTGCGGTCGAACACACTATTGCGCACATCGGCGACAACGTTACCGTTATTACCTTCATCTAACTCAACGCCATCGGCACCAATATTACTAAAAGTGGAATTGTAAGCAGTAAAATAAATATCACCTTCGCCTCGATCGTCAACGCGAACCCCGTCGGCATCGGCTCGGCCAAAACCAACGCCATTAATCGTGACATTATCTAATTTCACTGAAATTGATGCCGGTGAGCCTTCGCCACCACCGCCACTGCCGCCGCCACAATCATCACCAAGAGAGCAATCAGACACATGTACACCGTGATGACCGACGTGAAATACCGACACGTCGCTCAAACTTACTTTAACAATGCCGGTGCGCTCGATCGGTACTTGCACAAAAATGCCCTTACCACCCGTTGGCTCGGCAGGGTTATTATTCACCGTGTCAGCGCTGCCAATGAAGCTCATGCTTGAAATCGCTACATTCGCGCCGTTGGTAATAGAAAGAACCGTTTCTTGCTCACCAATAGCTGAACCATCAATAACTTGACCATTACCTTGTATACGCAAGCGACCATTACCGTTGAACTTCAATCCAGAATTGATGATGATAGTCGACACATTAGAACTGATGCGGACGGTATGCGCGCCGCTTTCCAAAGCAGCTCGCAGCGACCCTTGACCATCATTGTTACCATTGCTGACGAAGGCATAAGAGCTGGCGTAAGCCGAATCACTTAGTACCAGGGCGCTGAGTATCGAGCTAATTAATAAACGTTTTTTCATTGTTTCTCTCATTATTGAAAAGTAGGGATTTGCCAAGATAATAGTCTAATTAGTAATTGTGACAGTTTTATGCTGGCACTCAGATGGTGTCCATAGAAAAGTATTAGAGAAACAGTGATGTAACTATATGGATAGGATGAGCTAAGTAGCGAGGTCCTGATCTGAGTTAGAGAAGCTCCACCACTGCAAATTTATTAGCAGTATTGACGAGCCAAAAATTTCACTCTGACCCCGACTCGTACATTACCCGCGCGGGTGAGTCACTGAAGACCGCATGTTTCTGTTAGATTATTTTGCGCGAAATGAAACATCATATTTCACAAGATGCTCTTTATAGTATTCATGCAACTTTCGTGATTTGCTTAGATAATCTACAATTAGGGGTGAGTAATAATCGAGCGCATCCGCACCTGGAGCTTGAGCAAAATTTAATTCGATAGCGCTAAAGAAAAGACAATCTTCTATATCGCCCAGTAGTACAACCAGCTTGGAATCAACATAAGGCGCGAGTAAGTAAGTCTGCTTGATACTCTCCTTAACCGAGAGGTTGTGATAGTAAAAATACTCAGTCCAGCTTCGATAGGTTCTGCCTAAGTGTTTGTGTGGGGTCTTAGATAGCGGTAAAACAGTTGCCATAAACTCCATAACATCTTGATCTGAGTTAAGCTGTGGAGTTTCATTATTCCCCGATAAAAAGTTCATGAATATGATGTGGGGCTCTGGTGCCAGAGCGATACTACGTACTTTCCGCGCTACAATTTGCGAAAGGTTGCCCTTATCTCCTTGCTGAAGCTTGTGGTTCCATATTTGCGCTGCAACTATGAGAATCGCTGCTAATACTGTGAGGGTGAGTGGGCTAATCATTTTCATAGATTCCTTGAGTGTCTAACGAAGCTGTAGTTATTAGACTATCAGTCCAGCGACTTCAGCGAAACAAAATTAAGTTGAATGGAGGCTCCTCTGTGACCGCACCGACTACATACCAATACCTTGGTAACATCATTCAACTTATCATCCGCATCTAACCCGTCGAGCCTTTTATTATTTCTGCATTAATAACGTGAGTACGTGGGGGCCGTGTTTTGCTTTTTGCCAATGACTGAAACGGGATGCCATAGTCATTTTGACCGAGCGAAACGAGTAGAAAAATCTCAATGTATGATCAGTGTCTTTTCAATTACGTTTGAATTTTAGATACCCTCAGGGGGCAACTAGTACCCTCAAGAGGCACCTAGCACCAACAAGCGGCGCCGCTCGTAGAGCTAGCCCGAGCCATAAGCCGCCTAAAGGCGTAACGAAGTTACGACAGCGGTGTGTTTCTTTGCTTCTGTTTCTTTGCGCCAAAGAAATGAAGGCCCGCCACGGCAGTGGCAAACTATGGGCGATGGGTTTCACCGATCAAAGAGCCCCATCTGTTTCATTCACCTCTAGCAGGAGGCTGGAACAAAGGCCGAATAAAACTAGCTCAACTCAACCAAATTACTAAAGTTATCAAGCGCCTCAGGATTAGCCAAGGCGGTAGCGTTCTTGACCGGCCGCCCTTCGACGATATCGCGGACGGCAAGCTCACTAATTTTACCTGACTTGGTTCTTGGGATATCAGCAACTTGTAGAATCACCGCAGGCACATGCCTGGGGCTAGCGCCCTGCCGGATTTTTAAGTTGATTTCACTACGCAATGAATCATCCAAGACCTGACCCGGCGCCATAACCACGAAAAGCACCACCCGCAAGAAAAGCGGTCGGTGACAAATGACTCTCATTCGCGTTTGTCACCGCCCCCTTTATTCCACATTGAGGCTTAGCAGTAGCACGTGCCACGTTGATTACGATCGATGACCATTTCCTTGAAAGATAAATTGCTTTGAGAACCAACCAATTACTAAACTATCGAAATACGTGTTCGGGATAGACTGAACTCGGTCAAAAGTAACTTCGCAAAACTAAATGAACAACCGATACTCTTCGGGTTTAAAAAGCAGATTAATACACTTTGTTTACATATGACCATTATAATGGGCTAGCTATATCCCAATTCGCACCTAGAAGGTGCTCTAAATGAAACAAAGGAGAACGTTACATGAAACCATCCAACAAAGACGAACGAAGATCATTTCTTAAACAGGCTAGTGTTGGGTCAGTTGGCCTTGGAGCTGCGATATCAAGTCTAGCGGCTAGCGACCCCGTTTTTGCAAGACTACAGACTAAGTATACCTATGAGCATGTTGCTGACCTTATGGAAAAAGTAAGATCCGCAGAACCTTCGAGTAAAGCTCAACTAGCGTTTGAGCAAACTATTAATAATATCAAACAGTTAATTATTGAAAAGGATGAGATTATCGATACAGTCTCCACCGATATTAGAGGTTTTTTGGAGGATATTAATGTTGATGAATTCGGCAAAGATAATAAGGGTATGTTAGGTTTACCACAGAAATTAACAGATACACTTGTAGGAGCTTATCTCGCAGGAATTAATCGGTTTGAATTTGGAGAATTTGAGGCAAGCGAACTTCATCGGAGTTTAGAACTAAGAAAGCCATTAGAGCCTGATTTTCTTTCAACTTTTGCCGAAAATATTCAACAGGAAATTCACCTGAACTCTAAAGTTAATGAGCAATTCGTCAAAATCGGTCGGCCGGCTATCGAAAAAATATTGTCGGATGCTCCAGGGTCAAATAGCAAGAATAAGCTGGTGGATCCAGTAACATTAACATGGGTGATTATAATTGTGGTAGTGGTAGTGATTGCGGTATTCGCGGCAATATTTGGTGAAAAAAGATAGGATTTTTGACAATCGCATTTTTTGAAAAAAAATCGCTCTGGTGGCAAAATATTAAATTAAGCAGAACCCTTAAATATTCGCATATCGCTACATAATATTAAATTTAGGAGCCTAACGGCTCCTCTTTTTTATGGCTTTCGAATGACCTTTTAAGTGGAGGCTACTGCCAATTCGTCGATAAGCACTATCTGTTTCATGCACATTTACTAGAAGGCAGAAACACTTGCCGTACAAAATCAGCTCAGCTCAACCAAATTGCTAAAGTTATCCAATGCTTCAGGATTAGCTAAGGCGGTGGTGTTCTTGACCGGCCGCCCTTCGACGATATCGCGAACCGCGAGTTCACTGATTTTGCCTGACTTGGTTCTTGGGATATCAGCGACTTGCAGAATCACCGCTGGCACATGCCTGGGGCTGGCGCCCTGCCGGATTTTCAACTTGATTTCACTGCGCAATGAATCGTCCAGAACCTGACCCGACGCCATAACCACGAAAAGTACCACCCGCACATCGTCAGACCAGCTTTGGCCAATTACTACGGCTTCTTGAATACCGTCTATCTGTTCAACTTGACGGTAGATTTCGGCGGTTCCAATACGCACTCCACCTGGATTTAATGTGGCATCTGACCGACCATAGATCACCACGCCTTGATGGCCGGTCACTTCAGCATAATCACCTTGTGCCCAGATACCGTCATAGCGCTCAAAATAAGCAGCATGGTATTTCTCGTCTTGTGGGTCATTCCAGAAGTAGATCGGCATCGATGGGAATGCTTTTGTACACACTAGCTCGCCCTTCTGCTCGACAATCGATTTGCCATCGTCGTCCCAAATTTCAATTGCCATGCCCAAGCCCTTACAGGCGATCTCACCACGGTATAAGTCACTTGAAGGGTCACCAAGTACGAAGCAAGATATGATGTCTGTTCCACCAGAGATCGAGGCTAAATAAATATCCTCTTTAATCGAGCTATAAACATAGTCGAAACTCTCGGCGACTAGGGGTGACCCGGTGGAGCACATGACTCTAACCGACGAGAAATCATGCGATTGTTTAATATTGACTTTTTCGTTCTTGAGCGCGTCTATGTATTTTGCCGAGGTGCCGAAGTGCGTCATCGACTGGTCATCGGCATAGTCGAATAAAATGGTCGGTTTAGGGTGAAAAGGCGAGCCATCGTATAGCAATATGGTCGCGCCAGATGCCAAACCTGACACTAACCAATTCCACATCATCCAGGTGCAGGTAGTAAAGTAAAAAACTCTATCGCCAGGCTTTACGTCATTGTGCAGCTGATGTTCTTTTAAGTGTTGAAGCAGGGTTCCGCCGGCACCGTGTACGATACATTTTGGCGCACCTGTTGTACCGCTCGAGTACATAATATAAAGCGGGTGGTCGAAGCTTAGTTGCTCGAATTCAATCTCGGCAACCTCAAACTGGCCGAGATAAGACTGATAAAGCGTTGCATTAGGCACATCGCCGGTGCTGTCTAACGCATTGGTGTTGCTGCGTAAAAATGGAACCACAATAACCTGTTCAAGCGAGGGTAATTGCCCAGCAATTTGGCTAACTTTATCAAGGTTATCAATCTCTTTTCCGTTATAGAAATAGCCATCAGCGGCAATTAAAATTTTCGGTTCTACTTGCCCGAAACGGTCAAGGACACCTTGAACTCCAAAGTCAGGCGAGCAGGAACTCCAGATAGCGCCGATAGAACTAACCGCTAACATCGAGATAATTGTCTCGGGGATATTCGGCATATAGGCGACTACGCGATCGCCTTTCACTACTCCCGAAGCCCTTAAGGCCTGCGCCATTTGCGAGACTGATTCACGTAGCTGCGTCCAACTAACGCTGAGCTTTATTCGCTCTTCGCCCCAGAATACCAATGCGTCGTCAGACTCATCTACCTTAGAATTACTTAGCAAATTTTCCGCGAAGTTTAATCTCGCTTGAGGGAAAAACGTTGACTCTAGCATCGAGCTGCCTGGCATAAAGGCCTGGTCACCCTTAACCCCAGATACACCACAGAAGTCCCATATCTGTGACCAAAACTCTGCGGTATTTTCAACTGACCAACGATGAAGCTGCTGATAATTCTCAATATGTTGCTTACAGTGAGTATTTACCTGTTGGCGAAACCGAAAGAGATTGCTCTCGACTAACTTGTCAGCGGTGCAGGTCCATATAGGCTTAGGGTCAACTGGGCTCATTTCTATCTCAGACGAATTTATAGGGATCCACATCTTACGTTAGCTAGGCCTTTTCACTCAAGTGATTGTCAACTCGATGCTAAATTCAATTTATTACCATCAGTCGTTAAATTACCAATGTTCGCTATTGGCTGAATTCCAATCGTCTCTCCAATCCTCAGGGATTGTGCTTGTTTTGAGAAGGCAGGCCTCATCAAGACTGCTATAGAGTTGCGCATAGGTCTGAACGTCAGTACCTTGTACTCGTCGATTAATATGCTTTGGTCTCAATTGGTCGATACTGGATAGCCCGGCAGCACCCGTGAGCTCGACTAGGTTAGTTACCGTCTGACGATGAAAATTAGCCACTCGCTCGGCTTTATCACTGACCACGATGGCCTTATTGCGCGACGGGTTCTGAGTTGCAATACCGGTTGGGCATCGATCGGTGTTGCAGGTGCGCGATTGAATACAACCAAGCGACAGCATCATGCCACGGGCCGAATTAACCGCGTCAGCACCTAAGGCTAGAATGCGTAAAATATGAAATGCGCTAAACATTTTGCCCGAGGCAATGATACGAATGTTATCTCGAAGGCCGATACCGATTAGTGCATTATTGACGAAAATCAGGGCATCACGAATAGGAGTGCCAACCGAGTTGGTCATTTCTGTGGGGGCTGCGCCAGTGCCGCCTTCACCACCATCGACGGTGATAAAGTCAGGAGTAATGCCGCTCTCTAGCATTGCCTTACATATCGCCAAAAATTCGTCGCGACGACCGATGCATAATTTAAAACCGACCGGTTTACCGCCCGAAATTTTACGTAGCTGAGCGACGAATTCAAGTAAACCAATCGGCGTCGAAAACGCAGCGTGAGCGGCGGGAGATATCACATCTTTACCCATCGGAACATGACGAATATTGGCTATTTCTTGGGTAAGCTTAGCCGCTGGTAAAACGCCGCCATGGCCCGGTTTCGCGCCTTGAGAAAGCTTGATTTCGATCATCTTAACGACGTCTTTGCTTGCCATCTCAGTGAATTTTTCTGCATCGAAGTTGCCATCACTATCTCGGCAACCGAAGTACCCGGTGCCAATTTGCCAAACAATATCGCCGCCGTGCTCTAGGTGGTAGGGGCTGAGGCCGCCCTCGCCTGTATTGTGTGAGAAGCCTCCAATCTTTGCGCCCTTGTTTAATGCCATGATCGCATTCTTACTTAACGCGCCAAAACTCATTGCCGAGATATTTAGAGGCGATGCCATATAAGGTTGACTGCAATCGCTGCCGCCGAATTTAATCCGAGGGTCAAGATTGTCCAAATGTTTCGGTTGCAATGAGTGGTTTATCCATTCGTATCCGGCCCGATTCACATCGAAAATTGTACCGAACGGACGAGTATCATCAGCTTTCTTAGCCCGTTGGTAGATTAATGAGCGAAACTCACGATTGATTGGTGCACCGTCAGTATTTGATTCGACGAAATATTGTTGAATCTCAGGGCGAACCGCTTCGAGCATGTAACGAAAGTGTCCGATAACAGGGTACAAACGAAGAATCGAATGCCGGGTCTGCTGCATATCGTAAATGCCTAGTGCTACTAACGGGCCAAGCACTGTAAAACTCCAAAGCCAAGCTGTGGAGAAAACCGATAGAACCGAGAACAAAGCAACCAAACTGATCGCAATCAATACAAAACTCTGACGTACTGTCACTTTAAAACCCCTTTTACTTGGATACTACATAATCTCTGATACTGGGTCTGTACAAACCCAAACTCTAGATAGAGCGGAAAAAGCCTCGGAAGATCTTGAGGCGACCCCGCAAGACACGTTATTTTCTAACAATCAACACGACGCAAAGAATCAATAGTACCAACGACGGCACGCCCGCACTAAGAAGCGGATATTTAAGCTAAAAAATATTCGCTACTAACTATAGACCTATTAACCATACAAAAGGTTACAGCAAATTAGTAACTAACTTATCTGCCAGCTCATTATCTAAACCAAACGATGTTAATTTAAGCTAACGCATTTTGTGTTCGACAGGCTTATGATACCGACCAAGCCCCTCCCCTAAAGCCCCCGTTAAATCTATCAGTGCATTATTTGTTTTCATATTTATTCAGATCCAGCACGCCAAATTCAACCGGACTTCGCTCTCTAAAGCCAGCAGTAAATTGATCTATCCTCCGCCAGAAATCAGGGTTGGTACGCCTGATTCCATATCGATTAACTATATCGACATAGTCATTTTTAGTTTCTATAGACGTAATTGCCCCAACCAATGCGTCCAGCTCAGACTCTTCCACACTAAAAAACACATTAGGGTAAGAGCCGATAAAGCCGGGAACAGCGGATAAGCCAGTTTCATCATTTTCGATGTTTAGGTTTTCAAAAAGAATTGAGGCGACATTTAGATGACCTACATTCTTAACCAGCGTGACATAGCTTGGCTTATCTTTTGATGAATTAATTTGCAACATCGCAACATCAGGCATGTATCGAAAGCCCTTCTTGAAACTTGTCTGAAGCTTAGAAAGTGACTTCGCAACACCGGGTGTCAGTGACTCATCCATGCGGTGTTTTTGCGGTAGAGAACCCTCTAAATGTTGTCTTAGTAGAGCAAACAATTCTTGCTTTGGCTGATCGGTTTTATAGTCAACCGAACTAACAACCTTAAGCCCCATGCGCTCAAGTTTCATATATTTATTCACTTCTTCTGGAGCCTTTCGATACCAAAATTCACGTTCAGCCTTGCGCGCATCGTGAGGCAGCAGATGCAGGAACAACGACTCGCCTTCCATGCGCAAAAAGTCCATGTAGATACGTGAAAGTAATTGATGACCAATATTGCCATACACATCATAGCCAGCAACTAATAAGTAGTGGATACGTTCCAGCTGTGGGTAGTCAATAACCCAGGCGGTTTTTGGCGTCTGGCCGATCAAACCGTGGTTAACACTGGCGGCGTCAAAATGTCGGAAAACCGTTAATGCCGAGTTCGGATTGTCTCCGTCACCGTCCCAAATCATATCAATGCCAAAATCATCGCTATTTTCAAATTCGTCGGATAAATAACGACTGCGAGCCTTAATCAGTTTTTGCTCTTTTTCCGCGTAGTGATTCCAGCTCGAGAATAGTGCTAGCGTGTCCTCTTGCGATGCTGGGAGCTGATATGCCTCAAGGTTGTCAGATAAGAAGCGCTCCATTCGCTCACCGCTCTGATGTTTTGGGTCTACAAAGAACACCCAAAAATGTTCGTTAATTACGTTTACCGCCGATTGACCTTTGCAAACAGGCCCCTTGATAAAGCCCTTAATAGTAAAATTAGATTCCTCAAGCATGAATCTATATCGTGACTCAGCCGGAAGGTCTACAAATGTTTTTATCGGATTCGAAGCGTCCTCAGGCTTATAGCTGGGCAACGACGTTACCGAATAATCTGACTCTAAAAACCATTTTTGCCATTTCGATAAACGTGTAGAGTTTAAGGCGTAAGGCATGTGTGTTTTGGCTACAACTGTTTCTTGATACGGTTCTAGCCGATAGTAGACACGTTCCACACCAGGGTCATCATAGGGCCGTCGAGTGGCGATTAAATCGACCGGCTGGCCTGGTTTAGTTCGCGAGCGCACGATCCTAAAATATTGCTCGACCTGTGTTGTCGCCGCAGTAGGGTCGTTAAAGAACAAATTGGCCAAAAACAAGTGTTCATAAATGTATCGACTGGCGAGCTGAGCCTGCAGCGACTCTTTATTTAGAAACTCTTCCCATAGGACGACTTTATCCACGAGCTCTGTAGACAATGGAGGTCTTGCAGAGTAGCGGGCTCCAGTCTCAACCCATGTTTGTAAGGTGTTAGCTTCGCCTTTGCTCAATGCTGGAAAACCGTAGGGCATACCATGCTGAGGGTTACTTTCAGCAAACTGCGAGTACACATCATCAGTCGGGCATTGCCAGCTATCAGGGTTAGCAAGTTCAACCTCGTCTGGTATGAATGGTTGGTCTTTCGCCATTGGGTTACGCTTTTTTAGCTCCAACGACTGATATAGGACACTTGCCTCTCGGTTTGCTTGAGCCGTTTCGACCCGTTCGTTTAATACCGGTGAGAAGCCTAAATCACGCCATCCTTGAGTGTTGTTAGCGTCTTCAAATAGGCGGGTTGTTTGAGCTTGTTTCAAACGCCTAGCATCGTAGACACGTTGGTGAGTAATTCCGCGATCAACCGCTTCTGGCGCGGTTAGCTTGAGTTGGCAGGGGGCGTCATAACAAGCGTGACATGAGACACAGCGATTATCTAAAATCGGCTTCACCTCAGTCCAGTAGTCCACGCTTAGTTGATCGGCACTTACCAGGCGTTGCTTGGTTTTGCTGCCACCATAAAGATCAAACAACTGAGAAGTAATTAAGCCTGCACAACCAGCCAACAACAAAAGACCGATAACTAGGTATCTGTTCATACTCGTAAACCTATAAAATTGTCATGCTGGCCTGCACCACGACTAGAAAAATTGTGCTCACCTATGACGCTAAAACTTAGGAAGCCAAGACTGAGCAAAAAAAACTCATCTCTTCAAAATCAACCAATCAAGCTCAATGTTGTCATGCAGCCGATTTTTCAAGGCAGATCCTTATTAGCGCTTATTGTTAGCAATTGGCATCGCAATTGCAACGTGGATTCACTCAAGAGACCGGAAAACGGCAGACAATTGAAAGGCGATTCTAAATTTCGCGGAAAGTAACAATACTCACTCATTTCTCGAGTTCCGAAACTACCAATCTACGCTGTTGCGCTTGAGATCACAGGAGATATCTCTATGCTCGATGGTTCGCAGGTGTACGAGATGATTTGGCTAAGAAATGTCACTTCAAATACGCTAAAATTACCAAGATAAAATAGACCTTGTGGATAAGTACTGAAATGCACATCACAGACATCAAGATATGGATTCCAGCAACAACGCTACTCGCTATTTCGCTACTGGTCTACCTGCTGGCGCCGATGCTTGCTCCATTCGTTGCTGGAGCCATTCTGGCCTACCTAGGTGATCCTCTAATTGACCATTTAGAGCGGTTTAAGTTGTCACGCGGATTGGCGGTAACACTTGTTTTTTTCGTGCTGCTAACCATTCTTGCGCTGCTAATTCTATTATTGCTACCAATTTTGCAGGAGCAGATCAACGGCCTTGTTCAGCGAGCCCCGAGTTACCTTGAAGCAATTGATCAGTTGCTCGCATCGCTCGCGGCTAAATTTGGAGTCACGATTGAATCATTAAACTTTAAAGCCTTGGCAAAGCAATATTGGCCTCAAGACAGCGACAGCACAAAGAATATACTACTCGCCATTACCCAGTCGGGTGGCGCACTGATTAGCGGAATCATGTTTTTCATGTTGACGCCGATAATTACCTTTTACTTGTTGCGCGACTGGGATGACTTATTAGAGTTTATTCATCAGTTACTGCCGCATAGGGTCCGTGATCGAGTGCTGCGATTAGCCAAACAATCTGACTCAATGCTCAGTGCTTTTATTCGCGGTCAATTGCTAGTAATGACAGCTCTTGGCGGGCTTTACGCGGCAGGCCTTTCACTAATTGGCTTACAGTTTGGCTTATTGGTTGGTGTGATCGCTGGATTGCTTAGCTTTATCCCCTACTTAGGTACAACCGTCGGTGTATTAATTGCAGCGATTCTTTATATGGTGGAGTATCAAGATTGGTTGGGTTTATGGAAAGTTGGTTTGGTGTTCGCTATCGGCCAAGCTCTGGAAGGTTACCTTCTGACCCCGTGGTTAGTCGGCGATAAAATCGGCTTACATCCGGTCGTGGTGATTTTTGCGGTGCTAGCTGGCGGCCAGCTCTTTGGCTTCGTTGGTGTCTTACTGGCACTGCCGGCATCATCGGTGATCGCGGTTTTAATTCGTGAAGCAGTATCGATTTACAAGCAGAGCGACGCCTATTTAAAGTAGACCTCGCGTTAAAGTAGACCTCGCGCTGCCAAAAACCATTTAGGAAAATTTCGGCTACGCACCCCACACGACACCCAGGCAAAGAAACACTTAAATCAAATATTTAGCTATAGTCGTCTAGTTTCGATCACTAAGGCTTCACCATTTGGCTCGTTAAAGAGCACTCATAGGGGATCATTTATTAGCGGATTTATAGAGTGAATCATCAGAGTCAATTAGAAAACTCACTGAGTGTGTTTGTCACAAGAGATTCAAAACCCTAAGTTCAATTCACTTGGCTAAATCAACACCAGCATGATTTACTATAACGCCTGGCGCACCTTGCTCTAATTTTTTACGTAGGTCAGCCGGAATAGGCATTTTAGTAAACTCGGTCGCATCAACCATCACGTAAACAACCTGAGCACTGGCAACGCTAATGCCAGTTTTATAATTGCGGATCTCGAACTCAAACGCATAAGAACTAGTACCTAGTTTCCCAGTGTTCACTTCAATAGCCAAAACGTCGTCAAAGGTTGCCGGTGATTTCCAAGAAATATTCAGATTAACGACTTGGCTATCAACGCCCGTCGCCAAAACGTCATTGTAATCACCCCATACCGCGCGACTGTATTCGGTTGCGGCAATATCAACGAACTCTGCGTATTTGCCGTTAAAAACTATTTTCTGAGCATCGCATTCAGAGTAGCGAACACGTAGTAGATGGGTAAATTTTTTCATTATTATTATTAATTAAATCCACACATCATTCTGTGCAGTAAGTTCGCTAGTATCACTATCACCGGTATTTAATACACCCCGTGGCTCTATCAATAACATCGACACTTCATGCTCGGCATGCGGCCTATGCTCCACACCTTTGGGCACCACGACCATTTCACCAGCATTAACTTGCACTGCGCCGTCAGTGAAATCGATCGTTAGCGAGCCTTCTAAAACGATGAACGTTTCATCGGTATCTTGATGGTTGTGAAAAACGAAGTCGCCTTTAACTTTGACTAATTTAAATTGATAATCGTTCATCTCGGCAATCACCTTCGGCGACCAATGCTCGGAGATTAACGATAACTTGCTTTTAAAGTTAATAGCTTTAGGCTTCATCATAGTACCCTTATTGTACTGACATCGTGTTGTGATAGTTGTGATAGTTGTGATAGTTGTGACGGTTGATAGTTGTGACGGTTGATAGTTGTGACGGTAGATAGTTGTGACGGTAGATAGTTGTGACGGTAGATAGCTGTCGAAATACATAGTGTGTCAACAGCCGCTTGATTCAGCCAGTTCTTTTCTTCGCCAACAACACAATCAGAATACCACCGAGCGTTAACATCGACGAGATAATCAAGCGTTCGCTTAGCAACTCATTGGCAAACACCACACCTCCGAGCGCAGCAATGACTGGCACCAATAGTTGCATCACTCCCGCTTGGCTAGTGGTGAGGTCTCTTAATGCCGCATACCAAATCGCGTAGCCTAAGCCTGAAGTAATCGCACCAGACGAAATCGCCAGTAACCATGCACTCGGCGTGGCTGACAACTGACCGGCGTAGATCAATAGTAAAATGATCGCTAGCGGAAGTGACCTTATAAAATTAGAGGAGGTATCATTAAGTGGGTTTTGTGAGCCCTGACCGAGAATTGTATACATGCTCCAAGCCATTCCGGCCATTGCCATCATAATAAACCCCATAATCGAGGGTTTACTAAGCTCAGGAAGTACTAAATACACTAATCCAGCACAGGCAATTAACAGACCCAACCACTCGAATAACTTCATGCGATTACCTTGAACCAGGCTTATACACACCATGCTGATCTGCACCGAACCAAACAGAATTAGCGCCCCTACTCCGGTAGCTAGTGTGGTGTATGCAAAGGAGAATAAGGCGGCATAAGCAAACAGCATAAGCGCTGCCATCCACGATAAGTTTGCGCGTTTATTGACTGATTGTTGGGCAGCTGCATGCCGTGCTTTAAGCAAACCGATACCCCACACTAAAAGTAAAAGCGTTATAGCGCCGGATGCTAATCGAATACCGGTAAAGCTTGCTGGATCAATCGAGCCGTTACTTAGGGCTAATCGACAGAGCACGGAGTTGCCGGCAAAGGCGATTAACGCTAACGCAGACAACAAAGTCGTTTTTAAGCTCATATCATTAATCCCAGAAACACCAACACGCCAGTAAAGGTCAATGAAACACCGACAATCTTGCGCTTAGTAAGCTCTTCTTTTAAAAACAGCCATGCCATTATTACAATAAAAATATTGGCCGTCTCGTTTAACACTGAGGCGACCGAGGCGTCGGCGTATTTGAACGCGCCTAGCCAGAACAGCATCGCTAGATACGAACCGATTACACTGGCTAAAATTATGTATCCCCAGCGATGTTGTCCATCGAAAATAACCTTATAAGTACTGGATAATCGCCCCCTTAAGCTTAAGAAAACCAACATTCCAATAACACCCGCCAACATCCGTAGGCTGACCATCCAAAAGAAACCTTCATTCGCCAAGATAGGCTTCATGGCGACCACCCCGGCAGCGGTCAAAAATACCGACGATGAGGCTAACAAAAACCCCTTGATCAATGCGACTCGGTCGACGCTCTGATAGCTACGTTGGTAGACCACCACCATGATTCCAGCCAACACCATAACAAACCCAAGCCACTGCCAAAGCGCTAAGCTTTCTTGCAAAAATATAATAGAAAGAATCACCACGAAGGGGCTATAAAGGCTGGCGACAATGGCGGTACGGCCCGCGCCCAAATTGCGTAATGCTTGCAGGTACCAAGTATCGGCTACGGCAATACCAAAATAACCACTGGCAATTAAAATAAGCCATTCGCGATTACTCAATAATGGCAATCTAACTCCCTCGAACAGTAACGCGGTTGGCAGCAACAACGACAGGCCGATAATATTTTTGACCAAGTTTAGCGTGTTGGCACTCATACTCTCGCCAACGTGCTTGTAAAGTACTACCGCACTGGCCCACATTATTGCGCATACCAAAGCAAAGACTTCGCCGAAATTCTCTATTGCCATTTAGTTATTTCCAACTGATTTTTCTACCGGCATATTCTAGCTACTGGCATGGTTTAGATCTGTTTTTCACAGCGATGCTAAAGGATCGCTACACTTTTTGCTTGCAAGTAGACCGAATCGCCAACCGCTAGATTCATTAGAGTCGCTGATTTTTTAGTTAGCCTCGCTAGAACCGGTAAATTGTTAGCGTTTAGCCTAACCGTAACTTGGGCGGCACCGACGCTTTCAATTTGCTCAATTGTCGCAGGGAAGATATTAAGAATGCTGGTATCTTGCTGTTGTTGACGAGTAATGCTGACATCACGAGCGGCAATCAGTAAACGTACTTTTTCACCAATGGCCAATGGCCGTCTTAGCACTGAAAAGCGACCCAGCGATGAATCTAAATAGGTGAGTTCGAACTGCTCATCATGAGCGGCCACCACAGCATCAATGAGCGACTCTGCATCGGCACCTTGCGCTAAAGACAAATCCAATTGGGTTAACATTGATTGAATGTCACCACTAGCAATTATGCGTCCCTGCTGCATTAATACTAAGTGGTCAGCCAGCCGCGCCACCTCATTTAGCGAGTGGCTAACATAAATAATAGGGATCGATAGTTTGTCACGCAAAGCCACTAGCATAGGTAAAATTTCGGCTTTACTGCGCTTGTCCAAGGCTGACAGCGGCTCGTCCATCAATAACAAATCAGGGCTAGAGCAAAGCGCTCGAGCAATTGCAACCCGTTGTTTTTCTCCGCCCGACAGCGTTTGTGTGTCTCGATCTAAAAGACTCGATATGCCGAGCGCTTGAATCACATCGTCTGAATTTATAACTCGTTGCTTGAGCGGAACTCGTTTAAAACCGTATTCTATATTGGCGCGCACCGATAAATGCTCGAACAGGCTGGGTTCCTGAAAAACGTAGGCTAAGGCTCGTCGATGGGTGGCGATAAACTTAGAGCCATCTTGCCAAATACGATTATTGAATTTGATTAGCCCTGAGGCTGATTTATCCAAGCCAGCGATAGCTCTTAACACGCTTGTCTTGCCACTTCCCGAGGGGCCATAGATTGCGGTCACACCTTGGCTAGCAAAAATCTGGTCTATGTCGAGTTCGAAATTGCCATGAGCTAGCTTTAGCTTAAGTTCAAGGCTCATAGTTCAAGGCTCATAGTTACAACCTCAACACACGAGCTTTAGGATTAGCCGCATAGACTAAAACTAATAAACAAAACGATATCAGCAGCAATGCCGCAGACAACCAATGCGCGCTGGCAAGCTGCATACTTTCTACATGCTCATAGATTGCGATCGAAGCCACCTGCGTTTCACCCGGAATATTGCCACCGATCATAAGCACCACGCCGAACTCCCCTAGAGTATGAGCAAAGCCTAATACCGCAGCCGACAAGAAACCGGGTCTGGCTAGTGGCACCACCACGCTGAAAAAACGGTCAGATGGCGAGGCTCGCAATGTTGCAGCCACTTCCAAGGGGCGTCGGCCAACGGCGATAAAAGCATTTTGTAGCGGCTGGATCACGAACGGCAAAGAATAAATCACCGAGCCGACCACCAAACCAGTGAAAGAAAATGCTAACGGCTGACCAACAACAGACTCAAATAAGTGACCTATACTGCTTTGCGGGCTAAACGCTACCAATAGATAGAAACCAAGAACCGTCGGCGGCAATACTAACGGCAAGGCAACCAGGGCCTCGATCAAAAACTTAAAGCGCCAAGCTGATTTCGCTAACCACCATGCCAGCGGCGTGCCAAACAAAATTAGCACCAAGGTGCTTATACCGGCTAGCTTTAAGGTTAGCATTAGGGCGGCAATATCGGCTTCTGAAAACATTATTTAATTGTGCTCTCAATCTGTGCTGGGGCCGTGTTGTCGTTCAACGCTGGGCGCGTGTAGCTTGTCGTCGCTGGGCGCGTGTAGCCGTGCAATTCCATTATCGATAGCGCCTGCTCACTTAGCAAGAAGTGCACAAAATCACGGGCTGCCTGAACATCATTAAGTATCACCAGCTGTTGTTCAATCGGCGAATGAAGTTTGCTCGGCACCAACCAATACGAACCTCGCTGCAGATCAATAACTTGCGACAACGCCAGCAGTGCTATCTCAGCACCACCACTATTGGCGAACTGAAACGCTTGCGCGACACTCTCGCCATAAACCATGCTTGGTTGAATGCCTAAATTCGATAATACTTGGATAGCCGCGTGTCCATAAGGCGCGGTTTTCGGATTCGCGATCGCCAGTCGTTTAAACCGTGATTTTTTTAATACTTCGCCATTAGCATCGACTAGTAGAGGGTCTTTGCTCCATAGCGCCAAACGCCCAAGCGCATAGGTCTGCCGCGAGCCGTCGATCACCAAACCTTTATCTTCGAGTAAGCTAGGCATCGCTGAGTCGGCGGCTAAAAACACATCGACCGGCAAGCCATATTGGATCTGTGCGGTGTGCTTGCCGGTAGAGCCAACTAATAACACAATTTTATCGTCGCTAAGTTCAGCGTATGTCGCCACTATAACTTCGGCAGTTGAGGCAAAGTTGCTGGCTACGGCGACCTTAACTTGAGCGGCGAAAACGGTACTACAAAGTAATTGGGCAGATAAGCACGCTAATAGGTAAATAGTTGTGTAAGTCGTTATCCGCCCCATGATCAATATTCAGCTGTAAGGCTTGATTCAGAATCAGCTTCGAATCAAGGTGCCGACACCTTTATCGGTGAGCACTTCGAGCAACAGCGCGTGGTTTACCCGCCCATCGATAATATGCGAGGTTTTTACTCCGTTTTTAACCGCCTCTAGCCCACAATCAACTTTCGGCATCATGCCGCCTTGAATAGTGCCATCAGCTTTCAACGCATCAATCTGATCTGAATTTAAGCCAGTCAGCAACGCCCCTTGTTTGTCTAGCACGCCGGAAGTGTTGGTCATTAACACCAACTTTTCAGCTTGCAGTTTGCGCGCCAACGCGCCCGCCACCGAATCAGCATTGATATTATAAGTTGCGCCATCAACACCTGATCCAATTGGTGCTATTACTGGAATGAACCCTTGCGCCTCTAACGTTTCGACCACATCACTATTGATGCTCACCACTTCGCCGACATGCCCATAGTCAACATCGGCCTTACCAGAGCTGATTTTTTGCGCTCGAATCATATTGCCGTCTTTGCCAGTTAAGCCAACCGCGTTACCACCGTGCGAATTGATCAGGTTGACAATTTCTTTGTTCACTAAGCCGCCTAAAACCATTTCAACCACGTCCATAGTTTCAGAATCAGTCACTCGCAAACCATCGATGAACTCAGTAGTCTTGCCAACTCGTGCCAAGGTCCCGTTAATCTGTGGCCCGCCACCATGAACCACCACAGGGTTCATACCAACCGCCTTCATCATGACCACATCCCGAGCGAAGCTTTCTTTCAAGGCGTCATCAATCATCGCATTGCCACCATATTTAACCACGATGGTCTTGCCTCGAAAGCGCTGAATGTAGGGTAACGCCTCGATAAGGATTTGTGCGACGTTTTGAGTGCTATCTGACATCTTAAGTTTAGTGTTTAAAGCCGGAATAATTTGGTCGATGAGTATATCACTAGAGGGCTCAATCGCGTATCGATTCGGCTTTCGCAATATATTGACACTTAAAGTGCGAGTATCCGATTCCTAGTAGCTTCATTTTGGTCACAATTAACCACTATTTGACTAAATTTCGAAGGTTATTGCTTTATAATTCGTATTAAGTGAATCCATAATGGCTCCTCTGGCATCTAAAGAGAAATGAACACTAATTAGAATAAGACTCTTTTTGAGGAAACCATGAAATCAAGCAGCGCAAAATTCCCACTGAACACTATAGACCTCAATACTATGGATCTAAATCGTACCGACAGAAACATAAGCCTCTCATTAGCAGTCAACGGGTCAATAGCTCAACCGGCCAATAGAACGCTTAAAGTCGTTGGATTAGCCACGCTATTATTTATCTCAGGGTGTATGTCCAAAGTGGGCGAGCTACCAGAACAAGCGCAGATTAATGTTCCAGATGCGTGGCAGCCTAAGGCGGATAATGTAGCCACCTTAGAGTCAGACAAAACGAATGAACTAAACGCAAAAAGCATCGAAGAAAAGCCGGTTGTCAGCGGTTGGTTGAATAGCCTCAATGATGACGCGCTTAACACTCATGTTGAAAAAGCGCTGATTAACAACCCCGACCTATTAAGCTCTGCAGCACGCTTGAAGAATGCCTTTGAGCAAGTCACTATTACCGGTTCTAGCCTTTGGCCACAATTGCGCTTTGACGGCAACGCAAGCACCCGCGAGTCAAGCGCGGCAAGCGCATCCGGCGGAGCGACCCAGGGCGAAAACAGTACTACAGAGATTAGAAGCATCGGCGGCACGCTTAATATTCAGTGGGAAGCCGACATTTGGCGCAAACTAAGCCAGCGTCGTAAGGCCGCTGCGCTTGATGCTAAAGCTCAAGGCGAACTATACAAAGCCGCTGAATTATCATTAGTTGCCAACGTAAGTCGCGCTTGGTACAACTTGGCGACCAATAAATTGCAATTAGATCTAGCCCAAAAGCGTTTAGACAGTTTTCAAAATACCGCCAACCTGATTGAAGAAAATTACGAACGCGGTTTGCGCTCGGCGCTTGATGTCTATTTGAGTCGTACCGACGTTCAGCGCCAAATTTCAGCTTTGGCCGACTCTAAATTCAACTATATACAAGCTTTACGGGCGCTTAAGACCCTTCTCGGCGAGTACCCTGATGCCTCGTTAGAACTAAACGTTAATTTGCCAGAGCTTGATAACTCGGTGCCAACCGGCTTACCGGCTGAGTTGTTAACGCGTCGCCCAGACGTGCGCGCTAGCCAACTGCAATACCAAGCTCAAATTGCAAACGCCAAAGCAGCTCACCGAGACCGCTTCCCGAGTCTGACCTTTACTGGTTCGATTGGCGAAAGCAGAGACACGTTTAACAGTATTTTTGACAGCGACAATAGTATCCGTAATATAATTGGCTCTTTAACTCAGCCGATTTTTTCAGCTGGCGCCCTAAAGGCACAAGAAATGCGTGCTTACAACGATGCTGAAATAGCCTATGCCTCGTTAGTTAAAACTACCTTGACCGCATTTGAGGAAGTTGAAAACTCGCTAACCCGCGAAACGGTTTTGCAGGAGCAGCACACAGCCATCAAAGAAGCGGTTAAATTAGCGCAGGGTGGTTTGAACCTAGCCCTAGACCGGTATCAGTCGGGTATCGAGAATTACACCACCGTTTTACAGTCGCAACGAAGCCTCTTCGACTCTTTAAGTAATGAGTTGAATCTTCGAAACGCTCTACTACAAAATCGTATTGGCATTCACTTAGCACTCGGCGGTGACTTTGCCACTAACGAAGATCGGCAAGCAGACAACATTCCAACGCCTTCAATAACGAAGACGCCCTAACACCTATTCCTTTATAGGAACCTAATAGTATGAGCAGTGACTACGATTTAAACTTAGACGACGATTCAAAACAAGCAAGCACAGGCAATACGGCAAGCAGGCTTTTTTATATGATTCCTCGTAAGTGGAGAATCATTCTCTGCATCCTCCTCATAGCGTTTGTGATTATTACATTATTGAACGCGTTTAAACCTGAGGCAAAAAAACGGCCGATTCCCGAAACGGTTGTCAGGGTTGAAGTGATCACTGCGCAACCCAGCGATTACCCGATTGTGGTCAACGCTAACGGCACTGTCGAAGCTCAGACTCGTGGTGATTTAGTCGCTCAAATTCGTGGCGAAATCGTTGCCGTAGCAAGTAACTTTAATACCGGTGGCACCTTTAAAAAAGGTGACGTGCTGATTCAAATTGATCAGCGCGACTATCAAGCTGAACTTAGCGGCGCATTAGCCAATCTATCAGAAGCTGAAGCTACTTATCGCCAAGAACAAGCAACTGCCAAACAAGCTGAGCTCGATTGGCAGCGCTTAGGCAATACCACTCCGGCCCCCTCTTTGGTGCTACGCAAACCACAGCTAACCGCCGCCAAAGCCCGATATGATTCGGCTAAGGCCGGCGCTGATAGCGCACAATTGAATCTCAGTCGAACTCAAATTACCGCGCCTTATGACGGCCGAGTTATACAACGCAAAGCCGTTTTGGGCCAATATGTCGGCATTGGCGCACCGATTGCCGAAGTGTTTGCCACCAATGGTGTCGAGGTTCGCTTACCGATTAGCCAGGAAGAATTCAGCCAACTTGGCTTAGACTCCTTTAACGCCGGTTCAAGTGAAGCAAGCCCATTCAGTGTATCAATCACCTCTACCGTGGCCAATAAGAGCTATCAATGGGATGCCAAGATTACCCGCACCGACAGCACTTTTGATATAAATACTCGTCAGATTGATGTTGTTGCTGAAGTAGCTGACCCGTTTGGTATCGCCAGTGGGCAAACAGCCCTGAAGATCGGTCAATTTGTTAGCGCCCGCATTCAAGGCCGTACTATCGAAAATGTTTTTGTGATCCCCAATAAGAGCATTCGTGAAGGTCGCTATGTGTATGCTGTACGTGATGGAAAATTAGCCAAACAGAGTATTAATATTCTTTGGCAAGATGATCAAAATGCATTAGTCAGTGACGGCATTGAAAACGGCGAACTTGTGGTTACTACGTCACTTAATAGTACCCTTGCCGGCGCTAGTGCAAAATTTGGTAATGAAGATGAGCCGAATAAACCAGCGGGCAGCGAGGCAAAACCGGCTGCGGCTAGTGTTGTAGACACTAAGACCGAAAGCAGTGTTACTGAGCCCGCTGACGAGCAAATTATTCCCGACGATAGCGCTGATCCAAGTATGAGTCAGGCAAGCGAGCCCGGCGGGACGGCCGAACAAGCGGCGGCTATTACTGGCGGGGCTCAAGCTGTTATTGACAACGCTCAAGCTGTTACTGGCGAGGCTCAAGCTGCTAACGAATCTCAGGCTGCTAATGACGGAGCTCAAGCTGCTAATGAAGAAGTTCAAGCTGAGCAAGCAAAACTCGAGGCTGACGCCGTGCAATCACCCCAGTCAAGCTCAACTAAATAATCATGCGCCCAGATTAAACGCACGATAGATCCTTATAAACAGCGCTAGGCTCTAAGTTTAGCGCTAATACCGTGGTGAACAAGAGCACTAACAAAATATGATTGAATGGTTTGCTCGTAACCCCGTAGCCGCTAACCTATTGATGATTACCATCGTCATCGTTGGGCTTTTTTCGGCTTCCCGTTCGATTCCCTTAGAGGTGTTCCCGAGCTTTGAAATAGAAGCGGTTAGTATTTCCACCGCCTATCGAGGAGCGACTCCGCGATCGGTTGAAGATGGCATCACTAAACGCATCGAAGAATCGATTTACACCATCGAAGGCGTAAAGGAGATAAATTCGCGCTCGTCAGAAGGCGTATCAGTGGTCACTGCGCAAGTTGATGATGGCTATGAGAAACGTGAAATTCTGAATGACATTAAGCTAAAGGTTGACTCCCTGAGTACTCTGCCCGGTGGCGCAGAAAAACCGGTAGTAGCCCTTTCCACTTTCAACCCCGGCGTAATTCAAGTTGCGGTAGTTGGCGATGTTGATGATAAAGTGCTGCGGATCACCGCCGATACGGTCCGCAACGATCTGCTGGCTAATAACGACCTAACTTTAGTGGAACTAATTGGTGTTACCAATTACGAAATCAGCATTGAAGTGTCGCCCAAGACGCTCGATGATTTTAACTTATCACTACAAGATGTCAGTGCTGCGATTCAACGCAGCTCAGTCGATATCTCAGCGGGCAACGTAAAAACTCGCGACGGCGACATTTTGCTTCGCGCCGATGGGCAGGCATACAAGCAGCAAGACTTCGCCGCCATCCCGGTGATAACCAAACTTGGTGCCGACCCAGTGTTACTCGGCGATATCGCCACGATCAATGATGGTTTCGAAGACCAGCCATTAATCACCCGCTTCAACGGCAAGCCGGCAATCTTAATTGACGTGGCAAGAACCGGCAAACAGTCGTCTATAGAGATAGCCGCCTTAGTTCGAGATTACATCGAAAATAAAAACCGCACCCTGAGTAATGGCGTTGTATTAGATTACTGGGACGACGACTCAAAAATTCTAAAGGGTCGCCTAAATACCTTACTCAGCAGCGGCCTATACGGCGGCTTACTGGTATTGCTAATATTGTCTCTGTTTTTACGCCCAGCAATTGCATTTTGGGTGTTTCTGGGTGTTCCAGTAAGCTTTATGGGAGCATTCATTTTCATGCCTTTTGTTGGCGGCACCTTCAATATGATTTCGCTATTCGCGTTTATCACCGTGCTCGGAATCGTGGTCGACGATGCAATTGTCACCGGCGAGAATATTTATTCCAAAATGCGCGATGGTATGGAGCCTATAACCGCCTCAATCATTGGCACCAAGGAAATCGCGATTCCTGTTACCTTTGGAATTCTGACTACGGTTGTCGCGTTCTTACCTATGGGCAACCTTGGCGCCAATAGAACAGGTTTTTTAGCCGCACAGATCCCGATGGTAGTGATCCCTGTACTCTTGTTCTCGTTGATCGAGTCGAAGTTTGTCTTGCCGTCTCACCTAAGTAAGATTAAACCGCGCAAGCAGGCCAGCGAAGTCGGCTGGCTGTCACGCATGCAGATGAAAGTATCGCGTGGTTTCGAAGAATCCGTTATCAAGTTTTACCGCCCGTTTTTAATTCGATGTCTGGCTAATAAGGCAATATCAATTTTCACTTTATTGGCAGTTTCCGCCGTCATCATGACTTGGGCTGGCACCGGCCATACAAAATTCACTTTTTTCCCACGGGTTGAGTCAGAGGAGATTCGATTCTCTCTTACAATGCCCGACACTACCGGCTTTGAGACTACCAAAAAGCACATTCAAACCATCTCAGACCACATTCATGCGCTGCAAGAAAAATATCGCGACCCCGAGACCGGCATCTCGGTAATACGCCATACCTACAGTACCGTGGGCAGCAGCGGTTCGACCATCAAGCCAAGCGTTGGCGTGGTGAGGGCTGAGCTTATTGGCCCTGAAGAACGACACATTGAGATCAAAGCTTCGGAAATTGCACGTGAAGTTCGAACCTTGGTCGGCGATATACCGGGCGCGGAGCAATTAAGTGTGCTGGCTGAGTTAGGTCGTGGCGGTGAACCGATCAATGTCGAGCTAACCGGTGGCGACCCAGCACAAATGAGGGTACTCGCAGATCAGGTGCGGGATCAATTATTACGTTACCCTGAAGTATTCGATATTCAAGACAACTACTCTGGCGGTAAAGAAGAACTCAACATCACCTTAACGCGAAAAGCTCATGCGCTAGGTTTAAGTTTAGCCGACGTCGCCAACCAAGTGCGTGGCTCAATATTTGGTCTAGAGGCACAAAGGCTGCAACGCGGCCGCGACGAAATTAGGGTGATGGTACGCCTGCCGCAGGAAAATAGATCGTCGATTGACGACCTCGCAAGACTGTCGATTCTAGTTGGACCCGACAATCAAGCAATACCACTGTCTGATTTGGCTGAAATTGAACCAGTTAGAAGCCCAACCACGTTATATCGCTTGAACCGAAAGGGCATACTTAATATAACCGCAGACGTTGATAAGGAACTCGCTGATGTACCGGCTATTCTTGGCGAAATACGCGAATTTATAGAGCAACAGACCAAACTCGACCCGAGCATAAAATTTTCCTTTAAAGGCGAAGCTGAAGAGCAATCAGAAAGTAATGCTGGGCTTCAATCTGGCAGTTTATTGGTACTGATTGCCATTTACGCCCTGTTAGCAATTCCGTTTAAGTCTTATTTACAGCCGCTGATCGTGATGTCGGTGATTCCATTTAGCTTAGTCGGTGCGGTGCTTGGCCATATCATCACCGGCTATGACCTATCGGTGCTTAGCATTGTTGGCATGATGGCCTTACTCGGCGTGGTGGTCAACGACAGCTTGGTTCTGGTCGACTATATCAATAAGCAACGAGAAAAGGGCTTGGCCGTTTTTGACGCGGTGTTAAAAAGCGGCACTGCGCGCTTCAGACCCGTAATTCTAACATCGATAACGACCTTTGCAGGTCTAACACCGTTGTTATTAGACGACAGTACCCAGTCGCAATTTCTCAAGCAAATGGCTATTTCACTGGGCTTTGGTATTTTATTTGCAACCGCCATCACTCTGATAATAGTGCCGATAAACTATTATCTGGGCTATCAACTTAAACACGCTAGCATAAACCTTGCTAAGCGTATCAAGTCGGCTAGCCTAGAGTTCTGGCACCGTGAAGATGCCCCCCGTGGCCCACTATAATGGTCAACAAAAGAAAAAGGGTATTAGACAATGATTGAATGGTTTGCTAAAAATCCGGTGGCCTCAAATCTATTGATGTTCGGCATACTGATTGCTGGGCTAACCTCGGCTACCCGCTCGGTGCCAGTCGAAACCTTCCCATCGTTTGAACAAGATACGGTAACCGTCAGTACGCAATTTCGCGGCGCGACACCGAAAACAGTGGAAGATGGCATTACTCTGAGAATTGAAGAAGCCATTGCCGACGTTGAAGGAATAGAAGAGTTAACGGCTAGATCATCCGAAGGCTCGTCGACGGTAACTGCAGAGATAAATACCGCTTACGATAAACGTGATGTGCTCGATGATATAAAGGTACGTGTCGACGCCTTAAACACACTCCCCTCTGACGCCGAGAAGCCAGTTGTGTCGGCGAATATTCGTAATCGAACCGTAATCTGGGTTGCCATTCAGGGCGAAGTCGAAACCAAGGTATTACGAACCATCGCTGGACAATTCCGTGAAGGCTTACTGAACGATAATGAAATCAGCAACGTCGAGTTACAAGGTGTCGCCGACTATCAAATGAACATCGAGGTTTCACCACAAACCTTGGATGCTTACAACATCACCCTAGCGCAGATCGGCCGGGCGATCAGCAGTGGGGCGCGAGACGTATCGGCGGGTAATGTTCAAACACTCAATGGCGACATCCTTGTACGCAGCGATGGCCAGGCCTATTCAAGCGAAGAATTTTCAGCAATACCAATTCTTTCAAACTCCGAGGGCAAACCAATCACCTTAGGTGAAATTGCCAATATCGATGATGGGTTCGAAGAAAACTCACTAATTACGACGTTTAATGGTAGCCCGGCAATCATGGTGCAAGTGCGCCGAGTTGGCGAACAAAGCGCGTTGAAAGTGGCTGAGCGAACTCGTGCCTACATGGCTAAGTTTTCAGAGAACTTACCGTCAGGAGTAACCCTCGATTACTGGGATGATGATTCAAGTTATTTGAAGAGTCGCATTGGCGCGGTTCTCAATAGCGCATGGCTTGGCGGAATACTGGTGATGATATTACTATCGCTATTCCTTCGACCTGCGGTAGCTGGATGGGTGTTTTTAGGTATTCCCGTAAGCTTTATGGGCGCGTTTTTATTTATGCCACTGGTTGGGGGCACGTTTAACGTTGTCAGCTTACTGGCCTTTATTATGGTGATCGGAATTGTCGTCGATGATGCCATCGTCACCGGCGAAAACATATACCGAAGAATGCGTGAGGGAATGGACCCGAAGGAAGCCGCTATTGTCGGCACCAAAGAAATTACTGTTCCGGTTACCTTTGGTATTCTGACAACCGCGGTAGCATTTCTACCGCTTAGTTACTTAGACGGCACGCGCTATGACTTTATTGGCAGCCAAATGCCGATGGTTGTGATACCGGTACTATTGATGTCGTTGGTTGAATCAAAATTAGTACTGCCATCGCACATGGCGCATATAAAGATGCGTGATGAGAATAGTGAAATGGGTTGGCTAGGGCGAACACAACAAAAAATTTCTCGTGGTTTAGAAAACTTTGTAGAGTTTCGTTATAGTCCCTTTTTAGCTCGCTGCGTTCGCAATCAAGCAATTACGTTGACATTGCTATTCGCCTTGTCAGCCGTCGTTATAGCGGCAATTACCAACGGCCATATTCGCTATACGCCGTTCCCTTACGTTGAATCTGAGACCGTTACCATTAACCTGACAATGCCTGAATCGACAGGCTTTGACACGACTAACAAGCATATCCAAACGATCGCCGAGCACTTCAAAACAATACAGGACAAGTATCGCGATCCAGAGACCGGCGAAAGCGCAATCATTAATGTGCTCGCCACTAGCGGTAGCCAACGGCGTACAATCAAACCCAACCTAGGGTCGGTTAGAGCTGAATTGCAACCGTCGAGTGAGCGTGTTGGAGGCGCCACGACGTCCCAAATCGGCAATGAAGTACGTCGGCTTATCGGTGATATTCCTGGAGCACAGAGCTTAAGCGTGCGATCGAGATCGTTTGGTGATGACGCACCGATCAATGTTGAACTTTCGGGTGACGATCCAGAGCAGATGTATCAGGTTATTGAAAAGCTAAAAGAGAAATTTAAGACCTATCCTGGCGTCTATGATATTCAAGACAATTACAGCGGCGGCAAAGAAGAACTGACTCTGAGCCTAAAACCTCAAGCTTACACATTGGGCCTGAACTTACGCGATGTCGCTCAGCAGGTTCGTAACGCTGTGTTTGGTTTTCAAGCGCAACGCATTCAACGTGGTCGCGACGAACTGCGAGTAATGGTGCGTTACCCATTGGAATATCGCTCGTCTATGCAGGACCTCAACCAACTGGCAATCCGAGTACCCAATAGCTCTAAGCAAGTTCTATTATCTGATATTGCCGAAATTGAACCGTTCGAAAGCCCGAGCACCTTATATCGTCTGAACCGTAAATCGATTCTCAACATCACCGCTGATGCCGATAAAGACGTAGCCAACTTGCCGCTAATACTTAGCGAAATCGACACCTATCTGAAAGAGATTCAGCAGCAATACTCAAATTTAAATTACCGCTTCGATGGTGAAGCAGAAGATGCGGCTAAAACAAATCAGCGCCTCGGCGTTGGTCTGGCGCTTGTATTGCTAGCCATTTACGCCTTACTGGCGATTCCATTCAAATCCTACGGCCAGCCATTAATTGTAATGTCAGTGATCCCCTTTGGGTTGATTGGCGCAATTGTCGGGCATTTTATCACCGGCCAAAACCTATCGGTGCTTAGTGTATTTGGTATGCTGGCGTTGGTTGGCGTTATGGTCAACGACAGTTTAGTCCTAGTTGATTACATTAATAAGCGGCGTCAGCAAGGCGTCGAATTATTAGAGGCTGTACTTAGCTCAGCGGCAATTCGTTTTAGGCCAGTGATACTCACCTCTCTTACCACATTCGCTGGCCTAGCCCCAATTTTGCTGGACGGCTCACAGCAAGCCAAATGGTTAAAACCGATGGCAACGTCACTGGCGTTCGGCATCGTGTTCGCGACCATTATCACGCTATTAATTGTGCCAATTAATTATTTAGTTGCGCGTAAATTCAAATATCTGTGCATCGACCTTGGGTCTAAAACCTGGGGCGCATGGTTGGCATTTTGGAATAAAGAAGATGCTAGTTCGGCACGATAGTGTCCGACACGATAGTGTTCGGTTCGATAGTGGTCGCCTTATGAAATATCAAGACACGCTCTGCCAGTTGGGAGAAAACTATGAGAAAAAACTATGATTGAGTGGTTTGCAAAAAATCACGTCGCTGCCAACCTATTAATGGTGTGCATCATGCTAATGGGTTATACAGCGATTAAAAATGACGTCCCCTTAGAGCTGATGCCAGACTTTGCCTTGGGCATAATAACCGTCACCACAGCGCTACCCGGCGGTAACCCTGAGTCAATAGAGGCAACCATTACCTCGCGCATAGAGGAGTCCGTTGCAGACTTGGAAGGAGTCAAAAAGATCACCTCCCGTTCAGCCGAGAACTTTTCATTGGTTTCGATCGAGATTGAGTCAGGCTACGATCAAAAAGCCTTGTTGAGTGATGTCAAAGGTCGAGTTGATGCGCTCAGCACCCTACCCGCCGACGCTGAGCGGCCAGTGATTGATTTAGCCGACATTCCTATCCAAGTTGTTGGCATCGCAATTTACGGCGATGTTGACTACAACCTATTGTTTCAGTCTGCCTCTGACATGCGTGAGGCTTTATTGCAGGTCGATGGCATCACTCAGGTTGGCCCCGTACAGGCGCCCGGCCGAGAAATACAGATTGAAGTAAGTCCTGATGTGCTGAAGCAATACAAGCTATCGATTGCTGATATCGGTGCCGCAATTCAACGTAATGCGATAGACATATCGGCCGGTAATTTACGCACCCGTAGTGGCGATATTCTAGTAAGAACAAACGGTCAGGCGTATTCCAAGGAACAGTTTGAAGAGATCCCGGTATTCAATTCTGGTGACCGTGTTTTATACATCAAAGATTTGGCCACCGTGGTCGACGGTTATGAACTAACACGTGTCGAAACTCAGTACGCAGGGCTTCCAGCGCTGACCGTCGAGACCTATCGAGTCGGCGATCAAAGCACCATTGAAATCGCCGAAAAAGTGTTTGGCTTTATGGAAGAGTATCAAAAAACTTTGCCACAAGGTCTAAAATTAGGCAACTACGGTAATACTTCAGCGGTGGTAGGAGACCGCCTCTCAACCTTAGTTACCAGCGCGATTCAAGGCGGCATCTTGGTGTTGGTATTGTTATCTTTATTCTTAAGACCGGCCGTTGCACTTTGGGTCGGGATTGGCATTCCAGTCTGTTTTCTTGGCGGCTTCGCGATGATGCCACTATTGGGTTTAAGCATGAACATGCTGACCATGTTCGCTTACCTATTAGTGCTAGGCATCGTCGTCGACGACGCGATTGTCACCGGTGAAAATATTTACCGCCACCAACGAAATGGCATGTCACCGGCTGACGCCGCCTTGTTTGGCACCAAAGAAGTCGCTGTACCTGTCACCTTTGGCGTTTTAACCACGATGGTCGCTTTCGCGCCATTATTACTGGTCGAAGGTGCCTTATCTACGTTAGCCGCGCAAATACCATTAGTGGTAATCCCCGTTCTGGCTTTCTCGCTGATCGAATCCAAGCTTATATTGCCATCGCACATGAGCACGATAAAACCACGTGATGAACATAATCTTCGTGGCATAGGCCGCCTTCAACAAAACTTCGCGCGCGGGTTTGAGTCGACCGTTATTAAAGTATACCGGCCGTTTTTAAATATTTGTATATCCAATAAAACCATAACCTTAGTTACCGCAATAATGCTCTTTGTGGTGACTATTGTTTCAATGAGCACTGGCTGGCTACGAACGTCGTTCTTCCCTGAGTTTGAAGACAACGCGGTATTCATCAAGCTCACCATGCCCGCTACAACCGGCTACGACACTACCAAAGGTCACGTAATTCGTATGGTCGACATCGCCAGTGATTTGGCTGAGGAATATATAGACCCCGAAACCGGCGAATCTTACTTTAAGTACATAGTATCTATCGCTGGATTGACAATCGGCCCGACAGGACCGACCTTTGGCAACAATCAAGGCATGGTAGTGATGGAATTTATCCAAGGCGAAGATGGCCTGCCCGAAGGATTTTCGATACGCGAAGTGCAGGAACAGTTGAAAAATCGCATTGGCGATATTCCCGGTGCTGAGAAGCTTAGTTTGACCTCGACCTTTGGCGACTTCGGTGCTCCGTTATCGGTCTCACTTTACGGCGGCGACATCGAACGGATTGGCGAAATTAAAGACGACATACGAGAATATTTACGCACCTATCCAGGTGTGTTTGATATACAGGACAACCTGTCGAGCGGTAAAGAAGAGCTAAAACTGGACATAAAACCACTAGCAAATGCGCTCGGCTTGTCGCAAGAGAACATTGCCGCTCAAGTACGCGAGGCCTTGTACGGCTACGAAGCTCAGCGAATTCAGCGTGGCTATGAAGAAATTAAGGTTATGGTTCGTTACCCGCTTGGATCTCGATCATCGATAACCGATGTCAATAATATTCCGATCAACACACCTAATAGCGACGCAACTATTCCGCTATTCGAACTTGCTGACTTATTGCCATCGCAAGGCGCAAGCGCGATCTATCGAGAAAAACAGCGTAGAGCCGTCACGATCAGTGCTGATGTCGACTCAAACGCTTATGACGTAAATGTTATTCGTGCGGATTTAAGCAAATACTTAGATGAAAAATTTCTCTACGAGCCAGAGGTTAGCTACGAAATGAGCGGCCAAGCCGAGAGCCAAAATGAAGCCAATGCGAGCTTTTTACTAGGCTTTATACTTGTTATTGTTGTTATTTACGGCTTACTGGCAATTCCATTCAAGTCTTTTGGTCAACCCTTGGTGGTAATGTCGATCATTCCGTTAGCGATTGTCGGTGCCATTATCGGTCACTACATAATGGACCTTGCATTCTCAATGCTGAGTATCATGGGCATGTTAGGTCTGACTGGCATAGTAGTCAACGACAGCTTAGTGCTGGTTGACTATATCAATCAAAAACGTAAAGCAGGCATGCCAATTATGGATGCGGTGTTAACTGCAGGTGAAACCCGCTTTCGGCCAGTCATACTCACTTCGCTGACCACTTTTGTCGGGCTTTTACCGCTAATGCTCAACCATAGCACGCAAGCGCAAGCGCTGATTCCAATGGCGGTCTCTCTCGGTTTTGGTATCTTGTTTGCAACGGTTATCACCTTGGTGATCACGCCAGTTAATTATCTCGCGGGGCGAGCATTGAAACATAACATCATCGCTATACTGGCTTGGCTAAGTCGTTGGTGGAATGAGACCCCTCAACATAATGTAGCCAACACAGACATAAAATAGTAACTCTAAATAGTACGCAGGAAGATCATCCAACCTGTAAACTAGACACATTATCAATATAAGCAAAGAGGCATTATGAAAATTCTATTACGATCAGTCTTGATTACCATCGCGATTGCATTGACTACTGGTCCAGCACTAGCGCAAAAACAGCCAACTCCTGAGGAGCGTGCCTACAAATTTCGCACCAGCTTGTTTCAAACATTCGCATGGAAGCTCGGCCAAATGGCAGGCGCTAAAGGCAGCGGTGATGAAGCCGCATTCGTCAAGCACGCGAATGATCTAGCGCAGTTATCAAGCTTGATCGAAGAAGGCTTTCAAATTGAAAACAGCCTGCCTGAAGGAACTAAAGCGAAACCTGAAATTTGGCAAGACTACGAGAAATTCCAAGCTAAAGCACAAGACCTAAGCGATGCAGCAATTGGCTTCACTGAACCCGGTGCGATGGCTGATTTTGACCCACGTGACTTTGGCAGTAAGAGCTGCGGCGGCTGCCACCGTGATTTCAAAATTAAAGACTAAACTGATTAGAAAAATCAACTGAAAGCTAGTAGTAGCTTTCAGTTGATATAGGCACCAAGTGTAAAAACGCGGTGGCTAAATAGTAAACCAAAATAGCACAAAGAATAATCACCGCGAGCGCTAGTAATCGGCTGGCTATTCGTGACTCTGGGAGAGTATTACCTTCGTGTATTTCTTTATTGCCACTCAGCATTGCGCTGGTCAAAGGCTCACTCTTAATTATTTTGTAGTAAATAATAGCCAATACATGCAGGCCGATAACGGCAAACACGGCATTACTGTTTAGCAAATGGAGTTCACTCGTCAGGGCAATCGTCTCGGCACTAATTAAACCGCTCAGCGGGCCGAAGAAATAGTCATCGCTGCTGAACAAGCCCAGTATCGATTGAGCCAATAAGGCGCCGATCATTATTATCACTGAGACACCGCCAAGCGGATTGTGTCCAAGATACCGTTTGGCCGATTTAGATCGCGACTTAGATCCAACCTTAGATCCCGACTTAAATCCCAAGGTTTTGCTGTAGGATAATAGTACTGAAGGCGAATAGATAAATGACTTAAACCTTGAATGCTGAGAACCGACAAAGCCCCACACCAACCGAAACAGCAACAGCGTTAGCACCACATAACCCGAGTAAAAGTGATGTTGCATATTCTCAAGCACTTCTATGCTAAGCCAAGAATAAAATACAGCCACAACTAAGCACCAGTGAAATAGACGCGTCGGTAAATCCCAAATTAGTATAAATTTTTTCATTGTTTAGAATTAAAACCCGCCACCGTCAAACAGATTGAGCTCAACAATGGCTTTGAAACATTAGCTCTGGTTGGATAAAGACCTCCAGTTTCACCTGCCTACAATACTATTATTAAGCCGATAGATGGCGCAAGGCTGTTATTAATCCGATAGCTGGCGTAAAGCGGCCATCGCTTGATGTGCATCGGCTGAGTGAACGAAAATGTGATCGTGAAAGTAACCCGCGATCACGTTTGCGCTTATTCCGTACTCAGTAAGTTTGTCTGAAAATGCAGCGGTAAGCCCGACAGCATCAAGGCTTGAATGGACTTCTAGTGTAATACCCGCATAACTAGACTGGTATTCAAAACCATGCTTATCAGCCTGTGTTTTTTCGACAACCAGAGTGAGCCCTTCACCTTCGGCAATCGATGCAACGGGCTTAAGGTTAGCGTGGTCGCCGTAAACCGCATCAGGGAACGACAAAAAGACAAACTCACCCGTCATCAGTATCGGTGACATAGTCGCCAATAGCTTGGCTAAATTAGTTTCACCTGTCATGTTTACTAAGTCGAGATAGTTGATCTGTTGAAAATAATATTAAGCCGTCTAATCAGGATCTATTTCAGCACCAACCCGGCGCTTCAATAATCCAAAAAAGGCTTCTTCAGCGGTGCGCCTGCCAGCGATTACTTCGTGTACATCTTGCGCGATTGGCATTTCAATTCCAAATTTTTCAGCTAGCTTAATAACAGTAGGCGCACTTTTCACACCTTCGGCAACCATTACCATCTGCTCTATAATCTCGTCAATATGAAGGCCCTTGCCTAGCTCAACCCCAACATGATGGTTACGGCTTTGTGGGCTAATACAGGTTGCTAGCATGTCGCCCATACCGGTAAGGCCCGAGAACGTTTCAGCACGTCCACCTAAGGCGACGCCTAAACGAGTAATCTCAGCTAAGCCCCGAGTGATCAGCGCCGAGCGGGTATTGTCACCAGCCCCCAAGCCGATGCCCATGCCGACCGCAATCGCGATGATGTTTTTTAGCACGCCACCTAACTCACAACCGACAACATCGCTATTGGTATAAACGCGAAACACGCCGCTGTTAAAAACTTTCTGAAGCTCTTTAACAATTATTTCGTCTTCCATGGCAATAACGCTGGCGGCTGCCTGCCCGGCCATGATCTCACGCGCCAAGTTTGGGCCCATCAAAACGCCGACCGGGTGACCTGGCAATTCGGCTTCGATAATCTGCGTCATGCGCAAGTCTGAGCCATGCTCGAGGCCCTTGGTCAGACTCACAATTGGCACCCAAGGCCGAAGATGAGGCCGAACGTCGCGCAACACGTCACGAAACGAGTTTGACGGCACACCCATGATTAATACATCGGCGTTAGCGACAACGTCTTCTATGTTTTCATGCGCAATCAAATTTTTAGGCAGCTTTGCGCCAGGTAAATATTTTTCGTTGGTATGTTTGTTATTGATTTCTTTAACTGTGTCAGCGCTGCGAGCCCAAAGCGAAATGTCAGTATTGTGCGCCACTATGGAAGCCACTGTAGTGCCCCAAGAGCCACCGCCGAGTAAGCCGACTTGTAATTTTCGCATTCCACTTCTCTTTTTGCTAATCAATTGAGTTCCTCCGCTGTTTTTATATTACTGAGTTAAATTCCTCAGTTTAATTATAGTGCTGGTTCGATTAACCCTAAAACTCTAAATCGTTGGGCATTGCCATTGCTCGAATTTGCTCTAATCGATGAGACAATATTCGCAGCTCTTGACTGACTTTTTTGCGGCGCTCAACAATATCGTCGCCAGCGGCTTCCACTAGGCCATAACTATCAAGTAATTTGTAGCCGTTCTTAAACAATATCTCGCCAAGAGATGCTTTACTGCTTATTCGTCGTTGCAAATACGCTTGCCGACCATACTTAAACGCAGCAACCACCAAGGCCTTTTCGTCTAAGCTCTCCTCAGGGCCGAGACTAGCAATTACATCAGCCACTATTCGGTAAGATTCAATATACGGCTTTAAAGTACTGTGTGCCACCAAAGGCTTCATATTACGCAGCATGTTGAGTACATAGACCCGATCTGACATTTGCAATTCCCAGTCAGTGTCGTAATGGCTCAACTCTCGTTTGATACTCTCATGAAATTGATCAGTCGGCTCATAGAAAAATTCAAACTTAAACATGTCTTTGAGTCTATCGGCGGCTCGCCAAAATGCCTGCAATGGATCATCTAAATTATTAGCCGCTTCAACCAAACTAAGTTCGGCAATCGCTTTAGCGATGAAGTGATGAACGATCGTGTTTCGATAATAACCAGCGATCGCATGCTGACGGGCTGGCACCGCGTACACCGTTTCCGGGCCTTCGTCGTAGCGATTGATCAGTTTAGAGTTGACCATATTGTTAATCAATTCTTGCATATGTTCGTTATTACCATCATCAAAATCGCTGGTAAAACGGATATCTCGCCCCTTAGACCATTCGCGCAAAGCCCTCATATTATCTTGTAATTCTTGAATAGTTTGCGCTCTCGGAGCAGCGCCCAACAATGATAAAGACATCAACGAGGTTAACGTAATCGGCGTAACTCGGTTAGCTTCTACACCGATCTGGAATGCGGTTTTTTGCAGCGCCAAGGGGTCATCATTAAAGCTTGATTTCTTAACTACGACCGGCTCGCCGAAATCGATATAGATTCGCCCTAGAGGTTGGCGCATACGGCGTAAGTAGGAGACGAACCAGCTTAGAGACTCGGGGCGTTTAATCGCCCCACTTTGCTCGGCGGCATAGTCTTTTACGTCATTGATCATATCGTAGTTAATAGCCACGGGGATTAAGTGCAGATCATCCGCACTGGACTCTTGCATCGCATCCATTACGTACTTCAGCATGCCATATCGCGGCGGCATTAACTTACCAACGCGTGAACGCGTGCCTTCAAAGGACCAGGTCAACGGAAAACGTTTTTCTAATAAATAGGCCAGGTATTGTCTGAGAACCAACTTATAAAGCGGGTTATCTTGGAACGTACGCCGAATAAAAATCGCCCCCGATCGCCTGGCCAAGAAGCCAACACCGCCGAACGCCATATTAATGCCACCCATGGTATGCGGTGGCGGGAAGTCATTTTCAAACAAAACAGACTGCACAGTGATGCCGTCCATATGCGTTTTATGTGTCCATAATAGCGCAGAAGGATGCTCCCTAACGATCGAACGATAGCGCTCGAGTTTTTCGATATCGATGACAACTTTGTTCTCGTAACCAAGCGAAATAACCCAACGATAAAACGCGCCAGCAACGTCTTGCCAAAAATTATGTGGTAGCGCCACTAGTTCTTTGAAATATGGCTCGGCTTTTGCGCGCAACTGTTGTTCGCTCTCACCAGTTTCAGCTACGATTTCTAACAAACCAGCTTTGTAGCGATCACTTGCACGAACCTGTTTGGAGACAAGTCGAGGTACCTTGTAGCGACCGCCACGTAAGCGACGCTCGGCTACTTCAAGCGCCAAACTTGCCTGCTCAGCGACATAGTCAGCTAAGTTGCTATCAACTGCCGAAATCTTACGTCGCTGCGTATATCGCTCGGACAAATCACCGACAGTGGCATGTTTCCCCATGATACATATCGCCCTTGCGGGTTCAGAATCTAATATACGTTGGGCCTTATTTTTACTCGGCCGACGCGGATTACCGCGTAATAAGTCGCGAAAACGTGGTTTGTCATTAATCTCATCAAGCGAGGTTTTCCAGACAACCCGAACAGGCACGACTAAGGTATCGTCATCAACCTGCAAGGCCATCTGCAGGCCTTTAGTAGGTATATTTTCCGGGTCGTATGCGATGGGCACAAGGCAATGGCTGACTGAGCCGGTAAAACCAATTTCTGCTTTAGTATTGTTAAGCCATTGGAGCAGCAATCGCTCCTCTACGTCGTGTACTGCATCAATAATGAAGAGTACTCTTTCTGAGTCGATTAGCGTCCATGGATTAGTGATCATTTTTTCTTTTTTTAATTATCTAATGTTCTGGCTGAAACTTTCGCGGCACTAACTTTACGAGACCGCCTGCGAGGCGCTGTCGTTGGCTTCGCCGTGCTAGTCTTTGGCCCTGTTTGACTTGCCTTTTTTGCGCCATTAACAGCTTTCTTAGAAGCCGCTGGTTTCATCGTTGCTGGTTTCTTTGCCTCGGGTTTCTTTATCTCGGGCTTCTTTATCTCGGCTTTGGTCGTCGGGCTAGCTAGTTTTTTAGCCGCAGCGCTTATTTTCGACACCGTACTGGTTTTCTTTGCTCGTTTGGCCGCGGCAACTTCTTTGCGTTTTAAATTTTTTAATCGCTCTTCAGTGGTTTTTCGCTCCTGATCCGAAATTTGAAAGCGCATCTGATCTAGCTCTTCTAAGAACATATCGCGAACCGCCTCAACGTGCTGATTCATCGTCGCACCTCTCCACTGAGATGTATCAACCGCCGGTAGTACTGTTACCTTGACAGTTGCGGGCCTGAAAACGTATTGCCCTCTCGGCGCGACATCAATCGCGTTGTGAATCACAATCGGCACAATTGGCACACCGGCTTGCATGGCTAGATGAAACGCACCTTTTTTGAAGCGTCCCAAATGAGTTGAGGTAGACCTGGTTCCTTCAGGCGCAACACAGACACTACGACCCTCTTTTTGCAAAACGTCGACCAAAGGTTTCATTGCCTCAAGCGCTGATGCTGCGTTTTCACGGTCTATTAACACTGTACCGCCAATCTGCATCAGCTTACCTAAGATCGGCACATTGCCGATTTCTTTCTTACCAATGCCAGCTAAGTCGCGCCGCAATAGTGCCGGTAGAATAATCACATCAGCTTGGCTTTGGTGGTTAAACACAAACACACATGGCCGATTGGCCCAAGCGTTCTCTTCGCCCTCGACGTCAAGTTCAATACCGGTTAAGGCGCAAGCCGTATCGGCAAATAGCGAGGTGGAAAAGTTTCTAGATTTATTTAACGAACCGGTTAACGCATAAATAGGTAACCCAGCGGCAAATGACGTCAGCATACTCATCTGCGTAGCGGCCGTTTTAAGATAATCAAAAACTGATGCGTTGCCGCGGCTATTAAAGTCTTGCACCGGCCAACCGCGCCCGCAAGCGATACGACGCAAGCGTTTATTTGGATTCAGTGGCCGAGGGTTACCGACAAATTCTAATAGTTGAATATCTTCATCGCTGTCTGAGTAGAAATAACTCTGACTGATATCAACGTCGCACTGCTCCGCTAGCTGCTCGGCGGCGTCAACCTTGCCCATGCCGTAACAGGTGGGCTTAACTACCGAGCCTGTAAACTTGCCGTCAATAATCTCAAGGTTCGAACATTTTACATGCTCAATTCCGAGATCTCGAGCCGCGGGCATAACTTGATAAGGGGTCGCGGCAGTCACTAAGGCGACCGTATGCCCCTTCTTTAAGTGCGCCTCAATCAAGGCCCTTGTTTCAGGATAAATAAGCTTGGCAATATGTTTGGTGTATAGCTTTTCAGCGAATTCTAAGTAGTCTTCTTCTGAGATGCCACGTAGGTATTGCGAGGCAATTGTCATCATTGCAGAGAAGCCCATATTACCCATTCCAAACTGGGTCATAGTCTTAGTCAGCTCGAGTAATTGCCGAGGCGAAACGTCACCGCGTTTAATTTGCTCGCGCAAATAGGTGGTCGCCGAGTAGCCGTAAATTACGGTGCCGTCAAAGTCAAAAAACGCACCTACCTGAGGGCCGTCGGGTAGTGCATCAACTTCTTTTGTAACTTTGCTGTATAAATCCATGAAAGCACTCAGTGCGCGTATCTAAATTAGGGAAGCCAAGACTTGGACAGATCGTAAAGTTTATCCATAGAATGGTATTATTGCTTCCGACCAATACTACCGCAACGCCCACTATTTACAAGAAAGACCTAAGCCAGTCTGAGATATTTACAGCATTCACCAAAGAAAAGTCTCAAAGCTAACTCGAGAATAGTCTAAAGTCGCTTGCTAGGTGATAAAAATGGGGCTCAACTCGCATCTACACTGTTCGTGGATACGGTTTTTGGAGTAAGATTATCGCACCACGGCTTCAAGCCTCACCATAATTGTAGAACACTCATGCAGCAGCTATCGGCCCAAGACGCGCAATTTCTTTACATGGAAACTAATAAGAGCCTTTCACAGGTTACTTCAGTTGCTATTTTTGACCCCTCGACAGCACCAGGAGGCACGGTTAGATTTAAACAGATTATTGAACATGTTCGTAGCCGCGTTCACACCTCGCCCATCTATAAGCGCCGCATCTATCATGTGCCGTTAGAACTCGACTATCCCTATTGGATAGACGATGAACATTTTGATATCGAGTATCACATTAATCATGGCCGCTTACCTCACCCTGCAGATTGGCGACAGCTTTGCATTCATTTAGCGCGTTTCCATTCTCGGCCATTGGACATGCAGCGGGCGCCATGGGAGATGTATGTTATCGAAGGCATCGACAATGTGCCTGGTATTCCCAAAGGAAGCTACGCAATTGCCACTAAAATTCACCACGCAGCGGCCGACGGCATGGCGATTGTAAACTTCTTCGGAGGTTTGATGGACATTGACCTGAAAGGCACCCCAGTGATGCCAATGAAGCAGCGGGTCACATCGGCGCGCAGCGAGAAGCCAACGCCGTTTCAAATGTCTGCTCGAGGCTTATTTAATAGTTTGCGTTCCCCCGTCAAGGTCGCCGAGTCACTCATGAAGTATGCACCAAGCATGGTGCAAACGGCCAAGAAAAGATTCAGCGATAAACAGCGCGAAGCAAAATCTACGGTGCCGTTAACCCGCTTCAATCTTGAGACATCGCCCCACCGCGTGTTTGACTCAACCGCATTTTCGCTTGCCGATTTCAAGCCGATTAGAGGGCTAGTCAAAGGCGCGACCATTAACGATATTGTACTGGCGGTTTGTTCCGGCGCGCTGCGTAAGTATTTGGGCCACCACAAAGAGCTGCCGAATGAAAGTTTGCGCTCATTTGTTCCGGTCAATGTCCGTGCGCCAAAGGGTAGCCTACAAGATACCCAACAACCGGGTAATAACATCAGCACCATGTCACCGCTGCTGCACACCAATATTGCAGACCCAGTGGCCCGTCTGACAGCGATACATGCCGAAACTAAAGAGCATAAAGCGGCTCGCAGTGGTATTTCAGCAAGACTTATGACCGATGTGACCCGACACATCCCCGCGAGTACGCAACTACTAGCGGCACGTTTAATGATGCGCTCTGAAATGGCCGGTCGCATGACTAATGTCTGTATCTCCAATGTGCCCGGCCCGCAAGTGCCGGTTTATATGAATGGCGCAAGGTTAGTCACGCAAATGGGCTTAGGTCCGTTATCGGATCGTATGGGTCTGTTCATTGCGGTAACCAGCCAAAACGGCAACATATCGTTTAGCGCAACGTCATGTAGACGCACCATGCCAGATGTCGATTTCTTTATGCAATGTATGCGCGAAAGCTTCCATGAACTGCAAGCTGCGGCGATGGAATTGGCCTCAAAGCCGATTATTAAAAAGACCGCAAAGAAAAAAACAGCAGCAAAAAAAGCTAGCTCGAAGAAAGCCACAGTAAAAAAAGAGCCGATTAAAAAAGGCGTCAGCAAAAAGCGAGTGTCGAAAAAAAAGGCAACTAAAAAAGTAGCTAAAAAGGCCACTGGGAACGCAACTAAAAGCCCAACTAATAGCGCAGCTGAAAGCCCAACTGAAAGCGTAACTAAGATTTCGGCCAATAAGCCCTCATAAATACGCTCGAATACTGCACTACGCTCAACACCTCAAATTATAAAGGTAGCAACAATGAAAGAAATCACTCGGTTGGGATTAATCACCGTCGCAAGCAGCATGTTATTTTTGCAAGCATGTGAACAAAATACCAGTAGTCAAAATGCGCTAGACGAGACTGACGCGGCCACTGAGTTAGCTGTTCCGGTAGCCGCTACAATTGATGCCGCCGCGATAGAATTAGCCGCCGGACAAATTGATGAAACTGACTTTATGAGACACGTCAATACGCTTGCCTCAGATGAGTTTGAAGGCCGGGCACCCGCCACTGCTGGTGGCGAGAAAACCGTGAGCTATATAGAAAGCGAATTTAAGAAACTGGGCCTCGAGCCGGGCTTTGCTGGCAGCTATCGGCAAGCGGTTCCCCTGATGGAGCTGAATGTCACTAACAATCCACCTCTCGTTCTTAATCATAAGGACGGCTCGAGCGCCTCACTAGCCTACAAAGAAGAGTCGGTGGTTTTTACCTCACGCACCGGTGACGCCTCTGAAATAAAAGACTCGGGCTTGGTCTTTGTTGGCTACGGTGTGGTCGCTCCTGAATACGGCTGGAATGACTATGCGGGCATCGACATGGCCGGCAAGACAGCGGTAATTTTAGTCAACGATCCTGGTTTTCGTACGCCCGATGGTGAGCTATTCAAAGGTAATACCATGACCTACTATGGTCGCTGGACTTACAAATATGAAGAAGCCGCGCGACAAGGCGCCGCTGGCGCGATTATTGTCCATGAAGACAAAGCCGCGGGCTACCCATGGGAGGTGGTAAGCGGCAGTTGGTCTGGGCCACAATACAATTTATTTGCCGAGGACGGCAACGTCGGTAACTTGGCCGTTGAGTCATGGATTACTCAGCCTGCCGCCGAGAAATTGTTTAGCAACAACGGTCTAAACTACGAAGCGATGGTAACTAAAGCCGGGCAGCCGGGTTTTGCACCGATTGCACTAGCGAGCACCGCTAGCAGCCGATTAGAAACCACTAGCCGTAAATCCGATTCCTACAATGTTGGCGGCTATATTGAAGGCAGCGTTAGGCCTGACGAGCTATTCATCTACACCGGCCATTGGGACCATTTAGGAGTCAAGTCAGTCGCCGAAGGTGAAGATGCGATATTCAATGGCGCACAAGATAACGCAACCGGCATCGCCGCCTTGTTCGAAATGGCACAAGCCTTTAAAGCATTGCCACAAGCACCCGAGCGCTCGGTAATGTTTCTCGCTGTAACAGCAGAAGAGTCTGGATTACTTGGTTCTAAGCAATACGCTGAAGACCCCGCCTTCGCAATGAATAAAACCGTCGCCGGCATCAACATTGACGCCATGTCTACCGCCGGTGCGACCGATGATATTGTTGTAGTCGGCTATGGAAACTCGCAAATGGACGACTATTTAAACGCAGTGGCCACCGAACAAAACCGAGTATTAGTAGCAGAACCGACTCCCGAGAAGGGCTACTTCTATCGTTCCGATCACTTCAATTTAGCTAAGAAAGGCGTGCCCATGTTATACGCCGAGGCTGGCATGAACGTACGTGGAAAACCAGCAGGCTATGGTGACGCAGAGGCCAAACGATACTTAGCCGAGCGCTATCACAAAGCCGCCGACGAAGTTCACCCAGAGTGGGACAATGGAGGTATTATGCAAGACCTTTATGCGCACTTTAGAATCGGCGTCGCCATCAGCAATAGCAACGACTGGCCGACATGGAGTGAAGGCAATGAATTCAAGGCTATTCGTGAGGCCAGTCAACAATAAACCTCGATAGCCAACACAACAACATTCGCTAATTATGAAAACCGTACTCAAGTTCTTTGTCTGGCTGTTTGCCGTCACTACCCTGTTAGTCGGGATAGTCTACTTTATCTATCCCGGGCTGATCATCAGTGCAATTCAATCACTGTCAGCCAGTGGCGCGGGCTTGACCAAGAGATCGGTGGATATCGATGGTTATACCGCCTATTTTTATGAAGGTGGAGATGCATCAAAGCCCGCCTTAATGTTGTTGCACGGTTTGACTGACGATAAAAATTCATTTGTCACCTCAGTTCGAGGCTTAACTGCCAGCTACCATGTGTTACTGCCAGACCTACAAGCACATGGTGAAAACAAAAAGCTTAATGACCGAGATTATAGTATCGCTGGCCAAGCCGCTTTTATAAATCGCTTATGCGATAAATTAAACGTATCGCAAGTAGTAATCGGTGGCAACTCAATGGGCGGGCATACCTCAGCCGCATTTGCAGCCAATTATCCAGACAAAACTCGAGGCCTAG
>Ga0075467_10000203_pt1 | contig 44189 bp, 42 predicted proteins | sample DEB08_DNA_9_FD_75067 | JGI IMG/M metagenome (GOLD analysis project Ga0075467, IMG submission 75067) | Aqueous microbial communities from the Delaware River and Bay under freshwater to marine salinity gradient to study organic matter... | ecosystem: Environmental > Aquatic > Marine > Coastal ... | reverse complement strand
TACAGATAAACTTGTTCGAAAAAAGAGACCTGATGGCGCTGCTCAGAGGCGACCCACCAGATCGAAATCACTTCAATCCTAATCAGTTGATTTTAATGTGATAAGTTAACGGGACAGCAGTGATAATTTTTAACCAGCAAAGAGTCTCGTCTAAGGTCTTTGTTGTAAAAGAAGGCGAGCGTAAAGAGATTGAAAACCATGCTGACGAGCTATTTTTGTTCGCACACAAAGAGCCCAGCACATGCACTTTTCTCGACGGCAAGATAGCTAAGCAGATAGAAATTCCAATCGGCGATCTGCTGCACATAACCGCTAGTGACGCAGCGAAAATGACGATAACTGGCGAAGGGCTGATTTGTGTTGGAATAGTTAATCGCTAACTTGTGAACTTCAACTAGAGCACCTCAACTATAGGACTCCAACAAATCGATCGTTGCCAATTCGTCTTTGCTCATATCACCATCGAGTGGTATATCGCTAGTGTAGTTAAAGTCGGCGATCGTAAGCCCGCTCATATACGCTTCGATAACCCTCGGGTCGACGTAATTCTCCTCACAGATTTTTGGCGTATTGCCCAGGCGTTCAGCAGCAACACCCAAGGCTTCGATAACTATTTTACGACGATCCTTTTCGCTGCCCCCAGACGGCGACTGGGCCAAAGCCGCAGCCGTTATCATAGTCGCCGCCCAAGTACGAAAGTCTTTGGCCGAAAACTCCTCGCCCATAAGCTCTCTAATATAAGCATTGAGGTCATCACTATTCACATACCGCTTCTCGGCACCGTCGAAGTACTTAAAGATACGATAGCCAGGTTGATCATCAAGTTCACTAACAATGCGCGCTAAGCGATCATCTACAACGGTTTTCGACTGTTCAACTCCAGATTTACCCTGGTACTCAAAGTTCAGTTCGTTGTCGTCAACACTCAAATGTCGTGAGCGCAAGGTGGTAATTCCGTAGCTATCATTATCCGCTGAATATTGACTGTTACCCGGCCGGAAATACGCGCTATCAATAAGCCTGACCATACACGACAACACCACGTCGCGCGTTAATGCTCGGCGAGTGGCCTCTTGATTAGTAAAAAAACTTTTCAAATGTTTTCGGGTGACAGAGCGCATATCACTAAGTTGATTGGCGAAACGAAGCACTCGCTCAAATTTTTCCTGGTTTCTAAGCGCACGCCACTCAGGGTTATAGATGTATTGCTTTTTACCCCCGGCATCTCGCCCAGAAGCGTAGATCTTAGTCGCCGCATCAGTATCTATTCTAACGCCCTGCCACGCAGGCGGAATCGCCAATGAGTCAATCCAGACAAGAACCTCGCGCCCCTGCGAAGACGCTCTGTTTAAACGTTCGCCATCTTGATCTAGATAAGTGAAACCGCGGCCCAGCTTATGTCTTGTGAGCTTCATTGATAATACCTGTAGGGGGTAATGAACGGAGAATAACGTGCCTACAAATATAGTCGGTCTATGTCTAAATTAAGAGAAAATGCTTTTCATAACGCCTAAGCTCGAATTTGGGCGTACTGGATTCAAATCGCCTTGCTTTCGAGATTAGGCATAAAGACCAAGTGAGTTGCCGATTGAGGATGCGCCTATTAAAGAGCCATGAAATAAAAAGCCATGAAACTAGCGAAAATTACTACTCAATATTCTGAACCTGCTCACGCATCTGCTCGATCAACACTTTCAAATCCACACTCGCCTTAGTCAGCCGCTGATCCTGCGATTTAGACCCAAGGGTATTTACTTCACGATTCAGTTCTTGCATCAAGAAATCTAAGCGCCTGCCTGCTGGTTCTGGTTTTGCTAGCACCGCGGCTACTTCTTCTACGTGCACATTTAAGCGGTCAAGCTCTTCAGCGACGTCTGTTTTTTGTAGAAAGATCACCAGTTCTTGCTCTAGCCTGGCGGGGTCGAGTTGGTCTTTAATATCGACTAGCTTTTCATCTAACCTTGCTTTGTAGGCTTCGACAATGTCGGGTAGAAAGGCTTCGACCTCTTTAATCACCTGAGATATACCGGCTAAACGTGTTTTAACTAGCTCGGCCATCTTGTTGCCTTCTTTCGCTCTGGCTTGCACTAATCCATCTAGGGCTTGGTCGAGCGCGGCTAGTAAGTGTGCTTTCATAACCTCGGGGTCGGCTTTCTTGGCTTGTAAGATACCCGGCCACTTGAGCGCATCGATGGCTCTAATCATTTGCATTTCGGGCAACCGTTGACGCATTTCGTCTAACAATGACTGCAAATTGTCGGCGGCGTCTAAATTTGGTTCTAGGCCTGTGCTTTCTGATTCTTTTAGCCGTATAAATACGTCGATTCGACCTCGTGCTAATTTTGCTGCGACGGCCTCTCGTAATGCGCCTTCGTGTGCTCTTAGGTCATCGGGCATTCTTGGCGCGACATCTAGAAAGCGATGATTGACGCTCCTCAGTTCGCAGCTTAGCTCGCCTAACTCAGTCGAAATGGCGGCTTGCGCGTAGGCGGTCATGCTTTGGGTCATCGGTTTTGCTCCAGATTATTTGATTTGCGGTGAATGCGTTGCTGACAAAGATTGCCATCAATGACTATAATACCTCAATGAGCATCCTTAAACCCAAACCTACTACGATTCCGGCCCTTCCCCTACGCCCGGACACGATGGTAGAGCACTATAAAATCGGCAAGGTAATTGGCGTTGGTGGATTTAGCGTGGTGTATAGCGCGCTGGATACAAAAACTAACGCGGTTGTCGCCATTAAAGAATTTTACGCAACCAACTGTATGCGCCGTGCGCGTGATGGTTCGTTACATGTTTTCCCGAAAGAGCAAGAGCACAAATACCATATTGGTTTGAAGCGATTCTTTGACGAGGGTTTAACCCTCTCGCAAATCGATCACCCCAATATCGTCAACGTGTCGAATTTCTTTCGTGCTAATAACACCGCTTATTTGGTGATGCGTTTCGAACATGGCAAAGACTTGCGTTGGTTTATCAAAAACACCGACTATGTACCGGATGAAGAGTTCATCTTAAGCGTTTTCAGTATGGTCTTAGCTGGCCTCAAAGAAGTGCATAAGAACAGCTTTTTACATCTGGATATCAAGCCAAGCAACATTCTTTTGCGGGCTAGCGGTGTGCCGTTGATTCTCGATCTAGGGGCGGCGTATAAGTTCCCTTCCAGCGAGCGGCATAAAGTTCATACTCTGACCCATGGCTACTCGGCTCCTGAGCAACATGAAAAAACCGACTTGAGCTTATGTTCAGACCTCTACGCAATCGCCATGACCATGCGGGCTTGCATAACCCATAAGTCACCTCCGTCGGCCGTTAAGCGCTCGAAAAAAGACACTATACGACCATTGAAAGAAACCCATAGTCGACATTATCGTAAGAATTTAATCTTAGCGATAGACCGAGCAAGCAGCTTAGATCAGAGCCAGCGCCCGCAGTCGGTCGACGAATTTGTGGAGATCATGACAACCCGCTAATTGCGGATTAGTTATTACCATCGTGGATTATTCAGTTTCGCAACAAAGTTATCAGGGCGGTCGAGATTACAACGAAGACCGAACCGCTGTTTTCGAACGCAACGGCACCATTTTATTGGTTGTCGCCGACGGGCTTGGAGGTCATGATGGCGGTGATGTGGCATCTCAGGCATTCATCGATGCGATGGGCGACTCGTTTACTAAAGCAACCGAGAAGCAGTTAGACAATGCTGATAGCTTTTTAACTCTATCAATCAACTACGGCCACCACACAATTCATCGTCGCGCGATCAATCAGGGCTTTAATGTTGATTCGCCCAAGACGACTTGCGTAGTGTGCTTGATTCATGATGATGTCGCCACCTGGGCTCATTCGGGTGACAGCCGTTTGTACCATATCCGCAAACGCAAAATTAAATTCATTACCGAAGATCACGTCTCAAGAAAATTGGGACATGAGAAAAATGCACCAATTAACCGCTGTGTCGGTGGCTTGGAAAATCCGCGCCCACAAATTGGTGACCCTCATGAAATGGAAGATGGCGATATATTTTTTCTCGCTACCGATGGTGCCTGGGCACAGTTCAAGCCGGATGATTTAATCGAATATGTTGACCCTCAACACCCAAGCCTTGGCCTAGACAGCTTGCTTCAGGCGCTTGAAAGTCGAAACAAGGCACCAAGCGACAATCTATCGTGCGTGGTACTGTTTTGGGGGGTTAAGCAACTCGATACCCCGTCAATCAGTGACTTTGAAGAATTGAAAACGGTTCAGCTTTTAGAAAATTCAATTCGCGAAAATTCAAAGCAAGACGAAGAGAAAGAACCGCAAAAAGAAAAGTTTGATATGAAAGAGCTCGATAATGCGATTCTCGAAATTGAAAGCTTTATTACCGAGCTAGACGATAAGTTTTAGCCGCCAGAATTGGCATGCTTTACCTACAAGGCATGCTGAATACACTCATTATTGGCCAGTGCTCACTTAGCTCTAGGCCCATCAACCCAAGACTATAAACCCAAGTAACACACTATCAACCCGAGCAACAACTATGTCTAACAGTCCTTCTCGCCCCAGTGGCCGTGCCAACGACGAACTCCGTCAAATCACTATTGAGCGAAATTACACGGCTCATGCTGAAGGCTCAGTATTAATAAGCTGCGGCAACACAAAAGTATTATGTAACGCCTCAGTCGAAACTCGAATTCCACACTTTTTAAAAGGTAAGGGTCAGGGCTGGATTACGGCTGAATACGGCATGTTGCCTCGCTCGACTAACTCTCGCATGGGTCGTGAAGCGGCTCGAGGCAAACAATCAGGTCGTACTCAAGAGATTCAACGACTCATCGGCCGTTCTCTACGAGCAGCGATAGACTTAGGCAAGCTAGGCGAACACTCCATCACCTTAGATTGCGATGTAATCCAAGCGGATGGCGGAACCAGAACCGCCTCGATCACCGGCGCTTATGTGGCACTCGCGGATGCAATAAATCACATGATTGCCAATAAAATGATCAAAGAAAACCCGATTGAGCGGCAGATAGCGTCAGTCTCAGTGGGTATATATAACGGCATGCCAGTGCTTGATCTGGATTACCCTGAAGACAGCTCTGCCGAAACTGATATGAACGTCATCATGGATATCAATGGTAATTTTATTGAGGTTCAAGGCACCGCAGAGGGTGCGCCCTTCAGCCTCGATGAAATGAACTCGATGATCGGTTTAGCCAGCAAAGGCATTAAAGAGTTAATGCAAAAACAAGACGCGGCTCTGGCGACTTAGCCACACCTGATGAACCAAGCAAGCAATTTTTTATGAATAAAGTTGTACTCGCAACTGGCAATCCGGGCAAAGTTGAAGAAATGCAGCGTGAGCTGCAAGCATTTGGCTTAACCGTGCTGCCGCAGAGCGATTTTAATATACCAGAGGCGATTGAAGACGGGCTTAGCTTTGTTGAGAACGCGATCAAGAAAGCACGTCATGCTTGCCTGCATACGGGCTTGCCGTCAATTGCTGACGACTCTGGTTTAGAGGTTGATGCGCTCGATGGCGCACCGGGCATCTACTCGGCTCGCTATGCCGATGGCCTAGGCGATGCAGCCAATAATGTTAAGCTATTAGCCGCGCTTGATTGTCAACAAAACCGTTCGGCTCGATATCAATGTGTGATCGCCTACATGCGTCACGCTAAGGACCCAACGCCGATACTTTGTCATGGCAGCTGGGAGGGCGAAATCGCACTTAGCTCGGCCGGCACCAACGGTTTTGGTTACGACCCTATTTTTTTCGTGGCCGAACACCATTGCAATGCCGCCGAGCTAGACGCCGAACAAAAGAAGCGCCTTAGCCACCGAGCCAAAGCGCTAGCAATGCTGAAGCAAGCAATATGAATAATTTCTTGCGAGCTACTTTTAGTTTTTCGTGAACTAATTTTAGTTTTTCGTGAACTAATTTTAGTTTTTCGTGAGTTACTTTTAGTCTTTTCGTGAACTACTTTGAATTTAACCCATTACTGTTAACCATCGACTCTCCTAACCAACAACTCTTAAAACCAACAACTCTTTTAACCAACAATAAGGTCACCAGCGTCATGAGCTTATCTCTTAAAAAACATTCGTCATTTTCTGGCCGTAAAGGCCCGGTCGTTATTCTCGTTGCCGACGGCGTTGGCGTGGCACCAGCAGGGCCAAGCAACGCAGTGAGTGAGGCGAATACACCGACTCTTGATGCCTTAGCGGCGCAAACCCTATACACCGAGTTAGCGGCTCATGGCACAGCTGTCGGCTTACCTAGCGATGACGATATGGGTAACAGCGAAGTTGGGCACAATGCGATTGGCGCTGGGCGTATTTTTGCGCAAGGAGCCAAGCTAGTCAATCAAGCGCTTGAAAGTGGCGACGCCTACGATACTGAGGTATGGAAATCAGCGGTCGAGCATGGCACCAGCAATACGCTGCATTTATTAGGCCTTCACTCAGACGGCAACATCCATGCCCACACCAAACACCTACATGCTCTTATGCAAAAAGCCGCCGAGCAAGGTGTTCGCGAATGCTGCATGCATCTATTGCTCGATGGCCGCGACGTTGCTGCCCGTTCGGCGCTTACCTACATTAAGCAAACTGAAGAGTTAATAGTCAAGATCAATAGCAAATACTCGGCGAATTTTCGTATCGCTAGCGGCGGTGGGCGCATGAAAATCACCATGGACCGCTACGGCGCTGACTGGGAAATGGTTCGACGCGGCTACAATTGTCACACTCATGGAAAAGGCCAAGGTTTTACCAGCGCGGCTCAAGCGGTCGAAGCTTTGTATGAATCAAGCGGCAAAGACGATCAAAATTTACCGGCATTTGTAATTGAGAAAGACGGTTTGCCGGTTGGCAAAATGAACGACGGCGATGCGGTGATTCTATTTAACTTTAGAGGTGACCGAGCCATCGAAATATCGCTGGCGTATGAGCGTAATGATTTCGATAAGTTCGATCGCACCGAATTTGGCACGCACCCAAAACTGTTCTATGCGGGCATGCTGCAATACGACGGTGATGACCTTGTGCCGAATAAATATTTGGTCAATCCGCCCAACATTGATCGCACCATGAGTGAGTATCTAATTCAAGAGAGTGTCAAATCATTCGCTGTCTCTGAAACGCAAAAATTCGGCCATGTAACCTATTTCTGGAATGGCAATCGCTCTGGCTATCTAGACCAAAACTTAGAAGCCTATCTTGAGATTCCGTCGGATAATATCGAGTTCAATCAAGCCCCAGCAATGAAAGCACGAGAGATAACCGATGCGACCATCGGTTTGATCGAGAGTGGGGAGTTTAAATTTGGCAGACTGAATATTGCCAATGGCGATATGGTTGGCCATACCGGCGATTTAGCCGCGGCGATTGAAGCGATGGAAGTCGTTGATGAATGCGTCGCCAAACTGATTGAGGTTATTAAGCGGCACGATGGCATACTTATTTATACCGCCGATCATGGCAACGCCGACATAATGTACACCGAGAAAGACGGAGTACGCTCACCGAAAACCAGCCACACATTAAGCCCTGTGCCGTTCGCGATTATCGACCCCGGTTATGACGGCGAATACCAACTAACACCGCCAAGTGATGCTGGCTTAACGCATATTGCCGCCACGACAATGAACTTACTTGGGTTTGAAGCGCCTGATGATTATCAGCCTAGCCTCATATCGTTCAAATAATCCATATACAACATGACAAATAAACTGCTGCACAAAGGAAACTTGATTGAACTGCACTCAGAAAAAGTAAATTTGAAGAGTGGTGGCCATACCTTTTTCGATATTGTTAAGCACCCAGGCGGTGCCGTTATTGCGGCTATCAATGAGCAAAATGAAATTTGCCTAGTCAAGCAATGGCGCCATGCCATACAGAAGTTCATTTGGGAAGTTCCAGCGGGCTGTTTAGAACCCGGAGAGCCGCCATTATTATCGGCCCAACGCGAACTTGAAGAAGAGGCAGGAGTGACTGCCGAACACTGGACGGATCTGGGCTATATCGCTAGCAGCCCAGGCTTTAGTAACGAATTACTGTATTTGTTCGAAGCAAGAGGCATTAAAAAAGGCACCGCCAAGCTAGACGATGCCGAACAACTTGAAGCGTATTGGTTACCGCTCGAACGAGCTTATGCCATGTGTATTAGCGGCGAAATTATTGATGCAAAAACACTGGCAGTGCTATTAAAGCTTAAGCTTGGTTAATTTAAGCTCGGGTTAAAATAGCCAGAGAGTTAACCCAATACCCGCTGCAAAGCTTGATAGCGCGACCACCAGAAATGCCCCGACCTGCAACGGTGACGTATTGAGTCGGCTGATGTCTCGATTGGCATTATCAAATTGCTCGATACTAATAAGTAACTCACTTGCTTGTAGTTCAAAAATAGCCGCATAGGCAGCTACGGTTTCATTTGATGCGACACCGTCTTTCTCTACTCGTTGAATCGTTCTGAGGCTGAGACTACACACGTCGGCAAGGTGTTGCTGCGTCCAGTTTTTCGACTGACGCAGCGTTTTTAACTTTCTTGAATCTACAAGCATGGTTTCAATCTTTGCCGATTATAGCGCGCTGATTAAAGAACCAACCAAGAGACCGATTGCCGCCATCGCCACAACAAAGTGTAATCGTTGCTTCCAACTTAAGGCAGCAAGCCGATGGTCAAACTTGGTGGCAACTTCTTGGCCGTCTGCGTAAAGAGTTATCTCTTGTGCACTCGTAATCCAGTTGGTGGTTCGGCTGATCACACGATATTGGTGCCCATCATTTTCAAATTTAGTGTCGGAACCAAGATCCGACCAAAGTGGATAGCGGCTAATCTTTAATTCGCCATTAATATAAATTTGCACACGTCCGATAAGGCTCTCATTTACAAAAACGATTTCGGTGTCATCGCTGTTGAAGGCAATACGAGAGGTAGCGTATTCATAGCCGATCAGTTCTTTAAGAGTCTTCATAGTGCTTCTATAAGTATTATGTGAGTCAGTGCCGTGTGCATCAGAGTGGTGTGGGTCGTTGTTAAGAAGTTTAGTTGTGTTTGTCATGGTGTTTACCTCGACTGGTTAATGGAGAAGCCATTTGACCAACAAATCTCAACCTTGACGACGACAGTCTACCGCCTGTCGTATTTCTGGCTAACGACAGCGATATGACACTAACCCTAAGTCTTTGTTTTTGAAATACTTTCTATTAAATTATAATTCTTCTCCAAAGCACCTCTATGCGCTTCGATAAAGGCGACCCCTTTACTCCCCATCTCATCTCTCAAGCTTGGGTTGGCCAATAATTCAGCAACCGCCTCTTTTAGACCTTGTTCACCGTCAACCATTCGGCCTGCGCCTTCTTTGATTGTCCAACGACTGATATCGGGAAAGTTAAACATATGCGGACCAAACACAACAGGCACTCCTAATGCACAAGGCTCTAAAATATTTTGCCCGCCTAATGGCTCCAAACTGCCACCAACAAAAGCAACATCAGAACTGGCGTACATTAGCGATAGCTCACCCATAGTATCGCCGAGAAACACATCAACATCGCAGTCTAATTCGGCCACATTCTCGGTTCGACGAACGCATTTCAGACCTCGGCGTTGAATCTTACGCGCCATGTAATCGAATCGTTCTGGGTGCCTCGGAACCAGTACCAACAGTAAGGTCGGAAACACCTCTTTAAGCGATTTATAAACCGACAGTATTATGCCCTCTTCACCTTCGCGGGTACTTCCAGCGATCCAAATCAGGCGATCTGGGCCTAGTTGGCGACGCATCACTTCGGCTGACTCACGCAAACTCGGCGGCACACTGACATCAAATTTAATGCTGCCGGTTTCCGATATTTTTGCGCTATCAACGCCAAGCAACTCGAGATGCTTTCGGTCGAGCTTTCCTTGCACTGCAAAGTGGTCAACCATCTTCAGGGTGCGTTTCACTAGGTTAGGGAATTTAGCGTAACTTGAATATGAGCGCTCTGACAAACGAACATTGGTGTAAACCAAGGTTGCGCCGGAGCGGTGTACCGCTTCGATCATGTTTGGCCAGATTTCAGTTTCCATGATCAACACCATTTTTGCTCCCACACTGGCGACGAATTTATTCATCGACCAGCCTAAGTCATAGGGAAAATAGCAATGCGATACTGACTCTTTTAACATCATCTTGACCATCGCCGAGCCGGTAGGCGTAGTCGTAGTCAACAAAATATTACTGTCGGGCTGTTCTTGAAGTAAGCGCTTTATCAGTGGTACCGCTGCACGAGCTTCGCCGACGGATACGGCGTGCAGCCAGAGGTCGAACGGAGCGTTTTGTTTTACTTCTTTATTGGCAAAGCCGAAGCGCTCGCTCCAACGTGACCAATATTGAGGGTTTTTAAAACCCCGGAATACTAGGCTAACTAGGCCAAACGGTATCGCCAGATTCAGCAGAACTCGATAAAGCCAAATCACTTCATCGAATCCTTGGCAACTGTCAAATCTTTAGCAACTAGCCAATCTTTTGCAACTAGATAGTCGTTAAGTAACGCCGCTTCAGCCGAGCCAGCATCAGGCTCAGCTCGATATTCCCACGCGACCATCGGTGGCATCGACATTAAGATTGACTCAGTCCGACCGCCCGACTGCAAGCCAAACAAGGTGCCTCGATCAAATACCAAGTTAAATTCAACATAGCGACCACGACGCAGCAGCTGCCAGTCTCGATGCTTTTGCGAATATTCAGTGTCTTTACGACGATTCAATATTGGCACGTAAGCATTAACATAGTTGTCACCAACGCTTTGCATAAACTCAAAGCTTTTCTCAAACCCAAGTTCATTTAAGTCATCAAAGAACAAGCCGCCAATGCCACGCTGTTCATCTCGATGTGGGAGATAAAAATAATCGTCGCACCATTTCTTATACTTTGCGTAGGTCTGGTCACCGAAAGGCGCGCATGCATCAGACGCAATTTGATGCCAATGCTTAGCGTCTTCATCAAAGCCATAATAAGGGGTCATGTCAAAGCCGCCACCAAACCACCAGATTGGCTCATCTGTTTCAGCTCCAGCGACAAAAAAACGCACGTTCATATGCGATGTTGGTGCAAATGGATTTCTAGGATGGATAACCAAGGAAACACCCATTGCCTCAAATGGCTTGCCCGACAGCTCGGGTCTTTTTAATGTCGCTGCGGGCGGCAACTTATCACCCATTACATGGGAAAAATTCACCCCACCCTTTTCAATCGCTGCCCCACCAGAGAGCACTCGAGTTCGACCGCCGCCGCTACCGTTATGGTGCAACCATTCATCTTCGACAAACTCATTACCATCGACGTCAGAAAGAGATTTGCAAATGTTGTCTTGCAAAGCCTTTAAGTAATTTGAAACTTGATCACGCATAAAATTATTTATTAAGTCTATCTAAATTGTTGGCCACTAATTGCATCGCGGATAGTTGACGCCTGAATTGCATCGCCCACCGGCGCATCAACAATATAATCTAGCTGGTCGGCAAATTCTCGACTTACATCAGCGGCAGTTAATAAGGCATCTTGGCCGTGCCGATTGGCACTGGTTGACACAATGGGATGATTAAATTGACGACACAAAGACAGACAGACGGGGTGATCTGAAATGCGCATCGCAATGCTCGAATGTTTACCCCTAAGCCAGTTCGAAACGGCGGGCTTGGCCGGAATCACCCATGTGTTTGGGCCTGGCCACGAGTCAGTAATTTGACTTAATCGCGCTAAGTTTTCAAGCTCTGCATAGCACGATACTTGCTCTAGGTTTGCTGCTATTAAAATAACACCCTGCTCTGGTTTACGCTGTTTTATATCAAGCAGTCGAGCAAGTGCCTTGATATCCCTAGGATCGCAACCGAAACCAAAACAATACTCGGTAGGGTAAGCGATAACGCCGCCACTGCGCAGCGCGTCGACAGCGTGTCTTATTGAGGCATCCACTGTCGCTTACTTACCAAGCAATCTACATCTAAGGAGATCGTTAGTGACAAATACACTGTTCATTTTAGAATAAAGTTCGGGACAATCAGGCAGATAGTTTAATGCCATGCGAGCAACAACGCTATGGCAAATTAAATAAAACCAGGTGCTTGATCAAGCCCAGAAATCCCGATCAATTGCAGAAAGCTTGATCAATTCCAAAAATGAATCATTCACTTACTTGCGACTGACCGCAGAAACTGCAAAACCGGACTGAGCATCAAAGGTATTTAAGTCCCAGTTATAGTCAAAGCTAATTCGAGACAAACCGTCCATAGCTTGACGCATGGTATCACTTGTATTTTCACGTATATAAGCCAAGACTGCACTCTTATTGTCGCCAAAGTCTGATGCATACCATTCGAACACGGAGTTCAAAACTAATGAATTATCTTCAACTCGTACGGCTCTAGGGTGCTGCATAAATTCAGCTTTAGCCTTCTCTAAAAGCTCTTCATTATTAGCGCCGGTAAATGCGGTTTTTTGAATATTAGCACCACTAAGTGCACCAGTGCTAAGAGCAAAATGGACTCTAGGATCTTTCCAAATCGGGCGCAAAATACCATGCTGAATGTCATTTAAGCTAATTTCCTGCATCAGCAATTCAGCTGCTTCTCGCGATAGAACTCGGGATTCGACTCCACCGTTCATCAGCCTATTGATTGCTCTGCGTGAGCCGGATTCATAAGCGTCGACGATCTTATCAACCAAAATCGCGTTATACAGGTTTATCCAAAAGGCCTTTGCTTCCTCGCTATTAAATTGCCGAGGCTCCAGTTTTTGCAAATAACTAAGATAATTCTTCAGTTTAGCTGAGTCGCTAGGCGTTACCGAAGCGTAGTTAAAACGATTGACTCCGCTTGGGTGCTGATCATCAACGTAGGCGGTCAGTATATCTTGCCAGGCAGAGTGATCCACCTGCATTATGCTCAATGCCTCGCTATCATCCCAGAATTTAATTAATTCGGCCTTAGGTGCCGCGCTAACAATCGGCGCGTAAGCACAAGAAAGTGCTAAAAAAACTAAGACATTTACCCAAACTTTGCCCTGTCTTTTTGTGAAGTAAAACACAGTTTCATCCTCCAGTACGGTTGCCATGTAGTTATGTAAAACTCAACATAACAACCACAGCTATTACTTTATTATATTTGTAAAGAGGAAACGTTAGACAACCAACTAACAAGGTCTTGCTACCCCAAGCCTCAAGATCTAGACAATTTGTCTAGCACTCATTTCCTACGTTTACAATAACAGTATGAAACTTTTCTTAGTCCTTTAACAGCCCATCTAGAGCGAAATAGCCTTAAGTCTGAAGTAAAACCGACGTTAAGGCCATGATTAAACTAGCTTAAGGCCGATTCAACGCCCAGTCATACTGATATTCAAAGCTAGTTATAGTATGAATTTCGTCACTCGCGTGTCTATAGCGGTGGATATAGTCCATTACTTCAGATTCATTGTCACCGAAATCTTCGCTATACCAGTCAAAAATACTTGATAACGTAGCCCTTTCTCCATTTATCTCTATGCCTCGACGATGGTTGATAAAATCCGATGCGGCCGCTTCCATTAACTCATCGGAGTTTGCCGCGCTAAACGCTTTGTCGATCAAATTTGGGCAACCAATGCTGGCACAATTTACCGCAAAATGAATTCGTGGGTCTTGCCAAATTGGACGTAAAATTTCATGTTCGATATCGTTCAAACTTAGGTTTTGGTTTTTCACCTTCACTAAGTTTTTATCCCAAGGGCCAAAAAGAGATGTTATAAAGCGAATACTGCGAATCGAGTCAACCGGATACTCTTGCAATACAACGTGAACGGTAAGCGCGTTATAGAAATTTATCCAATATGCCAGTTGCTCGGCCCTCGACAGCGAGTGCAGATCAATTGCTTGCAACGCATCAAGGTAGTCTTTGAGTAGCCGGCGATCAGATTTTTTAACGGCGGCATAGTCAAATCGGTTGATCCCGGAGGGGTGCTCAGCGTCTAAATATTTATCAAGAATTTCTTGCCACGCCTGATGAGAAACCTTTATCGTGCTTGCTTCATCATGCGTCATCCAGAATTCTTGAACCTTCGAGTCTGGGGCAGCAACGGCCAAGCTAAAAGTGGCTGCTAGAGCAACCACTGCGACAATTTTGACAAGCCAGTTTGCATAAGGTAACTTCATAATTATTCTCTCTCTAGAGAACTCAGCATTGCCACTAAGCACGGGACTTATGCTGAGCCCTCATAATTGGCCTACGATCTCGGCTCACCAGCTAAGGTGATTGTTACCAATTAAACTAGAAATTCAACTTAACTACGACGCCAAGTGTGAAATTTCTCAACCCATTTTAATAGGCCATGCGGCTGGTTTTCACGCTTCCAATTACCGGCAACGAACTTGTTTGCCTCAGCCATACTTGGGTATAGGTGAATTGTGCCTAAGATCTTATTCAAACCAAGATTATGCTTCATCGCCAATACATACTCAGCGATTAACTCACCGGCATGGCTGCCAACGATAGTCACCCCTAGAATAGTATCTTTTCCATTTTTCGGCGTTAGTACCTTTATGAACCCATGCGCCTCACCATCGGCAATAGCACGATCTAAATCATCAATCCCATAACGAGTAACCTGTACCTCTATTCCTTTTTCTTGCGCTTCTCGCTCGCTCAAACCAACACGCGCGACTTCTGGTGCGGTAAAGGTAGCCCAGGGAATTACTCGGTAATCAACTTTGAACTTTTTGGCAAACCCAAATAACGCATTTACCGTTGCGAACCAGGCTTGGTGAGACGCCGTATGGGTAAATTGATATGGCCCTGCGATATCACCGACGGCAAAAATATTTGGTACGTCTGTGCGTAAATATTCGTCGGTCTCGATGGTGCCGTTACGACGCAATTTGATACCCAGTTTTTCCAGCGCCATACCATCGCTATTGGCTTTTCGACCAACCGCAATTAGCACTTTATCAAACGGTATTTCAACCGCGCCATTGTCGGTTTCACAATGCAGAACATTACCGCCATCATTAGTAAATTTAACCGCTTTATGGTCAGTTAATACAGTGATGCCATCTTTTTTGAACTTATCGGTGATTAGCTCGGCAACGTCGGCGTCTTCTCGACCCATCAGCTGGCCCATCATTTCGACCACGGTAACCTGTGAGCCCAGTTTGGCAAATGCCTGACTCAGCTCGCAACCAATCGGCCCGCCGCCAAGCACCACAAGTCTCTTAGGTAACTCGGTAAGCTCCCAGACATTGTCAGAGGTCAGATAGTCGATATCTTGCACGCCTTCAATTGGCGGTACAAACGGGCGTGCACCCGCGGCAATGATAATGCTTTTGGTGCGTATGTCTCGGTCGCCAACCCGCACCGTGTGCTGGTCTATAATTTCAGCTTCGCCAGTAACACACTCAACACCTAGGCTGGTAAATCGTTCTATCGAGTCATGTGGCTCAATGGTTTCAATAATCTTATGTACACGTTTCATCACCTTGCTGAAAACCGGTTTGACCTCGACGGCTTCGATGCCAAATTCTTCAGCCCGCCCCATCAAACTAGCGACCTTAGCCGAACGTAGAATTGCTTTACTCGGCACACAACCGGTATTTAAGCAATCGCCACCCATCTTGTGGCGTTCGATCAAAATAACTTTTGACTTAACCGCCGCGGCAATTAGAGAACTAACCAAACCGCCCGAGCCGGCACCAATTACTACTAAATTTGCATCATATTTTGCCATGGCTATGTTCCTACGCTTGTCGGCGTTGTCGAAGGGTATTCAAGATGTATTTTGAAATGATGGGCAACACTCCTAAAGCAACGAAAGAAGCAATCAACCCGGCGGAAGCTATATCACCAATCGAATTTATCGATGCGAGTTGCGTTCCCGCGTTTACGTAGACCACAGTTCCAACCAACATCCCCAACTGACTCGCCAAGTAGAACGTAATAGTCTTTATCTTAGTCAGCCCAAGAACCGAATTTAATACGACAAATGGTAATATAGGGACCAATCGCAATCCAAACACATAGAACGCGCCTTCTTTTTCGATACCCGCATTCATTCCAGTCAATCGATCGCCAAACTTCTTCTCGATACTATCGTGAAATAGGAAGCGGGTCAGCATGAAAGCAATAGTAGCGCCAATTGAACTAGCGAACGACACTATTATAGTGCCTGTCACTGTGCCAAATATAGCGCCTGCGGCAAGTGTTAAAGGGGTCGCGAAAGGAATTGATAGCCCTGCCATGCCAGTATAAACGAGAAAAAAGATAGCGATAATCAGAAATGGCTTATTTGCATATAGTTCACTAAGCGCAGATTGCTGTGATTTCAAATAATCTAATGTGACATATTCTTTTAAATCAAAGAAAAAGAACGCGGCAATTAGGGCCGCGATAACCGCCGCTAGGATAAGTTTTGTTTTCATATTACTATTTACTTTAAGTTAGCCTTTCAATAGACACCGCTTATCGCGTGACTTACTCTGGCATTCAACAAGACCCACCATAACAGCCTTTTCTTTCGGGCAACGCGACAGATTCACTATTGATGATGGAAAAACTTGGACAAAATTTTAACTGGAATGACGCATCTTTGCAGGCTTTTCCGTATTTAGCCGCAGACGAGCTGCATTTATGGTGGCTTCCGCTAGAACTTGATCAACCACAGGTCAGACCAGCGTTAGACCTTCTAAGTGATATTCAGCGTGATAAATATCATCGACGAGCAACCACTGAGCTTCAGCAAAACTATTTAGCCGGTCGCTACTACTTGCTAAATCTTCTTGCGGCTTACACTGATCAGTCGCCGAGTGAGGTGCTATTAAGTTACAGCAGATTGAATAAACCAAGCTTAAGTGATCCATCGTTAGCGCTGGAATTTAACTTCACTGACACCAATGGCTACGGCGTATTTGCCTTTAGCCGAGGTCGGCAAGTTGGTGTCGATATAGAAAGCCGCTCGAGAAAAATCAACTTTAAGGCAATAGCTGATCGACGGTTTACCCAACAAGAACTCGAATTTGTTTATCAAAATGGCGAGCTAAATACCCAGCGATGTCTAGCCATTTGGACACGTAAAGAAGCCTATGGTAAGGCGACTGGGCAAGGGATTAACTTCAAAATGAACCAACGAAATCTTTACAGCGCTGAAAATGATGTTCACCAACATGATTTCCTAGACGGCGATGGCGAGCCTTGGCGTTGCTTGCAATTACAGCTTGGTGACCAATTGATCGCCAGCGTGGTTCATCAAGAGCACCAAGATCTGGCGGTAAAATCATTTAAATCACTGCACATCAATGCGGGTGATGCCGAGCGTTAACTCAAGACCTATTGCAAAAAACTCTTTAACGCAGCAAACCAGATCTTAACGCAGCAAACCATATCCCATAATATTCATGCAATGCGACGGTAGTAAGTCTAAGCGCAGAAGCCGACGGAATAAAATTAAAAATTGCTGGCCAATTCTGTTGGCGAATCAAAACGTCAGCCGACGCCGGCGTAATCTCAATCGGCAGCTTAAAAAATAACGAGTAAGCCCGAGGCATGTGAATCGCAGAGGTGACCAATAGCGCACTTTGAATTCTATTTTTACTAATTAAATCAACTGTATTACGTTGATTCTCAGCAGTGGTTCGGCTACCAACTTCAAGCTCGATAGCATCTTGCGGAACGCCCCATTGTTGCAGTAATTCGGAGGCATAGTAAGCCTCTGATTTTAGCCCGGGCTGTTGATAAACATTACCGCCGCTGATAATAATTTTGTCAGCCTTAGCCGCCCGATACAATCTTGCAGCGTACCAATAACGATCAGAGCCGTGCGCTAATTGGGCGTATTTAGCAGGCGCCGTAGGAATGCGCAGCCCTCCTCCGAGCACAATAATTGCGTCGTGCTTAGCAAAAGAGTCAACGGCTCGCTGAGGATGTTGACGTTCTAAACTATAGACCAGCTTGCTTGCCAGCATAGGGTTACTGGCGAGCAATAGAATAACTACTGCGAAAGTCGAGCAATAGCGTGCGGCTAATCTTCGGCCCCGTAATAACAGCAGTACGGCCAGAAAAACACACAATGAGGCCAAGCCGAGCGGATATAGCAGCGCCGATATAACTTTAATAATCACGACCGAATCCATACTATTTTTATTATCAATTTTGACATCGCTGAACAGCTGCTAGGATATCATGAAACCTGAGCTTAAGCGGTTACGCCAATAAGGCTCGAATGTTACGATACGCTTACAATTAAAGTCACTCGGCTCGACACCCAGCTATGTCGAAACGCGTCGATTTGACAAGACCCAAATTACTACCCAAGCATTATGGATTTATTCGATTTTAAAGACGGCCGAGAAGGCTACTACGGCGAGTATGGCGGCACGTTTTTGCCTGAAATACTTCACAGCACTATAGAAGAGCTCAAGGCAGAGTTTCGCAAAGCCAAAGAAGACCCTGCGTTCTGGCAAGAGTTTATGCAGCTAATGCAGTCATATTCAGGCCGACCGACACCGGTTACCCACCTAGAGAACCTTTCAAAGAAGTTGGGTGGCGCACAAATCTATGTAAAGCGCGAAGACTTAAATCACACCGGCTCGCATAAAATTAATAATGTAATGGGTCAAGGCTTATTGGTTAAACGCATGGGTAAGACTCGTGTTATTGCTGAGACCGGTGCTGGCCAACATGGCTATGCTACCGCAACCATGGCCGCGCGTTTTGGCTTTGAAAGCCGCATCTACATGGGCGCGATCGATGTAGCCAGGCAGCGGCCTAATGTTTTCTGGATGGAAAATATGGGCTCCGAAGTAATTGCAGTAACCGATGGTCAGCAAACGCTTAAAGATGCGATTAATGAGTGCTTGCGCGATTGGGTAACCAATATGGACGACACACATTACGTACTCGGCACTGCTTGTGGCCCACACCCGTTTCCTGAAATGGTCAGTTGGTTTCAATCGATCATTGGCCGTGAAGCACGTGAGCAAATGCTGAGCAGCGCTGGCAAGTTGCCTGACCGCATTTATGCCTGTGTCGGCGGCGGCTCAAATGCAATTGGTTTATTTCAAGGTTTTATGGACGACAAAGATGTTCAGTTAGTTGGCTGCGAGGCTGGTGGCTTCGGTCCCGGCAAAGGCAATCACGCGTCTCGCCTTGCCTACAAAGATGCCTCTGTTGGGGTCGCTCAAGGTATGAAGACCTACTTTTTGCAGAACGATGATGGCAACATGTTAGAAACACATTCTGTTGCAGCAGGCTTAGATTACATTGGGGTAAACCCAGTATTAGTGCACCTTTGGGAAGAGGACCGAGTTCGATTCGAGGCGGTCACTGACACTCAAGTCACTGAAGCCTTAAAGGTAACGATGCGAAGCGAGGGCCTGATTCCCGCGCTCGAAACCGCACATGCCTTCGCTCAAGCAATTCTTGAAGCAGAGCAAATGTCAAAAGACGACGTGGTTCTAATCAATATGTCGGGGCGTGGCGATAAAGATATCTTCACGATTGCCGATGCCTTAGGTGATGACCATTGGAAGAAATTTATTAAACAAAAGGCTGACGCCTATTCCTCGGAGGGCTAAGCCATGGCATTAAATAACTATCTTGCCGAGCGCAAGGCCGCACGCAGCAACAGCGACCGCCCGGCGATGATCATGACACATGTGGTGTGTGGCTACCCATCGTTTGATGCAAATTGGAAAGCACTGGAAGTAATGGACTCCTTTGGCGTCGACTTAGTCGAACTGCAGTTTCCCTTTTCAGAACCCTCGGCTGACGGGCCTTTATTTGTAAAGGCCAATCAGGAAGCGATTAACAATGGCGTTCATGTTGACGACTGCTTTGACTTTATGGCCAAAGTGACGGCTAAGTTTTCATTTAAAGTAGTAATGATGGGCTACTACAACACTGTTTTCAAAACCGGCCACCGCCAATTCATGCAGCGTTTAAAAGATGCTGGCGCCGAGGCGTTTATCTTACCTGACCTTCCAGTTGAGGAAGCCGGAGAACTGCATGAATTGGCCAAAGAACTCGATCTATCACCCATCATATTGATGACTCCCACCAACACAGACGCCCGACTGAAGCAGCTAGCGAGCTGCGCCGACGGTTTTATCTATACCGTAGCGCGCAAGGGCGTTACTGGCTCTGATACAAGTATGACGACCGAGGTTTCTGAATTCATACAACGTTGTAAAACGTTTACTGAGCTACCGCTGGCAGTTGGTTTTGGGGTTAGTAAATCGGATGACATCAAATTTATTGGAAAACATGCTGATATTGCCGTGATTGGTACGGCGGCGCTAAAAGCCTGGGAAGCCGATGGCGAGCAAGGCCTGCGAGACTTCTTCGACCAGCTACTGAATTAATCTAGAAGTAGTATAAGTTGCTGCTCAGCAATATCCGCTCACGGAGCGAGCGGGCGAGCGATTCAGTTACCGATTACACTTATTTGCCTGGCAACGCGCAAAACAGCTGTTTTGCGACCTCGAGAGGTGAGAAACGACCATTGACAGAAAATAGTTTGCCTTCTATCTGGATATTTTCAGCCACAATTGCCATACTTTTGATATCAATCGAACACGTTTCGGACTGACGAGCGCTGTCTACAGTTAAGTTTCAGGTAGAGAGTAAACTTTGCATGGCTGAAAAAATCTATTAACCCGCTAGCCGTCAATTACCAGCTAGCCACTGGAGGCGCAATGAAACGATGTTCTTTGTTCTGTGCAGGCGCGTGGCCATTTATATTTTTACCACTATTGCTGCTACTACCGTTACTACTCATTAAATGGCACTCAATCGAAGAAGGCGTGGCGCTGAATGCTCGAGCCGAGCTTAGTGCGGCAGGAGTTGAGTGGGCGAATATTGAAACGATCAACCGTGGCCGTGATGTTCTAATCACCGGTACGCCGCCGAATATAGCAGCGATAGAACTCGCGAAAGAAAAAGTGATGGCCAGCTATGGCGTCAACCGGGTAGAAGTAAGCTCAGATGCTATTCCAATCCTATTGCCAGCGGTTGCGCCTGAACTAAAGACGATTATCACTGGCGAGTCTGTGGTGTTACGCGGCACACTCGCTGATCAAGAGAGCATTAACGCTATTGTATCTCAAGCTGAACAAGGCTTCGGCGCCGGCAATATAACAAATGCCTTACGCGTGGGCGAGAATACCTCGGCACTGCCTAATTTGGATGGCTTCTTTCTCAGCCTAGTAGGTAAATCGTTCGACTTAGACACTCTGACCGCCACACTGCGCGGCAATCAGTTAAGCCTCAAAGGCACTATAAATAGTCGCGAAGCCAATACGATACTAGCGACCCAAATGGCCAATGGGCTAGGCTTGGAGGTGGAAAACTCCTTAACAGTCGCGACGCCTGCGTGCGACGTTCTGATAAATGAGCTCTTGAGTAGTAGGCCGATAAATTTCGCCAGCGGCCGGGCGATAATTAAAAATCAAAGCTATGAACTACTCGAAAACATCAAATCGATAATGCGAGGTTGCCCTGACGCAAGCTTTGAAGTATCCGGGCATAGCGATTCAAAGGGTAGGCTTAGCGTCAATATGGAATTAAGCAAGCAGCGCGCTCAAGCAGTAATCGACCATCTCGCTGATTCAGGGCTAAACACAACAAATTTTACGGCCACTGGCTATGGATCAAGCAGACCTATTGCAGATAACGATACCGACGAAGGTCGCGCGCTAAACCGGCGTATCGAATTCACGCTCAAAAACTAACAAAATACAGGAGAACAGGTATGACATATTTATTTTTTCAGATATGGCTTTGGATTCTAGCGTCGTTCGCCTTAGGCTGGGTGGCGCATTGGTTTTTATGTTGTCGTGGTAAAGACATGCCTGAATCAGATGTTAATTTTGCTACCAGCGACAAATCAAACAACACTAGCAAACAAAGCGCGTCGGTGGTCAATGCTTCCGATTCGACCACTGTTGATAAATGATCATATCGAGTATCGCTAACAGGCTGCCAAGCGAATAATGCTCACAGTATTAAATTTTCTCATAATTCCAATTTTTCTATTGATTCCGATTCTAAATATCGGTTAGACTAAAGTCTGAACATTGAGGTTACGCAGGAACCCTGGCCCCTACCCAACCCAATAACCCAACCAAGGTTTCTGAGTAACTTCTCTGTTCTATACTTTCCTTCCCCAGGGCTTCCGCCCAATATAAAAAACAATAAAATCAAACACTTGAAGGCCAAATGTCAATCAGACCGACTTCCCTGCGGGCTAATTACTTCAGATAAAGAATCGTATTCTTGTATTACGCCTGCGCATTAACGACCTAACTTGCCATCAGACTAAAGTCTGATGGCAAGTTCCGGAAATCTTATTTCTTGAACGCGGCTGCAAGTTTAGCCGCCATCGCATTATTGGTCATGGGCTTAGTATTTTGGGGCTGACGAGCTTGGTTTCTAGGCGACGGCTTCTTAGCTGAAGCTTTTTTATCCGCTGAGTAGTCACCCCGATCTTTACGGTCTTGTTTGCTCTCTTGCAACTTCATCGTTAATGCGATGCGCTTACGGGGTATATCAACTTCGAGTACCTTTACTTTAACGATTTGACCTGCTTTAACTACCTTGTGCGGATCATCGACAAATTTATCGGCTAGACAAGAAATATGCACCAAACCATCTTGATGCACACCGACGTCAACAAAAGCGCCAAAATTAGTCACGTTGGTAACGGTGCCCTCTAAGATCATATCTTCAGACAGATCCTTTAAGCTTTCGACGCCATCTTTTAGGCTCGCTGTTTTAAATTCAGGCCGAGGGTCTCGGCCGGGCTTATCAAGCTCACTGATGATATCGCTAATCGTCGGCAGGCCAAATTGCTCGGTAACAAAGTCTTCGGGGTTGAGTGATCGTAACAACGCGCTATCACCAACAATTGAATTGATGTCGCGCCCTTGTGAAGCAGCTATCGCTGCGACCACCGAATAGGCTTCGGGATGAACCCCAGAGGCATCTAATGGATTAGTGTTATCAACAATAATGCGTAAAAAGCCGGCCGCCTGTTCAAATGTCTTGTCGCCCAACCTTGATACCGCCTTTAAGTCTTCGCGGCTGGTAAAGCGACCATGAGTGTTACGATGCTCAACAATATTGCCAGCAATGGTCTCATTCAAACCAGAGACTCGCTTGAGCAGGGGCATAGACGCCATATTTAGATCCACACCAACATCGTTTACACAATCCTCGATCACTGCATCTAATGAGCGACTAAGCTGAAATTGGTTTACATCATGCTGATATTGGCCAACACCAATAGACTTTGGTTCAATTTTCACTAACTCGGCCAGTGGATCCTGTAACCGGCGAGCGATTGACACCGCACCTCGGATGGTAACATCCAGATCAGGAAACTCACGGGCAGCAAATTCTGACGCCGAATAGACCGACGCGCCGGCTTCATTGACGATGACTTTAGTCAGTTTTAGTTCTGGGTGGCGCTTGATTAAGTCACCGGCTAGCTTGTCGGTCTCGCGCGATGCAGTACCGTTGCCGATCGCTAACAGTTCAACATTGTGCTTTTTAGCTAACATAGCAATCTCAGCGATCGATGCGTCCCACTGATTTTTCGGAGCGTGCGGGTAGATAGTACCTTGGTCTAGATATTGACCCGTGCTATCGACTACCGCGATTTTCACCCCAGTTCGTATTCCGGGGTCTAGCCCTAAGGTTGCTTTCGCACCGGCAGGTGCTGCTAATAGCAAGTCTTTGAGATTCATAGAGAAAACTCTGATTGCTTCAGCTTCAGCCTTTTCGCGCAAGTTAAACATTAGGTCGCCACTGATGTGCAGTAGTATTTTGATACGCCATGTCCAGCTTACAACTTGTGCTAACCAAGCGTCGGCCGCTCGGCCTTGAGGTGTAATTCCCCATTGCTTAGCGACCATCGACTCACACGGATGGCCTAGCACACCAGCCCAACCGTCTTCAGGAGCCTGTAAATCAAGCGTCGACATCAGGATGCCTTCATTTCGCCCGCGAAAAATCGCTAACGCTCTATGCGGAGGAATGTTCTTATAAGGTTCTTGATAATCAAAGTAGTCTTGAAACTTAGCGCCCTCTTGCTCTTTATCTTTAGCGACCTTGACTGAAACGATCGCGCGCTGCTCTAGCAAAGCACGAATCTCAGCCAGGAGGCCCGCGTGCTCAGCAAAACGCTCCATCAAAATAGCGCGAGCGCCATCCAATGCAGCCTTAACGTCGGCAACGGGGGTCTCATCGGATGTATTTAAATATTTAGCCGCTTCGACGTCAGGATCAAGCGTGGGGTCGCTGAGCAACGCATCAGCCAGCGGTTCTAAACCGGCCTCAATCGCAATCTGCCCTTTGGTTCTACGTTTACGCTTAAACGGTAGATACAGATCTTCTAAGGCATTTTTAGTTTCTGCTGAGGCGATCGCCTTACCCAGATCGTCAGTTAACTTGCCTTGCTCCTCAATGCTATTAAGAATGCTGGCGCGTCGGTCTTCTAGTTCACGCAAATACTTTAAACGATCTTCTAGGCTTCGCAATTGCGTGTCATCGAGACCACCGGTCACTTCTTTCCTGTAACGCGATATGAAGGGCACAGTAGAGCCTTCATCTAATAGCGCAATAGCGGCAATAACTTGGCTTGCCTTAACTTCTAGTTCGTTAGCAATTCGGTTTTCGATAGACAGCATTTAAAATAATAGAGTGATAAATTTGGCTGCTGATTATGTAAGAAACGACTTACTAATTCCATAGATAATCATGGTTTGTAGCAGTAGTTTGTAGTGGCTGATACATAGTAAAAAGCCCAGATCACAAATCGTGCTCTGGGCTTTTTCTAACTCTGATTTACCAGCCATTTTTAGGGAATATTATTTTTCCCTACTTATCTACCTCGCCACCCTCATCTGGGGCAGGCTCAAGCTTATCTTGTGTGCGCAGCTCAAAGTCACTCGCATCGTGGCGCTCCCGCAGCTGTGAACTCAACTCGCCCCAAGCTCGATTGACCATTTTACCGCGTCTCACAGCCTCACGCTGACCGATCTCTTTTACCCAACGATTCAGATGCGTATAGGTATGTGTCTGTAAAAATTCGGCCGCTTCATAAACTACATTGCTGACCACACCTCCATACCAAGGCCAAATCGCCATATCAGCAATCGTATATTGATCGCCCGCCATATACTTATTGTCGGCTAGATGACGATCTAAGACATCAAGCTGGCGCTTAACCTCCATGCTAAAACGGTCGATACAATACTCAATTTTTGTCGGTGCATAACTGTAAAAGTGGCCGAAGCCGCCGCCCAAATACGGCGCGCTACCCATCAACCAAAACAGCCAGTTTAGACATTCAGTGCGCTCTCTGTGATCTTTAGGCAAGAACGCATCAAATTTTTCGGCTAGATAAAGCAATATCGCACCCGATTCAAAAACGCGTAGTGGCTCGTCACCCGAATGGTCAGCCAACACCGGAATCTTTGAATTTGGATTTAACTCTACAAAGCCACTGCCGAATTGACCGCCTTCAGTAATGTTAACCAGATAGGCATCATACTCAGCTCCGCTATGGCCTAACGCCAAAAGCTCTTCGAGCATGATGGTGATCTTTACGCCATTCGGCGTCGCCATCGAATACAGCTGCAAAGGATGTTTACCAACCGGTAACGTCTGCTCATGAGTCGGCCCCGCTGTTGGTCGGTTGATGTTGGCGAACTTGCCATTGGCTTCAGCATCCCATTTCCAAATTTCTGGTGGGGTGTACTCTTTGTTATCGGTCATATCTTTGTTCCGTGTTTTTATTCTTTCTAATATCTTTATTGCTTCGACAGTGAGCAGCTAATTATAGCCATTTGGATTTTTTCGTTGCCAATGCCAATGGTCGCGCATCATATCATCAAGGTCGTGCTCAGCCTGCCAACCTAATGTTCGCGCACTCTTATCAGTATCGGCATAGCAACTGGCAATATCACCTAATCGTCGAGGCATAATTTTATACTCAATATTCTGACCGCTCGCGCGCTCGAACGCTTTCACGATTTCTAAAACCGAATACCCTCGCCCAGTACCAATATTGTAGGATTGACATCCATGCTCGTCATCAAGCACTTTTAGCGCCTTTATGTGAGCACTGGCTAAGTCGACGACATGAATGTAATCACGAACTCCAGTGCCATCATGAGTATCATAATCGTTACCATAAACAGACAAAAATTCAAGCTTACCTACGCCAACTTGCGAAATGTAAGGGAGCAGATTGTTCGGAACACCACCAGAGTCTTCACCAATAAGACCACTTTGATGAGCGGCGACTGGGTTAAAGTATCGAAGTATAGAGATCTGCCAATTGGGATCAGATGATGATATGTCTCGAAGTATATTCTCAACCATCAGCTTGCTCTGGCCATATGGATTAGTTGCGCTTAGCGGGAACGATTCCGTAATTGGCACCGAACTCGGGTCGCCATAGACCGTCGCCGATGAACTAAAGACAATCCTCTTACACCCGTTATCGTTCATTACTTGCAACAACTGCAAAGCACCATCAACATTATTCAAATAGTAACGTAATGGTTGTTGAGCCGATTCACCTACGGCCTTGAGCCCGGCAAAGTGGATCACGGCATCAAACTTGTTGTGTTCAAAGGCATTCTGCAAAGCCTGTCGATCTCGCACATCGGCGCTAACAACATCTAAGGTTACACCAGTAATGCGTTCGACTCGGCGTAAAGCTTCGGCACTACTGTTGCTAAAGTTGTCCAACACAACAACCTCAAAGCCTTGTTCGATCAGAGATACCACCGTATGACTGCCGATGTAGCCAGCACCGCCAGTAACGAGAATTTTATTGTTAAATTGTTGCATCAATCGGCCTAGGCAAATGTAGTTGTGTTATTAGGTGTATGCTAACATTGCTAGATTAATTGGGTACAACGCCCAGCGCGCAAACACTCATTAATTTAATCATAACAGCTAAGTTAAAAAGCAAACAAATACGCTCTCTGCTGAACATTGGCGATGTACCCTACACATTCGCCTGCTCAGCAAAACTCATACGAATAGTGTCGTCAAATTGGCCTATATAAACTCCACGATTCAACATTGATGTTCCAGTTCTAATGTATCAATTATATCGCGATCGACCGTTTCTATTACTGTGCATGGTATTGGCCAATATCGCACTATCATTGTGGTGCTTGAATATTGACCCGGTCATCAACAATGATGGGGTGACCTACTTAAATTTGGCTCAAATGATGCTCGACGGTCAGTGGTCAAAAGCGTTTGAAGCCTACAATTCGCCGTATTACGCAGCATTCATTGCAGCAACCGCGAAAATCACCTTTCTAGGCGTAGAAAACGCCGCTTTCTTGCTTAACACCGCGCTTGCGACATCACTGACGCTCGCATTCGTCTGCATTGTAGGAGAGCTATCAAATAATAATCGGCGCGTAATTTTGATCGCGATGCTGGTCATCTTGTTTTTCCCAAGCATCACCAAATATCGTTCATTTATAATTCGAGATTTTGGCTACCTAAGTTGCTATTTGTGGTCGCTGTATTTCATTTTCAGGTTCTGCAGCAGCTTAGATAAACGCCACCTAATAGGCTGGCTTGTATTTGCCGCGCTGAGTTGTCTATTCCGCTTTGAAGGCATCGCGTTTTTGTTGTTAGCACCTTACTTTCTGATTTTATTTACCGCCACCAAAATACCCCATCGGCGTCTGGTTCTAATAGCCTTATCCGCAACTCTGGTTATTGCTTCTGTGAGCTTAACCATTTGGTATATCACAGACAAATATGCAGGCTTAATTGAAATCGCACGAGCCTCGGGCAAAGACGTTCACAATGTAATCGACTTATTCTTGCTCAACACCCGAGATAAATTAGGTGGCGGACAGCTAACTACGTTGAGTTACCTCGGTGTTATTTTCAGCGACCTCGGTAACGTGGTCTACGAACTTCTTCGTCGTATGTCGGCATTCTATTTCTTCTTCGCGCTCTGGGCCTATATCAAAAATATAGGCTTTAAAAATACGCTAATTAAACGCGTTTGGTTGGTGTATGTGCTTTCTAACGTTTGCCTATTAGTCGCCTATAGCCTATACAATAGCTTTTTAGTCAGCCGCTACACCATGGCGTCAGCGTTAACATTGTTGCTACTGTCACCATTTGTAATCGACCGAATGCTTAACGGCTTTAAGAGCTTTAATTTTGCCAAGCGAGCAGTCGCTGTTTTCGTTATCTTACTGCTGACAGTAACCTCTGTTGAAGGCTTAGATGTAAGAACCAAGAAAAGTCATATTAAGGAGGCTGGGCTTTGGCTTAAGCAACAACTGCCCGATGATTCACGTATTTTTAGCAATGACCCGCTTATAATTTATTACGCTGGCCGTGGTCACAATGAGCGCTTGAACGATGCCTACACCACCTTGCAGCTAAAGTCACATATAGACAGTAAGCACATTTATGATTTTGATTACGTAGCTTTATCAATTCAGCCCAATGACTACCACGAGGACCTTGCTCGACAAACCCTTTGGTATCAACATGGCGAGCCCGAAAGAATGATTAACGGTGTTGGTGAACGCCGAGTGTTTGTTTTTAAGATTCGCAAAGATTAGCAATAGGAAATTAGACTGATGACTACCCGCCGACAGTTGTTGCGCTATTTAGGATGCGCAGCCCTTAGCCTTAGCGGCATAGGCCTGGGTGTTTACACCTATCAACGCGGCATCCGCTTGCCAACATTACATTGGGACCCGCTAGCGCATAGTAAGCAGTTTACTATTCAGGGGCTTGGTCAATCATTCGGTACAGATTTAATTCAGACACCGCTAAGCGGTGCGTCAGATGAAAAAAGCGTTAACGCTCGATTCAGAGCATTCGCACCCGAGCCCAGCCTAGTTCTCCAACCTGAGGGGCCTAGTGAAGTACATATTTCAATATCAAACATTGCCTCGGAGGCGGTTCTTAACTACTCACCCAGCGATCTGAAGATCAGCGAAATTTCGAGTAACAGCAAACGAACTCTGAGCATTGAAACTGGATCGAGCCGCGAAATTTCATTGCAATGGAGCTTGCCGCAATATGCTGCCTATACCTTTGCCTCGATTGGCGATACTGGCGGCGACAAAGAATTGAATTGGTGCATCGAACGAGCGCATGCTCTGGGTGCAAAATTTTTGCTGCATTTAGGTGATTTCAATTATCAAGAGGGCGACTACCAGCGCTCGATCGACGCATTTAATAATTCGCCTCTGCCAGTGTATGTGAGTATTGGCAACCATGATCACCATAACAACGGTGCCATTTACCAACGTTTTATGGATGAGATAGGTCCGCTCAATAACGCCTTCGCTATAGGCCAAACACGTTTCGTAAATATTGACACATCGGCTAACATTTTGCCTTATGGCGCTGGCCAACGAGGCGCGCTACTAGAGCAACTGGCGGCGGATAACAACTATGCGGGTAACAACTATGCTGATACCGTTGCCTTTACTCACCGACCGCTGCATGATCCGTCTGAAGACAGCCATCACGACATTGGTAGCACCGGTGAGCGTGATTGGTTGGTGGCCTCGCTTAAAAAAATAAACGCCAAGACGTTGTTAAGCGGGCATATCCATATCTACGACCGCAGTAACTTCGATGGTATCGACAACATCATTGCTGGACAGGGCCTAGGGCACCAAGACTTGCTGATCAACGGTGACGCGTCGAAAATGGTCTTAGGTCATGTTGATGAATCTGGCGCAGTTCGATACACCGCAGAGCCATTGGCAATGCCGATGGAGGCGCATTGCCACCCAAGAATAGACCCAGTTAAAGATAGCCTTCGTGATGGCGAGCATCAGGCCTTGTTAAAAGTGCTGGAAGAAGCCTGTAAAGACTGACTAAGGCTATAAGGGCCTGACGTAAATCATTACCCGACAGGCCCACTTAATAAGGCTCGATACTAAAATATAGATATAAAAAAAGAGCATCGCCGAAATGGCCATGCTCTTTTCTAACAGCGTCGATGTTGTAAAACATCGACGTTTAGACCTAAGAAAGGCCTCGAAATTTATCTTAGCGTTTCATCGAGCCAAAAAATTCGGCATTAGATTTAGTCGCCTTAAGTTTATCTAGCAAAAATTCAATCGCATCAGACTCGCTCATAGGATGCAACAACTTGCGTAAAACCCATACTTTTTGAAGCTCTTCAGGGTCCATCAACAACTCTTCACGACGGGTAGACGACTTGTTCACAACAATCGAAGGATAAACACGCTTTTCGGCGATTTTACGCTCTAAATGCACTTCCATATTACCCGTGCCCTTAAACTCTTCGTAAATCACGTCATCCATTTTAGAACCGGTTTCGATCAATGCGGTGGCAAGAATCGTTAAGCTGCCGCCCTCTTCAATGTTACGAGCCGCACCAAAGAAACGCTTCGGGCGTTGCAAAGCGTTAGCATCTACACCACCGGTTAGAACCTTGCCTGAAGCAGGCGCTACGGTGTTATAAGCGCGAGCGAGTCGAGTAATAGAGTCGAGCAATATCACCACGTCTTTTTTGTGCTCGACCAAACGCTTGGCTTTCTCGATAACCATTTCAGCGACTTGCACGTGTCGTGCCGCGGGCTCATCAAAGGTTGATGAAATAACTTCGCCGCGCACACTGCGCTGCATGTCGGTTACTTCTTCTGGACGCTCATCAATTAACAACACCATTAGTTCAACGTCAGGGTTGTTATGAGTGATCGCTTGAGCAATTTGCTGAAGCATTACTGTCTTACCGCTCTTGGGCGACGAAACAATGAGGCCACGCTGGCCCTTGCCAAGCGGCGAAATCAGGTCAATGACTCTGCCGGTTAAGTCTTCTGATGTGCCGTTTTCTTGCTCTAACTTCATCCGCTTATTTGGGTGTAGCGGAGTTAAATTTTCGAACAATATCTTATTACGCGCTTCTTCGGGGCTCGAACCATTAATGGTTTCAACTTTTAACAATGCAAAATAGCGCTCCGAGTCTTTCGGTGGGCGAACTAGGCCAACAACCGTATCACCGGTACGTAAGTTAAAACGACGAATCTGGCTTGGCGACACATAGATGTCATCCGGACCGGCTAAGTACGAGCTATCAGCCGAGCGCAAGAACCCAAAGCCGTCTTGCAAAATCTCCACCACACCTCCACCTTCAATGTCTTCACCTTGCTTAGCAAGAGACTTCAAAATTGTGAAAATTTGGTCTTGCTTGCGCATACGGCCAAGGCCGTCTAGCTCCATGGAGCGACCAATTTCGGTTAATTCGGTGGCGGTTTTCTTCTTAAGGTCGGTTAAAGATGCTGACATAGTGCTTAATGGTTTTCAGTAGAATTAATATCATTATGAGGTAGCTAGGTAAAAAAATAGCACCTCATGGAATTATAGAACCCAATTGTTTCTATCATAATGGAAATGGTCGAGAGCAACTCTTTGCTTCTCATTCTTCGATTAGGATCCTAAATTAACGCTTTAGCCATCCGCAGTTAAAAACAACTAATCGAGTTTAACTGGCCGGTGTCGGCGCGTTGGGAAACTTTTTGGAATGTGACTCGGCGACTGCGAATCTGTAGAGACAATATCACGCTACTTGGTTCAATGTCTAGCGGATTAATGCCTGCATATTAGATAGCCTCTTAACCTTGGCAATGGGAGCCCTGCTATTCTATTAACGGTGACGATTTAGCAGGGCAGTGATGCGCGATCCAATTGCACATCACTGTCTCGAGCAACAACCAAACTAGATGTTTTCGTCAATAAATGCGGTCAATTGAGACTTAGACATCGCGCCTACCTTGGTAGCAGCAACATCGCCCTCCTTGAATAACATCAGCGTAGGAATACCACGAATGCCAAATTTAGGCGGGGTATTCGGGTTGCTGTCTATATCTAGCTTCGCAACCGTGAGCTTATCGCCGTATTCGGCTGCCACTTCTTCTAAAATTGGAGCCAACATCTTGCAAGGGCCACACCACTCTGCCCAGTAGTCAACAAGAACCGGCTTCTCGGCCTTCAATACGTCTGATTCAAAGCTAGAATCGGTGATTTCAACGGTGTTTTGGGACATAACTTATTCGCCTATTTATTTGGAAATTAGGGTATAGTGTGCTGATTATTTTGCATATTGCAAGTACAAAAATTCTGGAATTGGTCTTCGACTAATATCTCCGTTCGAATCGCAGAGAATGGCTGCTTAATAACAGCCACTGCTTAACGATTGGTGATTATCGCGCAAATCGCATGAGGCCAGTTCAACCCAAAATAGCCGTACCAAGGATCTCTCACAAAGTGTTTTTTAGCTAACTAATTTTAATTAGCATAACATTCTAGCGATAGGGGGAGAATTTCTCGGGGGGCTTACTTATTAGTGTTCATAAAATCATGACCGATAAACATTTAAGCGATACTCGATTTTCCGAGTTAGACATTCATCCTAAGGTTCAAGAAGGTATCGATGATATTGGCTTCGAGTTTTGCACGCCGATTCAAGCGATTTCGTTGCCAATTGCGCTGCAAGGCAAAGACGTAAGTGGCCAAGCTCAAACCGGTACGGGTAAAACGGCCGCATTTTTGATTGCATGCTTTCATAAGCTACTTAACGACGAACCTCGAGAATCGAAAAAGAAAAACCCTATTCGCGCTTTGGTTGTTGCTCCGACCCGAGAGTTAGCTATTCAAATCCATGAAGATGGGAAAAAACTAGTTGCTCACACTGGCCTTAAAATGGCCTTAGCCTACGGCGGTACAGACTACGAAAAACAACGCAAACATATCGAGTCTGGCGTTGACGTATTAATCGGCACTCCAGGTCGGATTATCGACTATTTTAAGCAAGGAGTGTTCGCGCTCGACGCTCTAGAGGTGATTATTCTTGATGAAGCCGATCGCATGTTTGACCTCGGTTTTATCGCTGACATTCGCTATTTGTTTCGCGCCATGCCGGAGCCAAGTGAACGCTTAAATTTATTATTTTCGGCAACGTTATCAGCTCGAGTCGGCGAACTTGCCTACGAACATATGAGTGAGCCAGAAGTAGTTAAGATCGAAGCCGAGATAACCGGCGACCGAATCACCGAAATCGCTTACATGCCCTCCAATGAGGAGAAAATTCCATTATTAATGGGCCTATTGCGACAAGCCAATAGCGAGCGCTGTGTGGTTTTTATTAATACCAAGCACATGGCCGAAAAAATTGATGCCTGGTTAACTGCGAACGATTTTAAGTGCGCGATGCTTTCTGGTGATGTGCCGCAGAAAAAACGTGAAACGCTATTGCAGCGTTTTAAAGATGGCGACGTGAATGTTTTGATAGCCACTGACGTTGCCGCACGCGGATTACACATTCCGGATGTACATTTTGTAGTTAACTTTGATCTACCATCCGATGCAGAAGACTATGTTCATCGTATTGGCCGTACCGCCCGTGCTGGCGCTAGCGGTACAGCAATGAGTTTGATTTGCGAAACCTATGCGATGAACATTATGGATATCGAACAGTTCATCGGTCACGCTATTCCAGTTGAGCGCGATATTGCTGAGCTGATGTTTAAAGATGCGGTGAAACCAGATCTATCGAAACTCAAATCGAATCGAAAGAAAGAGGTTCGCGGAAAAAGTGGCCCCAAGAGAGATGGAAAGCGAGATGGTAAACCCTCTGGTGGGCGCGGCGCAAAACCAACTCGTAACTCTACATCTGGTCGCGACGCTGCATCTGCTCGCAACGCTATACCCGAAGGCGAGGAAAGCCGTGGTGACCGTGAGCGTCGTGAAAAGGGCAATCCCAATAGAATGCCTAAGAAACAACGCGAGTCGGTCGAAGAACCAGTGCAGTCGCCTGAAGAGCGTGAGGCCGCTAAAGTAGCCGCTTTGGAGAAACGCATTAGCGAGCCTAAAAAGGCGCCCCGCATTCCTCTACGTGGTCGTCGCGCCAATGAAGTGCCGGCGATTGGCTAGAACAATAGCTTAGGGCTAGCCCAATACAAAAAACATGCATTAAGGTTGGCCGACATGGACTCAAAGAATCACAGCAATCAACGCTCCGCCCTATTACTAGGTGGCGGCGGAGCCAGAGCAGCTTATCAAGTTGGTGTGCTGAAGGCGATTGCAGAAATTTTACCAGAAGGCTGTCATAACCCATTTCCAATCATTTGTGGAACTTCAGCTGGCTCGATTAACACGGTAGCACTGGCATCCAATGCCTCAAATTTTCATCAAGGCGTTGATCGAATTATACAAGTCTGGTCAAATTTTGAGTTGCATCACGTGTTCTACGCAGACGCCAAAAATTTACTTAAGCGCATCAGTCATTGGGCGTGGGCAAATTTAGGGCCGGGTAATCGGCACAACGGTCCAGGTTCGATTTTGGATAATCGGCCATTACGCGAACTGCTTGGCAAATACATCGACTTCAGCAACATCGATAAGTCTATTGAAGACGGTGAATTGCACGCCTATTGCTTAACCGCATGCAGCTATACCTCGGGAGAGTCCACCACCTTCTATGATGGATCTCCCAGTATTGAGAACTGGAATCGCACGCATCGTGAGGGCCTGCGTGAGAAAATGAGTATTGACCATTTGATGGCCTCATCAGCAATACCGGTACTGTTCCCGTCAGTAAACTTAGGTGACGAGCACTTTGGTGATGGTTCAATGAGGCAGACTTCGCCCATAAGCCCGGCACTTCATCTTGGCGCTGATAAAATATTAATCATCGGTTTACGTATGGAAAAGGAGCTTGGACTGCCAGAGCCGCCACGCTATCGCCCATCATTAGGGCAAATTTCAGGCTATGTACTGGACACCCTATTCCTCAATAGCTTGCATTCAGATATTGAGCGCATGGAACGCATGAATCGAACCTTGATCGAGGCGCAATCGGGCAATCCTGAAAAATTAAAGGTGATTGAGTATTTAGTAATTAGCCCCTCCAAGGACATTGCCAACATCGCCATGAAGCACTTTCTAGAATTACCAAAAAGCTTTCGTATTGCGTTAAAATTTCTTGGCATGGCTAAGGCTAATAGCCGACGCTTAATTAGCTACTTGATGTTTACCAAAACGTTTTGCCAAGAGCTAATTGATCTCGGTTACGAGGACGCGATGGCAGAAAAGCAACAATTGATTGATTTCTTGGAAAGATAAACTTGTTTAGGCGAGCACTATGAGCCATCGCATAGACATTCAAGCCCTGCGGGGCATAGCCGTTTTGCTGGTTGTTTTCTATCACGCACGTCTGCTACCGATTGCAAATGGCTTCTTGGGAGTCGATATATTCTTTGTAATCTCGGGCTTCTTAATTACCACTCAAATTGCCAAGCAACTCAACAACGGCGATTTTTCATTTGCTGAATTTTATCTGCGCCGTGCCTGGCGATTACTACCCGCGGCATACGCTGTTTTCATAGCCTGTTGCTTGGTCGCTCCATGGGCATTGAGTTATTCGGAACTACAGGATTTTCTAGAACAACTGTGGGGAGCGATATCATTTTCAGCCAACTTTGTGCTTTGGAGTCAAACCGGCTACTTCGAAGATGCGGCAGACCTAAAACCACTACTGCACACCTGGTCTTTATCGATTGAAGAGCAGTACTATCTGTTGATGCCCGCCATACTGGCAATAACACCTAGAAATATTTGGTTGCTGCTAATTTCAGTACTTAGCATTTTAAGTCTTGGCGTTTATCTATTGCAGATCGATGATATGCTAGGGGCCGTATTTTACTTCACACCAACACGCGTCTGGGAGCTCGGAGTAGGTTCGGCACTGGCGTTATTGTTATTGAAGCGTGAGTATTCAATTCCAAATTGGTGCAGTGCTGGGACAGCACTAATTGCTATATTGGCAATCTTTTACACCGTCCCTTACGTTTCGGTCAGCAAGCTAAACTTAATCATCACCGTTTTCTCAACTGCGCTAGTTATTGCTGCCCGCCCAGTTTGGCTAAACACTGGAAAATTTGTTGATTTGTTATCCAGGGTAGGTGCCATATCGTATTCACTCTACCTTGTTCATTGGCCGATCATTGCCTTCTTAAACAGTGCAAATATAAGTGGAAATGTATTGTGGTGGCCATACAGGGTCTTTGCGGTATTTATATCTATAGCTCTTGCTTGGACACTCTATCACTTGGTCGAAATGCGATTTAGAATTACCACAAAACGGCATTCGAAGAGTATTAAGCCAATCATATTATGGTCGCTACTCGTACTGTCGGTCAGCTTCGGTTTATCTGCGCTCTCCAAAGACGCTCGTTATGAAGCGCTTTTTCGTATCAACAATGGTCTTAGCGAAAAATGTTCATCTCCGAGTTTTTATACCATTGCTGATTGCAAAACTAGCGAAGCTCCGACGACACTCCTCTGGGGGGACTCGTTCGCAATGCATCTAGCACCAGGGCTAAAATTGACAACACCAGAGGGTTTAATTCAGGCAGCCAAACATACCTGCCTGCCCATATCAGGCATCAGCTTTTACAATCCGCCAGATCACAATCGAAGCTGGGCAAAAGACTGCATCGACTTTAATGAACAGGTAGAACGCCATGCAATTGACAGCTCTACGATAGAGCTAGTGGTACTTGCCTCACTATGGCAACACATGTTGACCACGCCAGTACAACTAGTAAACGATGGAAACTCGCTTGAACTAAGCTCACTAAGTATTGCCGATATCGCCAGCCGAATCGCGACCATGGTTAGCCGAATAAAAGCGTCTGCAAAAAAGGTCGTCGTAGTCGCACCGCCGCCAGGGCTAGTGTTTGACATTGCAAAATGCCACGAACGTAGGCAGCGAGGTCAATGGCGAATATCTAAGGTTAAAAGGTCCGACTGCCGGATTGATTATTTAGAATATAAGTCTCGCTCAAAAAAAGTCATAGAACTGATGACAGCACTTGACGACCAAGGAATCGCCGTCTATTGGTTTGATGAAAAACTTTGCAATGGCCAACACTGCGAGACGAAATTAGACGAAGTTATACTATATCGAGATAATGGCCACTTCTCTCATGCAGGGTCGGAGTACTATGCTACCGAATTCGAGCTATTCAAAGAACTTAAATTGATCGCAAACTAATTAATCAACCTTATCCTTAAGTGTAGTAATCGCGGTAAGTTTAATAATCGCTAGAATCGACAAATCTCTTCACTAAGCCGACAGCATGATTACCAAAGTTCCAAGTGTTGCCTAGAACGCTTGTTGTCCAAAGTTAAATAGTTGCGATGGTAAATCTGTGGTCGCTTCAGGCTCTTCAGCGTGCATGTTTGTACTGGCGCCCCAATAAGTACTTAGAAACAATAGAATAAAAATTTTCTTCAAAACTCGGCCTCGGTTACTTGGCGAGCTTATAAATCCGCTCAAAGCCATCTTGACTAAAACCATTCAGTCGTTGGTCGCCGATTAAAATTACCGGCACACCAATTCCGCCAATTCGATCGTATTGACGTTTGGCAAAGCGATCTTTTTCAATGTCGTACTCTTTGTATGCCATTTTATTAGCCGAAAAATAAGCTTTAGCTTTTTTACAATAGCCACACCAAGAGGTTGTGTAGATCACAATTTCGGGTTTGCCAGCATAGACAGGTGTCGACTTAGTCTCAGAACTGAGCGGGGCTTTAACTTTATTACCTTTTTGGTTTGCCGGAACTCGTTCGCCAAAATGAGTTTTGCCATCGGCATCTTTCCATTTATATATTTGCGCCGAGGCCGTCTGCCACGCAAGAGCGCTTACAAACAGAATAAATAATCCCTGAATTATTCTACTAATTATCATCTAGCATCTCCCTCGTGATCAATTGTTATACAGCCGTCTATGGTAAAACTATAACATCATCGCGAGTGCTGAAGCAGCGGTCATGATAATAACAAACCAACGAAACCCAGCCTCGGGAATTTTCTTAACAATACTAATGCCTAAAACGGCGCCAATCGCGATTGCGGGTATTAATGCGGTATTCAGCAGCACAGTATCCCAAGTAATTGTCTCCCACACCCATATGTGAAATGGCACTTTCAAAAGGTTTATGATCAAAAAGAACCAAGCAGCGGTACCGATAAATCGATTTTTCGGTAGCTGCATTGAAAGCATATACGAGGCCATAACGGGGCCAGCTAGATTACCAACCATGGTGGTAAAACCGCCAGCGATACCGATGGCCGCAACGAACCAAAATGAATCGATAATATCGGCTTTAGCATTGCTTTCACGCCATATCATAATCGCCAGCGAGACAAAAATAATGGCAATCATTGAGTGAGCAAACACCGTTTCGTTGATCACATTGCCGGTAATCGTGCCCAAGATAACGCCAGCAAAGGCAAATGGGATCAGCTTTTTGAGATGCTGCCAATTTGCATGTTTATTGTAGTAATAGACCCCAAATAAATCGGCAAAAATTAGGATTGGCAACATCACGCCAGTGGAACTCTTAGCACCGAACACCAGTGCTAACATAGGCACTGCGATCATACCCGCGCCTTGGAGGCCGGTTTTAGCCATCCCTATCAGTGCCGCTACAGCAAGTAATAAGCCTAGATCAATAAGCGTAAAACTAAAAGAGGCAATTTCGAATACCATATAAACTCAAATCCAGGGGGGGGGGGGTCATGCAACAAGGCTAGCGATGCAGCATCATAGCAAAGGTTATATAGTGAGACCTCAGCATAGTGATGATTAGTAACCCTCGTCCTGAATTAGACTAAAATTATGACCACTCGACATGCCAGATAAGAAGATACCGCTGCCGCCAGAGATGCCAAGCGCAAATGAATGCTGTGGCGGCGGCTGCGTACCTTGCATCTATGATTACTATTACGATGCCCTTGATAAATGGCATCAACAGTACGGCGAAACGTTAGCTGAAAAAGCCCAGCTAGAACAAGATAAAATCAACGACTAACACAGCACGAGCGGCGTCAAGTTATTGGGTGCTTGAGACAACGCTAACCGGCTGGGCTAATCGACGATACAAAAGCCACCGGACTTCATTTGCGCGCCTATATCTTCGAACGCCGCAATTAACGCTTGATGAGTATCAACCTTCGAGGTTCGATAAGAACTCATTTTCTGTCTCGCTTGTATCTCTCGAGTCTTGGTTTTTAGTACCAATGCTAAATCCAGAGTGACGGCATGCTCTGAGTCCGATACACCGTTAAACATCTGGCCTTTGATCGCCAAAGTGGGATGAACCCGTTTTGCAAAGCGATGAGGTTGAACGAGGGTGTAACCGCAGGAGTTAACCATCGATCGGAAATATGGCCTGATGTCAGTAAATTTACTATCGAGCTCAAGTACGATGCCGCCAGGCTTTTGTCGTTTTCGATAGGCCTCGAGCTGCTTCTCTTTCTCTTCTCTCGCCCGCACTTTATCTTCCGCGGCTTTTAACATTAGCTTCGCTTGATCAGCAAACTCTCCATTCGGAAATTTTCTCAAGTAAACGCTTAACGCATTAACGGTTGGATTGGCGTCAGTTTGGCTCCACAAAGATCTATCCGACTCTACTGTCGCAGGCTCGGTTGCCAGGACATCTTTTGTCAAGGCGTCAACTGGCTCGGCGTCTTTTGCAGGCTCGATAATCTCACCTAAGCCTGCCTCCGGCTCGGCTTGATTCACGGCGAGCCCTTGTGAATTAGCGCAGAACGTCATTAAAAGCAGCGCACTGCCGACGAAGGGTAAAAGCAATTTAATCATATTTTGGAACCTCACGCTCCATTACACGGCATGTACTACACCGATAAACCATTGAAAATAAATCTCTATTTTTGAAATTTTTAACTAGATCATAGCAAGATTCATAATTAGCAACGACTACGTCACTGAGAAAGAAAGTATTCGTTTTTAGCGATTAGCATTCCAATTATGATCTAAAATGGCTTGGTGTCCGAGCCTATTTTCATCTTTGTAATTTTTGCCCTAGTGCTATCGGCCGTTATTAAAGGCTCTCTTGGCATGGGTTTTTCTACTATTTGTTTAGCAATATTGGCCAATGTCATTGAGCTAAAGACCGAAATTTCAATTGTCGTTCTGCCATCGCTGCTATCCAACGCGATAGTCATGATCGAAGCAGGCAACTTGAGAATCAGTCTACGGCTTTTCTTCACCTTGATACTGGCAGCGGTACCCGGAATGGCCATCGGCTTACAGCTTTTACGACAAGCTGACAATACCTTATCTGTTTCAATATTGGCCATAGTACTTATAATTTATGGCTGTTGGGGCTGGGCTAATCATAAATTTAGAATTGATGACAAACTAATACCTAAGCTCAATCCCGTTGTTGGTTTTACAACCGGGATAGTAAACGGCGCAACTGGATCACAAATATTTCCAGTGATGCCTTACCTTTTGTCCCTGAATATCAGCAAAGACGTATTGGTACAAACGATAAACCTATCGTTCACCGTAAACAGCCTGATCATGCTGGGTTTCTTGTACCGCATGAACACCTTAGATACCGATTCAGTCATTACATATTCACTCGGAGTAATTCCGGTCGCGATTGGCGTCTGGCTTGGTGGTAAGATACGCAAGAAAATACCCGAAACCCGCTTCAAGAGAATAGTAATGATTTTAGTCGCAACCCTCGGCTTATTGTTACTCGTCAACTAATTTACAGTTTGAAAACTTAGTTTGAAAACATAGCTAAAAAAACAGTTCAAAAACACAGCAAAGAAACATAAGCCAACGATAAAATGCTCTGAAAAGACAATTTACGTGACACATCAGTGCTTTTCAATATGCGAATAATCAAGGCAAAATCTAAGCGCCCTTGAGCTATCAGGGGGCAAAAGCCTTAAATATTGACAACCATATTGACAACATAGTGAGCGCCTTAAGCACGTATGAAAAAGGAGTTCACCAACCATTTCCAATTTGTCATATCAGCCAGAAAGGCTGACGTCGGTGCTAATCTTCCTAGATGAGAACGATTCTAGAATACCTTCGCTTAGCCCTATTTGTCGGCGGCGCACTGATTGGGGTACAAATACCCAGTTTCGTGGAACAATATGGGCACCGACTAGAATCACACTTATTAGAATCTAAAACTAGCCTTGAAAGCTTCCAGCTTGATGCCGATAAATATTTTGATGGCGACATCGAAAATCTTATTCAGCACTATGCCAATAATGCTGACCCTGTAATCAACGACGGGGGCGAAAGTATCGCAAGTTTAAACTCTCGTTCGCAGTTCCTAAAAAGATCGTGGGGCGAGTTTAACGCGGGCTTTCAGCAACGATACTGGCATGCTTTCGTATCACCGGTTAACACAATCCGCGCTGAAACATGGGCGGGCTTCGATTTCGCGCTAAGACTGGATGTCTCAGCTATTATTTGGGCACTGAGTTTAGGCTTTATTTTATCAGCCTTAATCGAACTGTTTTTACAACTCACCGCTATCGTCATAAGGTTCCTCAAGAGTTCACTGCTAGGCACGCGACGACCGAAGCGCAATGCGCGGCCAACGAAGAACAAGCACCGGGCGCCGACTATGAACACTAATACTCGGAAGACTGATGCTCGCTTGGTAAAGACAGCCGAAAACATAGATAATTGACTTGGTTTTTGCCACTTTTTTCGCCCACTTTTCCTACGCAGCACCGCAGTGCCCAAACTAAACTTACAAGAATTACGGCAAAGAAAGTCGACCGATTTACGCCAGTGTCTCAGCAACAATTTTATCGAGGGGGCGGGGCTAACCCAAGTACGTACTTATCGGATCCGCAGGTAAGTTTTCGGATATCGCCTTTATCGCGCACTACCCAACAGTTGATGCTTTTTAAGAATGATGACTAATACTGAATACCAAGCGACCGCCTTTCATCGCCAAGCAGCGGCTAAATGCAGTCGCCTTACACGCATGGGCCCAGCAAATGTTCGTTCAAGCTTTTCTGTATAGTTTAAACTTAGAATAGTTTAAACGTAATTTGCCAGTCCCTGAGCTGTACCGACTAATAATGTTCGTGTGAGAACCCTGTCTAAGTACAATAACGTTTGAAAAATAGCCTTTAACTAGCTTTGCTCTTCAGCACACTTTTGTGCAACGGCAATAGCATCGGTTTGCGCTGACGCATCGCCTGCGGCTGTCTTTGCCATCAATGATTCATAGTCGGTATTTTCAACCGTGCATTTACAAATTTGAGTCATAGACCCACGCTGTGCTTCTGGGACTTGTGACGCCTGTGCATCACATGCCTTCATCGACATTTCTTTAAGTTGAGCAGCATCTTGAGCGAAGGTAGTCACTGAGCCTAGTGAGGCAGTAGCGGCAGCCAACAATATAATTAATTTTTTCATAGCTTAGGTTGAGTAGTTTTTTTATATGATTGTCCAGAATAACACGCGCAAAATGCCTGCGCCATTAAGATTTTGTTAGCCAAACCAACTAATTTAAGGCGTTTTTGGAAACACTTGATCAAGGCTGAACCGCTCAAAAGGAAGCTTAGGCGCCTGACTCAGCAACACCATTTTCTGGGCAACTTTCGCACCATTAATAGGCCGATAGCGTCGCAACATAGGTAGCTTGCAAATGATCGGAAGCACTTTACTTGCCCAGCCTTCGGCTCTCCGAGATTGCTCACGCTCGCCAAGTAAAAGCGATGGTTGCAGAATACTAATATGCGCAAAAGCCAGACCTTGAACCTTCGCTTCTAGTTCGCCTTTCATCTTCAAATAAGCACTTAAGCTTCGTTGATCAGCTCCGCTCGAAGACACCAAAAGATAATGACTCACTCCCTGCTCAAAGGCAATTCGCGCTGCGGTGAACTGATAGTCTAAATCGACCACTCTTTGAGCTGCAATAGAACCGGCCTGCCCAAGCGTGGTTCCTAAGCATGAGAACAAAATGTCACCCGCGAAGAGTTCTTCGTGATCACTTAGATGATCAAAATCGATTACATGATTTTCAACTTTTTCAGAATTGTACTCTACTGCTCGTCGCGTAATTACCACGACTCGCCCAACATGCTCGGCTTCAGCCAACAATGTGACTACGTTTGAGCCAATCAAACCTGTCGCCCCGATGACAATTGCCGTTTTGTTTACACTGATCTTCTTCATCTAATTAACTTAGCATTGAGGCTGTGTTAATTACAAGTAAACCTCTAAACATAACAATGGCCCATAAATAAGGGCCATTGTCATAACTAAGTACTGATTAACTAGCTTTCTACTTCACTAGTTCGGTTGATACTTAAGGCGCAGATAACCGACCGTGCCAGGAACATCATGCGACACTAAACTAACACCTACCAAGCTTGTATTTAACACTGGGGGCTCTTCGTCAAACACGTTGTTAAAACCTAGCGTAATAGTAAGCGCGTCCTCAGCAAACGATGGAGTGTAACTAAGCTGAAGGTCGGTGAATAAAGCTGAGTCCAGCGTTTCACCATTCGATGCTTCCATGTCGTCAACATAACGAAAAGTCATTGAACCAACCCAGCGATCAGAAATAGAACGCCAGCCCACAGTCGAGGTTGCACGAAGCTCAGGAAAGGCTCTCTCGAAGGTTTCGCTAGTATGTGTTCCAGTCCGGTCTGTTGCCGTCTCAGAGCCATCAGGATTAGGCGTTCGTTCGATATATTCGTCTAATAAAGTCGCATTGAAGCGAGAGCTGAAAATCCCCATGCTAGTGTCGTTTGACGTAAACGCGACACCAATATCGTAACCTTTGGATTCGATAGATCCGATATTTTGTAATTGGTTATCAACTAAACTAATCCGGCCTGCAGAAGTTCGTTGCACGGCGTTACAAAAACCAGGGTCTGCGGTATTAACACAAGCGGTGATTAAGTCGCCTGGGCTACGGCCTTGAACAGCATCGTCAATATCTAGGTCATAATAATCAGCGGTAAAAGAGATATTGCTAGCCCAAGTCACTTCCGGGCTAAAAACGAAACCTGCGGTAAAACTGTCTGACGTTTCAGCCTTCAAGTTTACATTACCACCAGAGCGTGCATTGAGTTGCGGATTCGTTTGAGCCAATCCTGCGGCAACACCAAATGAAGCACAATTATCAATAATGTTCTGCGGTTGCGCTGAGTCACGGCCACCATTAGACGAACCAAGCTGTCCTAGGTAGTCGGCGCAAGGATCGGTGAAGGTGAAATCTTCTCGTGCTGAGCCACCAAATAGCTCACCAATGCCAGGTGCTCTAAAGCCGGTTGACACCGTAC
>Ga0075467_10000202_pt1 | contig 44329 bp, 36 predicted proteins | sample DEB08_DNA_9_FD_75067 | JGI IMG/M metagenome (GOLD analysis project Ga0075467, IMG submission 75067) | Aqueous microbial communities from the Delaware River and Bay under freshwater to marine salinity gradient to study organic matter... | ecosystem: Environmental > Aquatic > Marine > Coastal ... | reverse complement strand
CTCGCACTGAACTTGCGTCAATAGATAACGATTATATTGAATTGGTTGTTGGATTAATAAAAGAGCGCGCAGCATTTGTATCAGATTTTTGGGAATTAAGTAGTTTCTTTTTTATAGCTCCAGATGTTTACGATGAAAAAGCGTCTAAGAAAGCGATTAAAGAAGACACTAAAGATGTATTAAACAAAGTAATTGAATTGGTAAATTCTGTTGAGGACTTTACTGTTGACAACCTTCAAACCGCAATAAAAGGATGGATTACATCAAATGAAATTGGTTTTGGAAAAGTAATGATGCCTTTGCGTTTAGCTTTGGTCGGTGCTTTGCAAGGTCCAGATGTATTTGATATAATATTTATGATTGGGAAGACAGAAACTATTAAGCGAATTAATAATCTTACAAAAGTAATTTAAAACGTAATCATTGCTGTAAGGGTCAACAACTCTTGGTTTCCTTTAAATTTACTTTCGCCCGAACCTACATTTAAGTCACTGTTATTCAACTTACTAAAAATATTAGTAAAGCCATAGCCATATTGCGCTCTCACTCTAAAAGCCCCTAAACCAGCGGTAATTCCCACAACTCCATTGGCGTTAAATTGTGAAATATCAGAAATGTCTTTTGCCTTTAAATTATCATAACCATTAATAAAATAGGTTTCATTATCACTGTCTTTAAGCTCTAGTTTTCCATTGTATTGTAGCTGTGGCCCAAGGTCAAAAGTTAGATTATCATTTAAAATTTTTGCATGAAATAAGAAGCCAATTTGTACTGTCATTAATTTATATTCTATCATTTCATTTCCAACTACATCATCCGTCATTCGTCCAGAAATTTCCAAATTGTTTTCAGAAAGCAACATGCCATAACTCACTGTGTACCATTTATGAGGTAAATCTACGGTTGCTGCCATTCCGCCAATAAAACCATTGCCTTTTTTGGTAACAAAATTATCTGTGTAGATATCAAATTGTGAAATTCCACCTTGAATAGCGATTCCGTTTTTTATTTTATAAGCTTGCGCTGAAGTGTTTGTAACAAAACATAGTGAAAGTGCTACTAATAGAATAGGGGGTCTAAATTTCATTGTTGTTTCTTATATGATTAACACAAATATAACTTAATTTAGTACTCATTTATTTTCTAACCATTTAATATTATTGTTATGGCTCAATTTGTTTTTATACCTATTATTTTTTTCGGACTATTAATCTTAATTTCCTCCTTTTTTACTGTAAAGCAACAAACCGCTGTGATCGTAGAGCGTTTTGGTAAATTCCAAAGCATACGCCAATCAGGATTACAACTAAAAATTCCTTTAGTTGACAGAATTTCAGGACGATTAAGCTTAAAAATACAACAACTTGATGTGATTATTGAGACCAAAACATTAGACGATGTGTTTGTGCGCTTAAAGGTGTCTGTTCAGTATAAAGTGATTCGTGAAAAAGTATATGATGCCTTTTATAAGCTAGATTATCCGCACGATCAAATTACATCTTATGTATTTGACGTTGTACGTGCCGAAGTTCCAAAAATGAAATTAGATGATGTTTTTGTTAAAAAAGATGATATTGCCTTGGCCGTAAAAGCTGAACTAAACGAAGCAATGTCTGGTTATGGTTTTGATATTATTAAAACATTAGTGACTGATATTGATCCAGATGCTCAAGTTAAGCAGGCTATGAATAGAATTAATGCATCAGAGCGTGAAAAAATTGCTGCTCAATTTGAAGGTGATGCTGCTCGTATTCTTATTGTTGAAAAAGCAAAAGCTGAAGCAGAAAGTAAGCGTTTACAAGGACAAGGTATTGCTGATCAACGACGAGAAATTGCTCGTGGTTTAGAAGAATCCGTAGAAGTTTTAAATAAAGTTGGTATTAACTCACAAGAAGCATCTGCTCTAATTGTAGTTACACAACATTATGACACGTTGCAATCTATTGGTAGTGAAACCAATAGTAACTTAATTTTATTGCCAAATTCGCCTCAAGCTGGAAGCAATATGCTTAATGATATGGTGGCTAGTTTTACTGCTAGTAATCAAATTGGTGAGGCGATGAAGAGCTCTAATAAAAAGAAAAAGGAATAATCACAATCTCTTTACTCAAATATAAAAACCCTTGAAATATTACATTGGAGGGTTTTTGTATTAAATAGCTTTTGCTTCTGCAACTAACAATTCATTTTTATCCTCTAGCGCTTTTTCAATAAACTCATTGATGGCTTCATTCTTATCTAAGCCATTTTGAAGCATCACCTTCAATGATATCATTGCAGCAATGCGTGTGCCTGCTTTTTTAACTGCTGTACCAAATAAAGGCTCTAATTCATCATAAGACACTTCTTTTGCTAGCTCTTGAATTTCAGCCTTTGCTTTAAGTTGTTTTTCTTCTGGTATGTTTGTGTATTTCTTTCCTAATTGCTGAATCACATTAATTGCTTTTCTCTGCGATTGTTGCTGAGGTTTTTGTTGATTTTGAGTGTTGCTCTCTTTTGGCTTTTGTTTTGTCCAAGAATCACGTAAACCAACCGTTTTGTTAAATACTAATTTATCTGGTGCTGAATCATTATCAACATTAAAATAACCTAAACGTTGAAACTGAAATTGTTCACCAATTTTTGCTTCAGCCAAGCTAGGCTCCACCAATGCATTTACAATTTTCAAGGAATTTGGATTAATAAATTCCATAAAATCTTTACCTGGATGGCTATCTGGCGCTTCATCCATAAATAATCTATCATATTCTCTAACTTCCACCTTAATGGCATGCTTTATAGACACCCAATGCAAGGTGCCTTTCACTTTTTTAGTTGTGTCTCCAGAATAGGTACAATGTATTTCGATAATGTTTCCCTCTGTGTCTTTAACAACGCTTTCTGCTTTTATAATATAGGCATTTTTTAACCTAACCTCTCCTCCAAGTGTTAATCTAAAGAATTTACTTCCTGCATTTTCTTTAAAATCTTCCTTTTCAATGTAGATTTCTCTCGAAAAAGGCACTTTTCGGTTCCCAGCGCTTTCATCTTCAGGGTTATTTTCGGCATCTAACCATTCTTCTTTTCCTTCTGGGTAATTTGTTATAACCACTTTAACAGGGTCTAAAACAGCCATCACACGAGGCGCTATTTTGTTTAAATCTTCTCGAACACAAAACTCCAATAACGACACATCAATAACATTGTCACGTTTAGCAACTCCTACTCTTTCAATAAAATGGCGAATAGAGTTTGGCGTATATCCTCTTCGCCTCAAACCGGAAATGGTTGGCATTCTTGGATCATCCCAACCTGAAACAACATTGTTTTCAACCAGTTTAAGCAACTTTCGTTTACTCATTATAGTGTAGCTCAGATTTAATCTAGCGAATTCTCGTTGTTTCGGAATTAATGGATAATCATTAGAGCTATAATCATACACTTGCTCTTTAAACCAATCATAAAGCTTTCTGTGAGGCTTAAATTCTAAAGAGCATAACGAATGTGAAATTTGCTCGATATAATCGCTTTCACCATGCGTCCAGTCATACATTGGGTAAATACACCAATCGTTACCTGTTCTGTGATGATGTGCATGCATAACGCGATACATTATTGGGTCTCGCATTAGCATATTTGGGTCTTCCATATCAATTTTAGCACGAAGCACGTGAGTTCCCGCCGGAAATTCACCATTTTTCATGCGTGTAAACAAGTCTAGATTCTCTTCTATACTTCTATTTCTAAAAGGACTATTAGTCCCAACTTGTGTAGGTGTTCCTTTTTGCTCTGCCATATCTTCACTAGACTGAGAATCTATATATGCCTTACCCTCTTTAATCATTTTAACAGCCCAATCATAAAGCTGCTTAAAATAATCTGAAGAATAAAACTCATTTTCCCACTTATATCCTAACCACTGAATATCTCTCTTAATAGCGTCTACATACTCTTGTTCTTCTTTGGTTGGGTTAGTATCATCAAAGCGAAGATTAACTGGAGCATTATATTTTTCTCCTAAACCAAAACTAATACCAATAGCCTTTGTATGACCAATATGCAGATAGCCGTTTGGTTCTGGTGGAAAACGGAAACGCAATTGATCTTTAGGCATCCCGTTAGCCAAATCTTCTTCTATAATGTGTTCAATGAAATTAAGTGATTTTACTTCTTCTGACATAAGGTTTGCTACATTCAAAATGAGAGCACAAAATTAGGCAATTTTAAACTAATTTATTAGTGCCATTTCTTATAAAGTGTAACATTCCTTTGAATTTCAATACTTATAAATAAACCCTTCACTATGGAACACAGAAATTACGAATGCCCGAAATGTCATAATCGAACTTATGATCTTGATCAAATGCAGGCAACAGGAGGCCTTTTTACCAAGCTATTCAACATACAGAATAAAAGATTCACTTCTGTAACCTGTAAAAAATGCACCTATACTGAGTTTTATAAATCAAGCACAAGTAGCATTACCAACATCTTCGATTTCTTTACAAACTAAATTATTTCCTAATTTGACAAGATGTGACGTAAGTAATATTATTTTTGTTTTATGGGAATAATTAAAGTTGAAAATATAAAGGTTTTTGCACATCATGGATGTTTGACTGAAGAAACCAAAATAGGTAGTGATTATCGCGTTGATTTAGTGATTAAGGCTGATTTACAACCATCCGCTAAAACAGATCAGTTATATAACACTGTTGATTATGTGTTTTTAAATAGAATCGTTAGTGAGGAAATGCTAAAGCCCTCTAAATTGCTTGAAACTGTTGCCAAGCGTATAATAACTCGTATTTTTAAAGAGGACAAACTTGTGAAAAAAGCAACTGTTTGTGTTTCTAAAATAAACCCTCCAATAGGAGGTGATGTTGAAAAGGTAACGATTAAAATGAAAGAAAAACGAAAAAAGCATAGGTAAGTAGTGTGAAAACTTTATTTTTTTTACATTTGCTGCCAATTATGGCGTCTTGGCCGAGTGGCTAGGCAGAGGTCTGCAAAACCTTCTACAGCGGTTCGAATCCGCTAGACGCCTCAAAAAGAAAGAGATACTTACGTGTCTCTTTTTTTATGCATTGCATTTTTGAGAACATACCTAACTAATATCTTCTATTAAGTTTTGTGGATTGAGTTGGTCTTTAGGTAAAAAGCCTTTAATAATAAGCACTAGCCCACAAACTATTAGAATAAGACCAAGTAGTTTTTTTACTTTTAAAATACGTTTAGGTGTTAGCTTTCTTTTTAATTGCTTCGCTAATAAAATTTTGAATACATCTGTAATAAAATAAGCTAAAATCATGGTTCCAAAGAACACTAAAAACCTGTTTAAATCATTTTCTAAACTTGGTCCAGTAATAATAATAACCCCTAACCAAAATACTAAAACGCCAATGTTTATGAAGTTTAATAGAAAACCCTTTATAAATAATCCTAGGTAATTATTCTTTTCGAAAACCAACTCACTCGCCTCATTAGTAGATTTTTTAGGTTTTTTAAGAAAAATAACAACTCCATAAATTGTAATTATCATGCCTCCAAACACAAATAAACCTGGTTGATTACTCAGGTTTTCTAATAGTTGAAAACTACTAAAATAAGCTAAACCAATAAAAAAAATATCTGCAATTATTACGCCTAAATCAAAAACAATTGCTGCCCTAAAGCCTTTGGTAGCACTAGTTTCAAGAAGTACAAAAAAAACAGGACCAATCATAAAGGCTAAGAAAAAACCTAATGGAATTGCTGCTTGAATATCCTCTATCATCTTGAGTGTAATAAAAATGCCGAATAAATATTCAGCATTTTGAAGTTGTAACAAATATAATAAAAGTAGGTAAAGGAACTTAGTTCATGCGCTTAATTCTTCCGCCTAATGCTGTGTTTTCTTTAACCTCCTTAGGGTTTCCATAAATAAAAACATCTCCTCCTGCTCTAATTTTAATATCTAAAAGCTCTGTAGCATTCATATATGCCTCTCCTCCTGCTCTAATAGCTACTTTTGCATTAACAGATTCTAAATTTTCTGCTTTCAAAATACCTCCTGTTCCAATGGTAACTGTTTGGTTATTAGTGTTTCCTTCAAGTTCAATTATACCTCCAGTAACCGATTTTATAGTTGTTTCCTTTGTTTCTAAGTTCAGCTTTATAAGGCCTCCTTCTTGTGCTTTAAGCTCTACTTCATATTGACTTATTAGCTCATTAGAACCAACATAAGCGCCTTCATTTACATCAATAATATCAAACGCTGTATAAAATAATTTTACGTTTGTTTTATTACCATCAAAGCTTTCTTCTATATTTAACCTAATTTTAAGGGTGCCGTCTTTATTAATAATCACAACTTCTGCTGCGTTTTTTCCACTTATTTCAACTTTGTTATCTTTTGCCTTAATAAGCTCTACATTAATTAAGTCATAGACTTTTAATTCTGAAAATTCTCCAATTGTTTTTGTGATTGGTTTTTGAGCACTTATTACTCCTGTGATTAAAATTGCTAATACTATTAATCTGTGTTTCATGATGAATGAATTATATGTTTTTTATATGTTTATCAAATAGTGTTCCTTTTTTAAAACTTAAGTAACTTTTACAGCAGTTCCTGTTACAGAAACAAAAAAGTACGATCCAGCAGCAGTTTCTATATCAACACTAATTGCTAAAACAGCATTTGCATTTAATTTACTAGCATTTACTTTAAGTTTTTGAAAAGCTTGTTCTTTTGCTTCATTCATAAGCTCCTCAATAATCTGCATGTTTTTATCATTTTTAAAAGAAAAGCTTTTCTTGAGTTCAGAAGATGTTCCAGTTACAATACCTAAATAGTCCTGTATTTTATGTCCTTCTATTGAGTTTGTTGTTGTTAAGATCATAATTTTAAATAAGATTGTAAAAATAAAAAAATGTTACATTAAAAAGTAAAAACATATATAATTAAAACTCTTGTTTTTTATTCTTCATGTTTTCCAATTAGTGTAAAATCTAAGTGTTTTTTAACTAAATCAGTATTTTTTACCTTAACAACAACCTCATCTCCTAGTTGATACATCATTTTAGAATTTTTACCTATTAAAGCATAATGATCTTCATTAAATTGATAATGATCATCTTTCATATCACGCACACTTACCATGCCTTCACACTTATTTGAGATAATTTCGATATAAATTCCCCAGTCTGTAACACCAGAAATTACACCTACAAATTCTTCGTTTTTATGATCTTCCATAAATCGAATTTGCATGTACTTAATAGAGTCTCTTTCAGCTTTTGTTGCCAGGTTTTCCATATTACTTGAGTGGTTACACTTGTCTTCATAAGCGTCTTGACTTACCGATTGTCCACCATCAAGATAATGTTGTAATAAACGATGTGCCATCACATCAGGATAACGTCTTATAGGTGAAGTGAAATGGCTATAATAATCGAATGCTAAACCATAATGCCCTATATTATGAGTGCTGTATTCTGCCTTACTCATTGTGCGAATAGTTAATGTATCTACTAAGTTTTGTTCCTTTTTACCATTAACTTCAGATAATAAATTATTTAAAGAAGATGCTATACTTTTTCGATCTTTAAAATCAAGTTTATATCCAAAACGACCAACTACATTTTGTAATGCAGCTAATTTACTTTCATCTGGTTCGTCATGAACACGGTAAATAAAGGTTTTCTTTTGTTTTCCAATAAATTCAGCTACTTTTTTATTAGCTAACAACATAAACTCTTCAATAAGTTTATTTGCATCTTTACTTGTTTTAAAGAATACTCCTATTGGATTAGCTTCTTCGTCTAAATTGAATTTTACTTCAACTTTATCAAATGAAATTGCTCCTGAACTCATGCGTTTTCGACGCATAATTTTAGCAAGTTCATCCATTTTTATAATTGCATCAGCAATTGTTTGATTAGCATTATAAGCCTCACCTGTTAATGAGATTTCCTTAGGTATAATATTAGTTTTAGTTTCAATAATAACTTGTGCTTCTTCATAAGCAAACCGCGCATCAGAATAGGTTACTGTTCTACCAAACCATTCATTTTTTATTTCACACTTATCATTCATTCGAAACACTGCAGAAAAAGTATATTTTTCTTCTTGTGGTCTTAACGAACAAGCTCCATTTGATAATATTTCAGGGAGCATTGGTACTACTCTATCTACTAGATAAACTGACGTTGCTCGTTCATAAGCTTCATCATCTAAAATAGTTCCTTCTTGTAAATAATGTGAAACATCTGCAATATGAATTCCTATTTCATAAAGACCATTTTGTAAAGCTTTAAATGATAGTGCATCATCAAAATCTTTAGCATCTTTCGGATCTATAGTAAAGGTTAAATCTTGTCGCATATCACGACGTTTAGCAATTTCTTCTTTAGTTATAGACGTATCTATTTTATTAGCAAATTCTTCGACCTCGTGAGGGAATTCTAATGGTAAACCGTATTCAGCTAGTATGGCATGAATTTCAGTATTATGTTCTCCTGGTTTTCCTAAAACCTTAAGTATTTTTCCATAAGGCGAATCGGCTTTTTCTGGCCAATCCTCAAGAGATACCAGTACTTTATCTCCATCTTCAGCCTTGTTAATTTTATTGATTGGAACAAAAATATCTGTATACATTTTGTTTCCGTCAGGAACTACAAACGCATAACTTTTATGAATTTGAATCACACCAACATATTCGCTTTTAGCGCGTTTAATAATGTTTGTAATTTCTCCTTCTATTTTACCACGATTTCTACGTTTGTAAGCATAGAATTCTACTTCATCGCCATGAAGTGCTTTATTCATATTATTTGATGCAATGTAAACATCATCTTCAAAATCATCGCTAATGATATAACCAGAACCTCTTGATGCCATATCTACACGACCTGTATAATAATCTGTAGTCACAATTATTTTAAATTTACCACGATCAACTTCTTCTATCTCCTGCTTAGCTTTGAGTTGTTGAAGTTTTTTTATAATCTGGTTTCTACTACTTGCGTCATTAACACCGAGTTTAGCAGCTATTTGTTTATAATTAAAGGCTTGGTTTCTGTCTTTTTTTAAAATACTGAGAATTGTATTTGTAAGGTTGGAAATCTTATTATGTGAAGGTTTCCTTTTTTTCTTTTTTGTCATTTATTCTGTTATCATATTCTATTCCTTAAAGTTAAGGAATGTTTTTAATTTTAAACTTAATTATATAGTGAAGAAGGTTTTAAGTTTGTGCAAAGCTAAGCTTTATATATTAAATCAATATTTACTTAATATTAAATTTAAAAAACTAAGATTATACTTATCCACATTTATATATATATAATCATCTTTTCTTTTAAAATTTAAAAAATAAATGCTGATTATTATAGTGTGTTAATAGTGGCTATAACTTTTATTAGTTTTAATATAAAATCTGTTATAAAGTAGTTTATTAACATCTTATTAGTTACTTAACTAACTGGTTTTAAACTGTATTAGGCTCACTATTAACAGTTGTTTATAACTAATATTCACACTAATTTTTTAATAAGTATTTAGGTTTTTATTGTTGATAGTGTAATATTTTATGTTTACAAATACTTTGCAAAAAACAATTAAAATTTTAGGTTAATACCTTAGAGTTTTTGGTTGAAAAATTAATTGGATTATCAATATTTTACTTCTTATTTAATATCAACACTTATTAACAAGTACTTAATAATTTTAGTGGCACTTATCAACAAGAGTTACAAACACTATTATAAAATAGAATTATTAAACTTAAAAATTCTGAATAAGAAAGGTATTATAAGTTATGGATACTTATTATCAATTATTAACTTTGATGTTTAAACCATACACTAGAATATATTATGAAAATTTCCATAGGAAACGATCACGCTGGACCAGAGTACAAACAAGCTATTATGAAACACCTAGAAGCTAAAGGTATAACAATGAATAATTATGGAACAGATACATTGGATAGTGTAGATTATCCTGATTTTGTTCATCCTGTTGCACAAGATGTTGAATCAGGAAAAGCTGATTTTGGTATTTTAATTTGCGGTAGTGCAAATGGTGTAGCTATGACTGCAAATAAATACCAAAATATTCGTGCTGGTATTTGTTGGATGAAAGAGATTACAGAACTTACAAGGCAGCATAATAATGCTAATATTTGCTGTATTCCCGCTCGTTATACGTCTATTCCACAAGCTATTAAAATAGTTGATACATTTTTAAATACAGAATTTGAAGGTGGAAGACACCAAAATAGAGTGAATAAAATTCCAGCTAAGTCTTGTTAAATGAGTCACTCTCACTCTCATAATCATAACCATACTCATAATCATGGAGATTTATCAGGACGAAACCTGTTAATTTCTATATTCTTAAATATATTAATTACTGCAGCTCAAGTAATTGGAGGTGTAATTTCTGGAAGTTTAGCCTTATTAAGTGATGCCTTACATAATTTTAGTGATGTTATATCATTAGTTGTAAGTTACGTAGCCAATAAACTTGCAAAAAAGAAGGCGTCACTACAAAAGACATTTGGTTATAAACGTGCCGAAATTTTAGCAGCCTTTATAAACGCATCCACTTTAATTATTGTAGCAGTTTTATTAATTATTGAAGCGATTGATCGTTTTCAAAATCCTAAAGAAATTGAGTCAGATTTAGTAATTTGGTTATCCTTTATAGCAATTCTTGGCAACGGTTTAAGTGTGCTTTTGCTTAAAAAAGATGCTGAAACAAATATGAACATGAAAAGCGCATACTTGCATTTATTAACAGATATGATGGCAAGTGTAGCAGTTTTAATTGGTGGTTTATTAATGAAGTTTTATGCTGTTTTTTGGGTAGATAGTGTGTTAACATTTTTAATTGCACTATATTTAATTTGGATGGGTTATCATTTATTAAAATCATCTACCAAAGTGTTAATGTTGTTTACACCTGATGATATTCCAATTGATAAAATAGTTGAAGAAATTAATAAGATTGAAGGCATTAAAAACGTGCACCATATTCATGTTTGGCAACTCAATGAAGAGGAGATACATTTTGAAGCTCATATAGATTTTTATGAGAACATTTCACTTTCAGAATTTGATCAAATACTTCATAATGTAGAAGAATTATTATTTCATAAATTTGAAATAAATCACATAAACATTCAACCTGAATTTGGAAAGTGTGGTGATAAAGATGTAATTGTTCAAGACTAAGTAATTATGATAAACATTATAACCAAAACCTTTCAAGAACTAACTACAAAAGAGTTGTATGATTTACTTCAACTTCGAGTAGAAATATTTTGCGTTGAACAAAATTGTGTATATCAAGATCTAGACGGAAAAGACGAAAAAGCACTACATGTTATAGGTAGAAAAAATAATAAAATAGTTGCTTACACAAGAATTTTTAAACCAGGCGATTATTTTGATAAAGCCAGTATCGGTAGAGTAGTGGTGAGTCAGCAAGAACGCCAACATAAATACGGTTATGATATAATGGAGGCTTCTAAAAAGGCAATTAAAGATCATTTTGATGAAACCAATATTAAGCTTTCTGCACAAACCTATTTAAAGAAGTTTTATAATAATTTAGGATTTAAAGAAGTAGGTGAGGAGTATCTAGAAGACGGTATTCCACACGTTCTGATGGTAATTGATTAATTATCTTTACCAATATGAGTTATTAAAACCTCTACTCGTCTATCAAATTTTGGGTCACCACCAAGCGGAAATTTCCGTTTTAAACCAACATATTTCATTCTGTGTTTTGCAACACCCTGTTGTAACAAATAGGTATAAATAAATTTCGCTCTAGAATGTGATAAATTTCGCTGATTTGTTTTCCTATCAATAGCATCATAATTATCGTGTGTGCAGCATACATGCCCTTGAATGGTAAAATAGATATTTTTTCTTTCAACCAAAATCGTTGCAATTTCTTTTAAAGTTGGAATAGAACCTGGAACAATCGTACTATAACTTGATTTAAAATAGATGTTTTTCAAACGGATTTTATCCCCAACTTTTATATCTCCTTTAAGAATACTTTGAGTAGTAGGTTTTTCAATAGCAGTAACAGAAGAGCTTGCTGTAACTACAATTTCAACGCGCCTGTTAATTTGTCTTATTTCAGAAATATTATCAGTTTCATTTAAAGCTAATTCGCCTTTTCCATCAATAACTTTAATTTGTTTTTCTGGTAGCTCACTATCTACTAGATATTCTTTGATGGACTCAGCCCTAAGTTCAGATAGTTTAAGATTATATGTTTTTGTGCCTCTATCATCGCAATATCCATAAACAGTAATAGTCTTAATAGTTAAACTATCTAAAGAAGAAACAAAGGAATTTAAGCGACTTTCTTCACTTGAAACAATAGTGTATCTATCTGTTTCAAAATATACGTTGTGTCGCATTTCTTGAGCGTAAGAATAGGAGCTAAGAAAAAGAAATATGTATATAAAGCGGAGCATGGTTTTATATTATCACAATAATTAAATATAGTGTATATAATTTTAAACCAACAAGAAATACGTTTTAAGGCCTTAAATAAGAGCTATACTCACTAGGGTTAGTTAATATTTGAGTCGCCTTTGTAATTTCCGTATTATTAGCTAAGAAGTATTTATATAATCCTTCTCTATAAAAATACCGTTTGATGATTTCGTTTTCTAGTAGTGTTTTGAGCTGCTCTTTATTGTTTGAAATAGCATCACTCTTTATGGTGTTAAGTTTTGAAATTAATGCAGAATAAGTGACTTTTAAATCATCATCCAACTCTTCTTCTTTTGCAACATCTAATACTTTGGCTAGCGCATCTTCTGTTTTGGTTTTAAAGGCAAAGTTATTTGATTTTAAATAGGAATTAAAATCATTAAAGTCTGAATCTGATATCTGAAATGACATCAAATCTGAAACAGTGTTATTATAATAATATTTAGTAGCGTAATTAAAAATATAATCTTGATCTTCAATATATTTTGCCATGGTTGATACTTTAGATTCAGACAATTCTAAATCAGGCATAACACCTCCGCCATCATAAACTGAACGACCATTTTTTGTTTTAAAAGCGTTAAAATTTTCTTGTTTTACACGAACAGCATTTCCTTTATCGTCTCTATTCCAATAATCAAGCGCTTGAATACACCTTCCTGAAGGCGTGTAATATCTAGAAATAGTAACTTTTATTTGTGTACCATAAGTTAAAGGTTTAGGTCGTTGTACTAGCCCTTTTCCAAAACTTCGCGAACCAATTACAACAGCACGATCTAGATCCTGTAATGCTCCAGAAACAATTTCACTTGCAGAAGCACTTCCACCATCTATTAAAACCACTAAAGGAATTTGCAAATCAAGGGGTTCGTTTTGAGTTGTATAGGTCTTATTATATTTTTCAACTTTAGACTTAGTGGTTACTATAACTTGACCTTTTGGCACAAACAGATTAACAATATTTATAGCTTCAATTAGCAGTCCACCAGGATTTCCTCTTAGGTCTAAAACTATTTGTTTAGCACCATCAGCCTTAAGTGATTTAATAGCGTTTCCTGTTTCTTTTGAGGCTGTTCGTGTAAATTTTGACAATGCCACATAGCCAACCGTTTCATTAACCATATCATATAATGGAACAGCTTTTACTTCAACAGACTGCCTAGTTATGGAAGCGGTTTTTATTTCACCTTGCCTATTATATGTTACATTTACTTTTGATCCAGGAGCACCTTGAAGCAATTCACCAGCATCATCTTTAAAATCAGCAACTACTATATTATCAACCTTAGTAATTTCGTCACCAGCTTTTAACCCTGCTTCATCTGCTGGATAATCCTTATATGGCTCAACAATAACCAACTTGTCTTTTAGGGTTTTTACTGTTGCACCAATTCCAGTATAATCTCCTGTGCTATTTATGCGTGAGGCCTCAACATCTTGTTCATTATAAAAAACCGTGTAAGGATCAAGGTCTGCCAACATATTTTTGATAGCAGTATCCATTAAATCTCCAGGATTCGTTTCATCAACATAATTCATATTAATTTCTTTAAAGAGCGTCGTAAATATTTCTATTTGTTTTGCAATTTCAAAAAAATCACTTTTAAATGCAGTCGTGGCCAAAAGTAAAGTGGTTGCAAGTATTGGTAGGATAATTTTCTTTTTCAGAAGGGTTTTCATAGTTCTATTTTTTTTGATCAGAAACCTTTTTAACAAACTTCTCTAGCAATTGATTCATTGCTATATTAGTCTGTTCAAACGTGGGTTTGTCATTACCAATGTACAAAATCATGAACGCATATTGTGTTGTAATGTTGTTAAAAAAAGTGTTTTTGTTTAATCTGTAAGCTTCTCTAATTAATCGTTTAACCCTGTTTCTGTCTACAGCATTTTTAAAATGTCGTTTACTAACAGACACACCACATTTTGCAATTACAGATTCCTCAAATTCTGTTTCGAGAAAAACTAATCTTAAAGGAAAAGCAGCAATTGATTTTCCTTCTAGAAATAGTTTCTCGATTAGAATTTTACTTTTTAACTTTTCTATTTTAGAATAGGTGGCTTTCATTTTACGAGACAAAAGTAATGATATCTTAACCATAACGCATGGTTTTTGCTTATGACAAATGTCATTTTTTTTAAAATATAATGGTAATAACTTACAAAGACTTAATCCTTAAAGATATTAACATGGGAGATTTAAAGATTATTAAGCTTTCAAGTAAACGAGATAAATCAAATTACATTCATCAACTCGTTAAAGATGTTGAGGCTCTTGAATTTATGATTGATAACGATTTGATTGAAAAAGAACCAATTAGAATTGGAGCAGAACAGGAATTTTGGTTGGTTGACAATAATTTTTTAGCCAAAAATAGCGCTCTTGAAATATTAGAAGACATAAAAGATGACCACTTTACGACCGAAATTGGAAGTTATAATTTAGAAGTCAATCTAGATCCTTTTGAATTAAAAGGAGATTGCTTTTCCAAAATGAGTAATCATTTAAAAGAACTATTAGACAAAGCGGACAAAGTAGCAGCAAGTTGCGACACAAAAATAGTATTATCAGGAATATTACCCACCCTAACACTAAACCAAATTGGTATTGATAACATGACACCAATTAAAAGGTATTATATATTAAATGAAGCTATAAAGGAATCAAGAAAACAGGATTTTAATATTCACATAAAAGGTGTCGATGAGTTGAATATGACACATGATTCAGTAATGTTAGAAGGCTGTAATACTAGTTTTCAGATTCACCTACAAATAAACCCTGATGACTTTATAGATTCTTACAATTGGGCCCAAGCAATAGCCGGACCTATACTAAGTGTTTGCGCAAATTCGCCTTTATTGTTTGGAAAGGAACTTTGGAGCGAAACGAGAATTGCACTTTTTACACAAAGTGTTGATACTAGAGCTAACTCTTTTTTGTTGAATGAAAAGCAGTCAAGAGTTAATTTTGGAAGCAATTGGTTGAAAGGCTCCATTACAAATATTTTTAAAGATAATATTTCAAGATTTAGAAGCTTGATATCTTCTGAATATATAAAAGACAGTTTAGAAATGTTAGCGCAAGGAGAAATCCCAAAATTAAAAGCTTTAACCCTTCACAACGGAACAGTTTATAGCTGGAATAGAGCATGCTATGGTGTTGGAAATAATAAGCCTCATTTACGAATAGAAAATAGGTATATTCCATCAGGCCCAACCATATCTGATGAAATTGCAAACATGGTGTTTTGGGTTGGTGTTATGGTAGGAAGACCAAAAAAATATGATGGTATTCACGAAAAAATGAACTTTAAGGATGCTAAATCAAATTTCTTTAATGCTGCTCGCTATGGCTTATCTACTCAGTTTTATTGGGATAATAAGCATATTACTAGTCAGGATTTAATACTAAATGAACTTTTGCCGCTGGCGTATAGAGGACTTTATAAACTTAATGTTGACCCAAAAGATGTTGAATACTATTTAACTATTATACAAAAAAGAGTTACATCTAATAATGGCTCTTACTGGATAACAAAGAGTTATAGGAACCTCTTAGAATCACACAAGCCTTTTGAAGCTGCTCAAATTTTAACATCAAAAATGTATGATAAGCAAAAAAAAAATTATCCTGTTTCATCATGGAAAGTTTTAAATAAACATGAGCAAACCAAATTTTCAGGAGGTGAATTAGTAAAACATAAAATGAGCTCAGATATTTTTTCCGTTGAAGAAAAAGATAGTATTGAATTAGTTATAAATATTATGAAATGGAAAAACATTCATCACATGCCAGTAATAAATTCTAACACCGAATTGGTTGGATTAATAACCATGAAAGATGTTGATATGTATTTTAAAAACAAGCAAGCGCTTAAAGAAACGGTAAAAGACTTTATGACTAAAGAATTAATTACCACACATGAGTTTGAAACTATAGAAAACGCAAAAGAGATCATGAAAAACAATAATATAAATAGTCTGCCGGTTGTAAAAAACAATAAGTTAATAGGAATATTAACCATAAATGATTTTTAAACAATGGTAGAAGTTTTTAGTAAAGCAATAAAAAAAACAGTTTCAATAAATAGGGTTCTGTTTGAAATAAAAGGGAGCCTCAATGGTCCAACAATTGTGTTTTTTGGCGGTATACACGGGAATGAACCAGCGGGTATTTTTGCTCTAGAAGAGGTGTTGAGTAAACTTGATAAAAGGAATGTAAATGGTAATATTTATGCTATTTCAGGGAATTTGAAAGCCCTAAAAGAAGGTAAGCGCTATATAAACAAAGATTTAAACAGAATGTGGACTCAAGAAGGGCTTAACAGCCTCTTGCAATCTCGTAGCCTAGTATCAGAACACAAGGAACAATTGGAAATATATAATTTACTTCATGATATAATATTAAAAAATAAAGGACCATTTTATTTTATAGATCTTCATACAACTTCAAGCAAAACACTGCCATTTATTACTATTAATGATGCTATTATTAATAGAAAATTTTCACAAAAATTTCCTGTTCCAATAGTGTTGGGAATTGAAGAATATTTAAGTGGACCATTACTAAGTTACATTAACACTTTAGGCTATGTATCTTTAGGTTTTGAATCAGGTCAACATGATAACAAAAACGCCATTTCAAACAACATAGCATTTATTAATTTGGCATTAGAGTATACAAATGCTGTAAAAACAAGAAATTCTTTTGAGTATTATGATTTATTAAAATCATCATCAAAAAGTTTAAACGAAATTTTTCAGGTAATTTATCTTCACAGAATAAAGGATTCGGATAATTTTGAAAACCTTCCTTCATTTAAGAGTTTTGAAGCCATAAGAAAAGGCGAATTAATAGCAATACACAATGGCAAAGAAATAACTGCAAAAAAAAAGGGCAGGATTTTTATGCCTTTGTATCAGAAAAGAGGAAACGAAGGGTTTTTTATTATTAGAAAAATTCACCCTATATTCTTAAAGCTTTCTATTTTTTTAAGACATATAAAAGCAGACAGATTCTTTGTTATTATGCCAGGGATTTCATGGCATAGCAAAGAAAAAGGCATTTTAAAAGTTAACTTAAAAATAGCGAAATTCTACGTTAAGTCAATATTTCATTTACTTGGCTACAGAAGTAGAGAATTAGATAAAACACATATATTTGTAACCAACAGAGAGCGTGTATCAAAAACAAATAGTTATTCTAACGAGTCTTGGTTTTAGTCGTTTTTGGTTTTAGAATCTTCTTTGGTTATTGCATAACTCACAATGTTATTAGTGTTATCAATATCTGCCATTTTGCCTTTCGGGTCAATGGTAATACTTTTAATTTTGCTTTTCTCAACGCTTAAACCAAAGCCAAAACTATTGTTTGCCCATGACCAATCTGGTAATACTTGTACAGTATCTGGAGTTGGTTTTTCACCTCGCATCATTTCTAAAGGAATATAAAAATCTTGAGACGATCCGTCAAGATATTCAACAGTTAAATCAATTGGCATCGGCATTAACCCTTTACGCTCTAATGTAATGTTTGTAGTTTTATCAGCCGCTTCAACAGATTTTATACCATAATCTATTGTATTTGTGGTTTGCGCAAAATCCATGAGATACCAATCTAGCTCCAAACCAGATACTTTTTCAGCAGTACGAATTATGTCATCTGGCGTTGGATGTTTGAAAGAAAAATCATTAAAATATTTTTTTAAAGTAGCCTTAAGATTATCTTCTCCTATTACGTATCCTAATTGTGCCAAAAACACTGCGCCTTTGCTATAGGCAGCTGTTCCATATGCGGCATTAACGTTGTAGCGATCAGCATGTGTGGTTAGGGGTTGTTCATAGCCAGATGTTGCTAATCTTATATAGCCTCTGTAAGAACCAGCGCTTGGATTTTCTTGGTTTCTTCCTAAAATTTCGTTTGAAGCAGCCGCACTAATGTAGCTTGTAAACCCTTCGTCCATCCATTCATTTTTTGCTTCATTTGTAGCGAGTAAAAATTGAAACCATGTATGGGCCATTTCGTGAGAGGTTACACCAATTAAACCGTTTAAGTTTCTTCCTCCAGTTATTAACGTACACATAGCATATTCCATACCTCCATCACCTCCTTGAATCACAGAATATTGTTCGTAAGGATATTTACCAATATTTTCGCTGAAGTATTGCATTAACTTAACTGTAGTAGGCTGAAGTTTTTTCCAATTCTCTAAACTTTCGGCTTCCATAGTGCTTTTGTAAAAGAAATGAAGCATTGGTCCATCAGGCACTTGCATGCTATCATGTATATATTCAGGATCTGCAGCCCAAGTAAAATCGTGCACCATTGGCGCTTTAAAGTGCCATGTTAATTTATCATTGGTTGTATTAATTGATTTTAATCCTTTTGAACCATAACCATGACCAATGTCTTCTGGATTTTGAAGATAACCTGTTCCTCCAATAGTGTAATTTTTGTCAATAGTAATTTTTACATCAAAATCTCCCCATACACCATGAAACTCTCTTGCTATATAGCTATCTGCATGCCAACCTTGAAAATCATATTCTGCCATTTTAGGGTACCATTGTGCCATAGACAAAGCGATACCTTCTCTACTATTTCTTCCATTTCTTCTAATCTGTAAAGGCACTTGAGCGTCAAAAACCATATCAAAGGTTGTTTTTGCACCAGGCTGAATTGGGTTTGCTAATGTTACTTCCAAAACAGTATCTACTAAATCATATTTTAATGGCTTACCATCTTGGGTTAACGTTTTTACTTTCATATAACCAATTTCACTAGGTTTTAGTTTGCTTATTCGACTTTCGAAAATAGGATTTTCTTTAGTACCAATATTATTTACCATCCTTCCGTCTGGATCTGCAATATTTTGCAAACGCATATCCATATTACTTCCAGGCTGAAATGCATTCATGTATAAATGATAGAAAACCTTTGTGAGCACATCTGGAGAGTTGTTTGTGTATACTAATTTTTGGGTTCCTTGATATTGAAAATTTTCAACATTTATATCAATTTCCATTGTATAGTCAACATGTTGTTGCCAATAACCAGGTTTTTGTGCATAAATTGAGACACTAAATAATATTGCAGTAACAAATAGAATTTTTGATGGTATTGTTTTCATGTGTAATTAATTAGAGATTTTACTTGCCATAATTAAGGCGTTATATGCATTTACTAGTTTTGAAGACCTTGAGAGTTCTCCAAATGGTTTTACTTCGTTGGAGTTTTCTCCTACCGTAACTTTAGCTTTTAATGGTAAACCAGAATCCATAATGATTTGTTTTACTTGAGAAGCTGTTAGTTTTGGATATTGAGATCTAATTAAAGCAGCAACACCAGCTACCATTGGTGACGCCATTGAGGTGCCATCTTCTGGTTTGTATATGTTTTTAGGATATGTTGAGTATATGTTTGATCCAGGCGCAAATACATCAACAGTGTTTTTACCATAATTGGAATAATTTGCAACTAAACTAGAACCATATTTTGGCTCTGTAGCACCAACGGATAAAAAGTTGCCCACAAACTCAACTCCGTTTTCTTGATCACGCGGATATGTTGATTTTTTGTCAAGATTTAATGATTCATTACCGGCACCACTTACCAACAACACATCTTTTTGTTCAGCATAAATAATAGCTTCTTTAACCCAATCGCTATGAGGTGAGTAGTATTTACCAAAACTCAAGTTGATAATTTTTGCGCCATTATCTGCTGCATAACGAATTGCAAGCGCAATATCTTTATCATATTCGTCTCCATTGGAAACAGCTCTAATTGGCATAATTACCACATTGTTTGCAACACCATTCATTCCTTTATTATTATTACGTTCGGCAGCAATAATTCCCGCCACATGTGTTCCATGACTTTCATCATCATCTTTCGGTTTTACGTTGCCATTTCCGTAGTTTCTGTCATTAAAATCATTAGGATTATCACCAACAACTTCTCTACCATTAAACTCCTTGTTTAGACTATAGTCAAGCATTTCATTAAGCTGTTTTAAAGTCTTATTAAAGACCTCTATAGCCTCAGGAGCTGTTTCAAAACCGTTACCAAAAACGAGCATATTGATAGCGTAAATATGTTGTTGAAGTGTTTTATCCTCAGTTCTTATAGCGCCGAGTTCTTCTTTAGTATAGTTGGCTTTTTTAAGATGTGCAGAAACGGCTTTATGAGCGTCTTCCATGATAGGTATAATTTGAACATATTGTGCTTTTAGGTTTGTGTATTCAGTGCGCTTTTTTTGATATTCAGCTTCCGCTTCTGCATAACGTGGATTGTTTTTATCACCACTAGCCAATAACCTTACATATTCTAATTGTTCTTGGTAAGCTTCACCAAGGAAATTCCAACCGTGAACATCATCTATATAACCATTGTTATCGTCGTCTTTATTATTATTTGGAATTTCTTTTTTATTGGTCCAAATCACATCATCTAAATCTTCGTGATCAATATCAATTCCTGAATCAATAATAGCCACAATTATTTTTGTCCCTTTTTTGTTTTTAATAAGTTCATCATAAGCTTTGTTAACACTCATGCCCGGAATTGTGTCTGAAATAAAATCTAGATGTCCCCAATTTTTTTCTTCAGCCTTAGTTAATTCTGTGAATTTTATTGGCGTGTTATCAATGTTTTCAATAGGAGTAGAAACTAATTTTGTGGATCCACAACTAGTTATAAGAATTGTGAGTAAGGTAAATAAAAGGGGTTTCGGGTTTAAAAACTTCATATAGGTTAAGATTTGCTAAAATAATTGTTCTGGAGTAAAAATCTTGTTGAGGCGAACTCCTTTTTCTGTTTGTTTTACGGTAATAATGGGGTTATGTACATCATGCTCTAAAAATAAGTAATAATTATTATCTGCAGCAAGATTTAAAAAACGTTCTTTTTCATCAAGTGTTAAAAGCGGTCTTGTGTCATAACCCATTACAAAAGGAACGGGCAAATGACCTGCTGTTGGTAACAAATCTGCCATAAAACAAATTATTTTCTCTTTGTAGTGAATCATCGGAATCATTTGTTTTTCGGTATGACCATTAGCAAAGAAAATATCAAAACCTAATTCAGAATTTTTTAATATTTCGCTATCAGGAATTGATGTAAACTTTAGCTGACCACTTTCTTCCATTGGTAAAATATTTTCTTTTAAAAAGGAAGCTTTTTCACGCTTATTAGGTTGTGTTGCCCATTTCCAGTGGTTTTCATTACTCCAAAACGTTGCATTTTTAAAAGCAGGTTCGTAACCTGTTTTACTCTGATTCCATTGTACGCTTCCACCGCAATGATCAAAATGTAAATGCGTCATAAACACATCTGTTATATCATTTGAATGAAACCCATAATTTGCTAATGATTTCTCGAGAGTGTCATTTCCCCAAAGATAATAGTACCCAAAAAACTTATCGTCTTGCTTGTTTCCCATTCCAGTATCAATTAAAATTAATCGATTACCATCTTCAATTAACAAACAGCGTGCCGCAATATCTATCATATTGTTAGTGTCAGCAGGATTTGTTCGATTCCAAATAGATTTAGGAACAACACCAAACATAGCGCCTCCGTCTAGCTTAAAATTTCCTGCGTTAATTGGATATAATTTCATAGTTATGCAAAATAGTAAATATGACTATGAACACGATATGTTTTAATAGTTTATTAAGATATAACATGCTTTAAGCGCTTCCCGAAGTCTAAAAGTGCTTTTATTTCTTTTGTACTTGCTAAGCGTTGTTTACTAAAAATAAGCAAGCTATTTCCGTTGGATTCAATATGGTAATACGGATTACTTTCAAAAAAATGTATAAGATCATCATTAAATAGTGTTTTAATCTTTTCCTTGTCTTCTCCTACTAAATGAAAACGCTTTGAAAAGTCTTGATGATGTTCGAAATTAATATCAGAAAACCCAGCAAGTGCATATACTTTGTCAATTAAACTCTCTCTATCAAGTGTGAACACAGGAATTGATGTGTTTAAAACGATATGGAGCATTGATGTTCTAATAACCTCTTTAGCAATAAATTCACCTTCTGAAAATTCGATATCAAATATTTTAAAGCTTTTGCTTTTATCAGTTAATTCGTTGTAAATATGATTGATTTGTTTCACTTTAAAAAACAAAAAAGGATTTAAAAACAAAGTGTCTTTGTTTTTTTCTGCACTATAAACAAGTTCGTAATCGTTAGAAATGGTTTCAAGGTTTTCTTGTCTTCCTGTTAGATTGTATCCAAAGAGTTTAGGTACTGCGACTATTTTTCTGAGCGCAAAAGGGTGTTTAGAATCAGCATCATGCATATCTAAGCCCACAATATCAAAATGACCACCATTTTTTGAAAAAGTGCTTTGATAGTTGTTAAGGTTTTCCATTACAGTATGGTCAACAAAATCACACAGAGAAAAATCTACGATTACATCATTTTCTTCAGGAATATCATCAAGTTTTTGTTTTAATCTGTAAAAATTAGCGAATGTGCAAAAATGTTTCACACTAACATAATAGTTAGATTTTTCATCATCTTCTCTAAACATTAATACATTTGGTTTTATCCAATGTCTTAAAAATAAAGTAATGTTCTTATTAATTATAAAGTGGATAATAATTGTGATAATTACTCCTGCTGTTATTCCAATAATTAATCCAAATTTCAGGGTTGTTAGAAGTGTAACAAAAAAGATAATAAGTTGTTCTTTACCTATTGAAAACACTTTTTTAATTAAATCGGGAGAAGCTAACTTATAACCAGTATATACTAGTATTGCCATTAAAGCTGGTAAAGGAATTCTTGTTAATTGCGAACTAAACAACACAATAAAAACCACAAGGAAAAGGGCATGAAAAAAGTTTGAAGAGCGATTAGTACCACCATTATTAACATTTACTGAACTTCTTGCAATTACAGTAACTACATTTAATCCGCCAAGAAACCCACTTCCAATGGTTCCTATACCTAATGCTTTTAAGTCTCTATTTACGTTAGAACGTCGTTTTTCAGAATCTAATTTATCTACAGCTTTAATACTTAAAAGTGATTCAATACTGGCAATTAAAGTTAACGACAAGACACTTCCCCAGAACCCTAAACCGCCAATTCCGGAGAAAGATATGTTAGGCAATTCTGTTGTTATTTCTGAAAATGAAGGTATTGCTGGGATCATATAATCTATAGCAATCGGGTTGTTTTTATGAAGAATGAACTCAAAATAATAACTAAACCCTATAGATAAAAGAACAATCCACATTGGTGCTGGAATAAGTTGAAGGTATTTGTTTCTGATTTTAGAGTAGAAAACCATAATCATGAGACTTATTACTCCTGCACCAGCAGCATAAATTAATCCTGTATTTTCATAATGTAAAGCATCATTAATAGTGTAGGGTATTTCTATAAGATAATCAATTGTGTTTGCTCTAGATATTTTATGCCCAAACATAATATGAAACTGTTTTCCTAAAATAATTAATCCAATTGCAGCAAGCATGCCTTGAATTGCAGATGAAGGGAAGAAATCGGCTAAATTTCCCATGCGTAAAAACCCAAGAAGCATAAGTAAAACACCAGAACAAATAATTGCAGCATATGCCGTTTCTAAACCAAGAGTAGAAATGGCCACTAAAGTCACACCAACTAACCCGTTTCCTGGTCCAGTTATAGTCACATGACTTCCGCCTAATATTGAGACAATAACACCACCAACAATAGCAGTTATTACACCAGCAATAGCAGGAGCATCACTAGCCATAGCTAATCCTAAACCTAGAGGTAAGGCGATTAAACTCACAACAAATCCAGAAAAAATATTCTTTGGAAGTTGCTTAAAAAAGAGCGACATGTTGTTCTTTTTTGGCGTCATCTAATTATTAAAACATCAGTTGGTAGTTCAGATAAAATATATTCAATATCATGTGGAAATAAGCGATCAAAAAAACGGGTCTTTAATGGTGCGTTCATAATTAATAAATCTGCTCTTACAAATTGTGCATAATGGCCAATACTATAACCTCTTTTACCAAAAATAGATTGTGTTTTTGTTTGTAGCCCTAATTTAAAATGTTCAGGAACCTCAGAAATAATTTGTTTTACACGAGAATCTTCACGTCTTTTAATGCGCTCCTTAACAATTGCAGATTTTCTAAGAGATTTATCATCATGAACTATAACAGCTACTTCTTGCTTTGTAATTTCCTCAACGATTGTAATTTTTTTTGATTGTAATTTATGAGACACGTAATATGCAATAGAGATAGTTTGTTTTGTCTTAGGGTCATTTAAACCATTCACAACAATGTGTTTACAAGGCACTCTTTCCACTGATGGTTTGATAAGCAATAAAATTGAACATTGAGCTTGACGCGTAATTTTCCTTGCAATTGTACCTAAGTAATATTGTACAAAGTTTTCTTTTTGTAAGGCTCCTAAAATTAAAAGTTTTACTTGTTTATCTTCAGATATAGATAATATTACATCAACAGGCTCACCTGTTTTGAACACAATCTCGTAGTTGAGGTTTTGTTTAATAAAAGGATTTAAAATATCTTGAAGTTTTTGCTCTTTTTCGGAAGATGTTTCGCCAACATGAATTAGCACCAATTTACTCTCAAAAAAGAGAGATAACCTTGCCGCTTCGCAAATATTTGCTTTTAGGTTTGGGGAGAATGCAACTCCAATACCGATAGTATGAAAATTAGTTTTTATCAAATGCTATTAAAATCAATTTCGATGGTAAGTTAGTATTTTTTTAAAGCTTACTAAAGCATTAAGCCTCTTAGTATTTTTATGTTGTTTTTTAACTTACTAAAATTGATTTATCTTTAGCTTTCAAAATTTTAGATGCATGTTAGAATTAGCAGGAATTATCATCTTAGGTATATTAGCGCAATGGGTAGCCTGGAAATTAAAAATACCAGCAATTTTACCTTTGATTTTAATTGGATTGTTAGTGGGACCAATAGCTGCTGAATATTTATCTGAAGACGGAACAAAATGGATAGAGCCTATTTGGAACGGAGAAAAAGGACTTTTTCCTGGCGAAGGATTATATTATTTTGTTTCACTTGCAATAAGCATTATTCTTTTTGAGGGAGGGTTAACCTTAAAACGTGCTGAAATAAAAAATGTCGGCCCAGTTATAACCAAACTTATAACATTAGGATCTGCGATTACTTTTTTTGCCGCAGGGATTTTAGCACATCTTATTTTTGGTTTGAGTTGGGAAATATCATTCTTGTTTTCAGGATTAATTATTGTAACAGGTCCAACAGTAATTACGCCTATTTTAAGAAACATTCCTCTCAAAAAAGATGTTTCTACAGTTTTAAAATGGGAAGGAATTCTCATTGATCCAATTGGAGCATTGGTCGCTGTATTAGTTTTTGAGTTTATTAGTGTTGAAGGGGATAGTGGCTTTACCAAAACTGCTTTAATTGAGTTTGGAAAAATTGTTCTTTTCGGAACCACTTTTGGATTTACATTTGCTCACGCTTTGGCATTTGCAATAAATAAAAAGATGATTCCTCATTATTTACTCAACGTAGTATCACTATCTGCCGTTTTACTTGTGTTTGTTGAATCTGAAATATTTGCTCACGAATCAGGTTTATTAGCAGTGGTGGTAATGGGAATGGTTTTAGGAAATGGAAAGCTAGAAAACATAAAAGAGTTATTATACTTTAAAGAATCCTTAAGTGTTCTTTTAATTTCGATACTGTTTATTTTGCTCGCTGCAAATATTAATATTGAAGATCTTTTGTTATTGTATAATTGGAAAACGGCTTTATTATTTGGCTTAGTCGTTTTTGTGGTCAGGCCCTTAGCAGTTTTTTTAAGCACCACTAACTCCAATTTAAAATTTAACGAAAAACTATTTATTAGTTGGGTTGGACCTCGAGGAATTGTTGCGGCCGGAATAGCATCCTTATTCGGAAGTAAGCTTTTAAAAGAAGGAGTTCCAGGAGCAGAATATATTACGCCTTTAGTATTTATGATAGTTTTAGGCACCGTTTTGTTAAATGCAACCACAGCGCGTTTTTTTGCTAAAATAGTTGGAGTATTCTTGATTAAATCTGACGGAATTTTAATTGTGGGAGCGTCAAAAGTATCTCGTCTATTAGGCCATTATTTGGAGAATAATGGCAGACATGTTGTTTTGATTGACAGTAACCAAAGCAATATTAGAAAAGCCCATGAAATAGGATTAGAAGCGTTTGATACTAACATTTATTCTGAAACCTTAACAGATAATATAGAGCTAAACGATGTTGGTTATCTAATGGCACTGACAGGTAGTTCAGATATAAACAAATATGCCATTAATAAATTTGGCAAACAATTTGGAGAAAATGGGTCTTTTAGATTAGTAACAAAAGATGAGATGCTAGATGATAAAAACAACCCAAAAGAAGGATTATTTAGCCATACTGATGATTTTAACACACTTACTGAGGCAACTCGTAAGTTTCCATCAATACAAGAAATTGATTTAGATGATAAAAAGCACTATTTAAACCTTATTGAAATCACAAATAAAGATAAAGATATTATTCCTTTGTTTGTTAAGGATAACCAAGGAGAACTACATATTATATCTTCTTTTAATAAAGAAATTAATGATATATCCAAAGGAAGTAAATTGGTATACTTAGGCAAGCCATTTGATATTGAAAACAGACGGTAATATTTAATAAAAATTGATAAAGATGAAAACTAATAAAGCACTTTTAGGGCTCCTTGTTTGTATAGGAGTAATTATGATAGCAATAGGTATAAAAGTAGGGGTAACTCCACCAATACTAACAGGAGTGGGTTTTTTTATTATTGCATATCTTTTTTGGCAATTAAAAAAGCAAGGCTAATCATTTAGCTTCAGTACAGCCATAAATGCTTCTTGAGGAATTTCAACATTTCCAACTTGACGCATGCGCTTCTTACCTTTTTTCTGCTTTTCTAACAGTTTACGTTTACGCGAAATATCTCCACCATAACATTTTGCTGTCACATCTTTACGCAGCGCTTTTGTAGTTTCTCTAGCAATAATTTTAGCTCCAATTGCAGCTTGAATTGGAATATCAAACTGTTGACGAGGTATTAATTCTTTTAATTTTTCTGTAATTTTCTTCCCAATATTATGTGCGTTATCAGCATGTATTAATGCCGAAAGCGCATCTACAGGTTGTGCATTTAATAAAATATCAACACGAACTAATTTTGATGTTTTCATTCCAATTGGATGATAATCAAAAGAAGCATAACCCTTTGAAACTGTTTTTAAGCGATCGTAAAAATCAAATACAATTTCTGCCAAAGGCATTTCAAAATTCAACTCAACACGTTCTGGTGTTAAATAGGTTTGATTGGTAATCATACCACGTTTTTCTATACATAAAGACATGACATTACCGACAAAATCTGATTTTGTTATAATTGAAGCTTTAATATATGGCTCTTCAACATGATCTAAAGTAGAAGGATCTGGAAGATCTGTTGGATTGTTTACTATAATTGGTTCAGTTGGATTTTTTCTTGTAAAGGCATGATAGCTAACGTTGGGAACTGTAGTAATAACAGTCATATCAAACTCACGCTCTAAGCGCTCTTGAATAATTTCCATATGAAGCATTCCTAAGAAACCACAACGAAAACCAAAGCCTAAAGCCGCAGAACTTTCCGGAGCAAACACCAATGATGCATCATTGAGCTGTAGTTTTTCCATAGAAGTACGAAGTTCCTCATAATCCTCAGTGTCAACAGGATAAATTCCGGCAAATACCATAGGTTTAACATCTTCAAAACCAGCAATTGGGTTTGTTGTTGGGTTTTTGGCATCTGTAATAGTATCACCAACTTTTACTTCTTTAGCTTCTTTGATTCCAGTAATTACGTAACCAACATCTCCAGCTTTTATTTCTTGACGAGGAAATTGCTTAAGTTTTAAAGTTCCAACCTCATCAGCAAAATAATTTTTACCGGTTGCGATAAACTTTATGTTTTGACCTTTCTTAATAGAACCATTGATGACTCTAAAGTAAGTTTCAACACCACGAAACGAATTGTAAACGGAGTCAAAAATTAAAGCTTGAAGTGGCTCATCTACGTTCCCTTTTGGAGGTGGAATACGTTCAATAATAGCTGCTAAAATTTCTTCAATACCAAGCCCTGTTTTAGCACTTGCTGGAATAACTTCATCTGGTGAACAGCCTAATAAATCCACAATATCATCAGTTACTTCTTCAGGGTTTGCACTAGGCAAATCCACCTTATTTAGTACAGGAATAATCTCTAAATCATTTTCAAGTGCTAGATATAGGTTAGAAATTGTTTGCGCCTGAATGCTTTGTGCTGCATCAACAATTAGTAAAGCACCTTCACATGCAGCAATAGATCGAGACACTTCATATGAAAAATCAACATGGCCAGGCGTATCAATTAAATTCAAAGTATATACTTCTCCTTTGTAAGTATATTCCATTTGAATAGCATGCGATTTTATAGTAATGCCTCGCTCTCTTTCCAAATCCATACTATCCAATAACTGATCTTGTTTTTCACGATCAGTCACCGAACCTGTAAATTCCAATAATCGATCAGCTAAAGTGCTTTTACCATGATCAATATGCGCAATAATGCAGAAATTTCTAATCTTTTTCATTGAGACTATTTTAGGTATTAAATACCGAAGCGCAAAAGTACATAAAATTACTACATTTAAAAGCGTTGGTTTGTCTTAAACCATAGTAAAAGAGTGAATTTACGGTTTAACAGTAATTTTAAGTAATTGAAATGTTTTATGTTTGTATCCTAAATGTATTTAATGAATTTTAAGAAAACCCTTATTCTTTTTTCTTTTTTTCTGTGCAGTATCTCTGTCTGGTCTCAGACGTTTTCAATTTCAGGGTCTGTTAAAGACACCAAGAACGAACCAGTTGCTTTCGCAAATATTTTAGTTTTACTATCTCAAGATTCAATTGCAGTAACTGGAGCATCATCTGATGAAAATGGTAAGTTTATTATTGATAACATAGAAATAGGGAACTACATTTTGAAAACAAGTTTTATTGGTTTTAAAGACGATTTTAAAACAATTAATATTGATTCTAATATTAATGATGTTGTAATTCTTCTAGAAGAATCTATAGAGGCGTTGAATGAGGTTCAATTAGTTTTTCAAAAACCAACCTTGAGACGTGAAGCAGATCGCTTAATTTTTAAGGTTGAAAACACAGCATTAAGCCAAGGAAATTTAGCTGAGGTATTACGAAGCACACCAGGTGTTTTAGTTTTAGATGATGCAATCTTTGTCAAAAACTCCACTCCAACGGTTTACATAAACGATAGAAGGGTGTATTTATCTTCAACTGAATTAATTGAATTGCTACAAGGCACGACTGCAGCAAACATTAAATCGGTAGAGTTGATTACCAACCCTCCAGCTAAATATGACGCAGATAGTGGCGTAGTCCTTAATATTGTAATGTCTAAAAACTTAATAACAGGCTATAATGGAAGTGTATTTAGCAACTACACACAAGGCGTTTTTCCTAAATATAATGCAGGAACTTCACACTATTTTAAAGGAGAGAAAGTAAATCTATTTGTTAATTATGGCTACAATAACGAAAAGGAGAATCGTGAAAATATAGAAAAAGTGTTTTATCCAAACGAAGATTGGCGTACAAATATTGACCGAAATATTTGGAAAGAAACACATAATCTCGGATTAAATTTTGATTATAATTTAAGCGAAAAAAGCAGTTTAGGGATTTCAGCGAATGCTCAGTTCTTACCTTATTTTAAATATATAACTAAAAGTGAAACGAATATTGATTCAAACACTAGTATGTTTGATAGGTTTATATCTAATAATCTCTCTAGAGATACACGCCACAATGTAGGAGTAGATTTAGACTATAATTATAATATTAATGACAAGTCTAAATTATCATTTAATTCCCATTACACAAACTATGATTATTTAAGAAAGCAAAATGTAAATAGCACTTATTTTACCGATGGCGTTATTATTGTAGATCAAACAGCATTCAACACCAATGAAAATCAAGGCACTAATATTTTTACCTCACAACTGAACTATGGATTAACTATCAATGATAAAGCGACATTTAATACTGGAGTAAAGTTTTCTAATGTAGATACTGAAAGTGGAATTTTACAAAATGATATCATTGATGGTGAAGAAATGGAAAACACCGATAACACTAACATGTTTGATTATAGTGAAGATGTATATGCTGCGTTTATTGATTATAATTATAAGGGTGAAAAGCTTTCACTAAGTGGAGGTTTAAGAGCAGAACAGACAACCATTTCTGGACTATCATCCAATAATATGGATAGCAATCAAGACTACTTAGAATTTTTTCCAACTGCAAATATTGGTTATAAAATTTCTGAGAACGTAGATGTTTTTGTTAATTACAAACGAAGCATTGAGCGACCAAATTATAGCTTTTTAAATCCGTTCGTATATTATTTAAACGACAACACTATAGTTACAGGAAATCCTGGCTTAAAGCCGAAATTTATAAACAATTTTATTATTGGAGCCACAATAAATAATAAATTTAATTTTTATGCTTATTTGAAAGACTATAAGAATAATTTTTTTCAGATTCCCTTACAAGACAATGAAAATAATTTAGTGACCTATTCAACAATAAACCTTGAAAGCACAAGAGAGATTGGATTTGATTTTGATACGTATTTAAACATTACTGATAACTGGTTTTTGTCTTTTGCGACATCCATATATAACTATGATGATAAGGGCATCATTTCAGGCTCTGTTGTAAAACGTGATAAATGGGCTAATTATTCAGAATTAACAAGCAATCTTTCTTTATTAAAAGATAAGAGTTTAACAGCTAGTTTTTCTGTTACCTATGTTGGTGAGAATGTACAAGGCTTGCAAATAAATAGCACAAGTTGGTATTCCTATTTAATTATAGCCAAAAGTCTTTTTAATAAGAAAGCAACGTTATCACTGTCTTTTAATGACTTGCTTAATAGGCAAGATTATTTTGTAACCACTAAATTTCTTGATCAGAATCGCACTTATTTTGACGACGTCGACACTCGCTATATTCGTCTTGGGTTTAGATATAAATTTGGCAATACTAAACTTTCTACGAATGAACGTTCTACCGAAAAAGAAGAGCTAAATAGATTAGAGAAAAAACAATAAATCTAATACAATCAAAAAGACTTCTTTAATCCTGCCATTCTGCAATAAATAGGTTGGTATCACGACCACCTCCATTATTTCTATTAGAAGAGAAGATTAATGATTTTCCATCATTTGAAAATACCGGAAATGCATCAAAAGTTTCACCATGAGTTACACGCTCTAAATTCTTGCCATCCAAATCAATTAAGTACAAGTTAAAGGGGAATCCTCGCTCAGCTTCAAAGTTTGAAGAGAATAATATTTTCTCTCCACTTGGATGAAAAAACGGACTCCAATTAGCATTCCCTAAATTGGTTAATTGACGCAAATCTGAGCCATCAGCATTACAAATATATAATTCCATTTCAGTTGGCTGTACCAAGCCTTCGGCAAGTAAATCTGTATACTCCTTAATTTCTGCTTCAGTTTTTGGTCTTGATGAACGGAAAATAAGTTTTGTTCCATCAGGTGAGAAAAATGCACCACCATCATAACCAAGCTCATTAGTAACTTGCTTAACATCGCTTCCATCAATGTTCATAGTAAACAATTCTAAATCACCAGTTCGCATAGACGTAAAAACAATACGATCTCCTTTAGGTGAAACAGTAGCTTCAGCATCATAGCCAGGCTCTGTAGTTAACTGACCAGTAATATTTCCTTCTAAATCGGAAACAAATATATCATAGCTTTCATAAATTGGCCACACATACTTCCCTTCACGTCGTAAAGGCGCATCAGGACATTCTTCTCCACCTAAGTGCGAAGAACCATACACAAAATGCTTGTTGTCTGGCAAAAAGTAAGCACAAGTAGTTCTTCCCATTCCTGTACTAACCATTGGAGGAATACTAGAATCAAAAATTTCATCACGATTCATTAAAAACATTTGGTCGCACTCAACATTCCATTCTGTATTATTTGATTGAAAAATAATTTGAGAATCATCGAAACTCCAATAAGCCTCTGCATTATCGCCACCAAAAGTGATTTGTTTTATGGACTTGAAATGCGTTTCTTCTGGATATATTAAAGAATCAACCCATACAGTAGCTCCAGAATCAGCATCTGTATTTCCTTTCTTTTCAGATTTACATGAAACAATTGTTAAAACCACAAGTGTTAAAATTGAAATGCTTTTCTTCATAATTATTTATATAAATGGCAATTAATACCTAATTTTGCGCAAAAATAAGATTTATATAATGAAAAAAATATCGTTACTAGTTCTTTTTTTAACGCTGTTAGGCTGTAAGGAAGAATACAAACCGGAAAATAAAATTAAAGAAGATGTGACTATTTTGGCAGATGACAAATTAGAAGGTCGCCAAACAGGAACAGAAGGAGAAAAAGCAGCAGCAGATTTTCTTGTAAAAAGATTCAAAGAGTTAGGCTTGCAACCAAAAGGTACAGATGGTTATTTACAACCTTTTAATTTTAAACCAAAAACAAATCCTCATGGTGAGGTTAAATTTACGTCTGTAGCCGAAGACAGTACAGTTGTTGGAACTAATATTGTTGGATTTATAGATAACAATGCTGAAGAAACAATTGTCATTGGAGCACACTACGATCACTTAGGTTATGGTGGAGAAGGTTCATTATTCAGAGAAGAAGAAAAAGCTATTCATAATGGAGCTGATGATAATGCAAGTGGAGTTGCTTTAATGTTGAATTTGGCCAGTAAACTTAACAATGCAAACACAAGTAATAATTACTTGTTTTTAGCTTTCTCGGGAGAAGAAATGGGGTTGTTGGGTTCTAATTATTTTGCAAAAAATTCAACCATAGATGTACAGAACATCAACTATATGATAAATATGGATATGGTTGGTAGAATGAAGCCAGATAGCACGTTAGCTGTTTATGGAACAGGAACGTCACCTATGTTTAAACAAGTTCTTACGGCAAGCAATAATTCATTTAAATTAATAGAGAACGAATCTGGCGTTGGACCATCAGATCACACCTCATTTTATTTAATTGATATTCCGGTATTACATTTTTTCACTGGACAGCATGAAGATTATCACAAACCAGGAGATGATTCTGAGAAGTTAAATTATGACGGAATGAATCTTATTTCAAATTATATTTTTGATGTTATTAGTGATTTGGATGACAATGGAAAATTAGCATTTAGAAAAACAAAAAATGAAAGTGAGGAAACTCCTAGATTTAAGGTTGGTTTAGGCGTTGTTCCAGATTATTTATATGATGGTGAAGGTATGCGAATTGATGGTGTTAGTGAAGACAAACCTGCCATTAAAGCTGGACTTAAAAAAGGTGATGTAGTTATAAGAATGGGAGACAGTACAATAGTTGATATGATGAGTTATATGAGATCGCTTTCTGTTTTTGAAGCAGGTAATAAAACCAAAGTAGTAGTGCTTAGGGACGGAAAAGAAGTTGAGGTAGAAATCCAGTTTTAATTGGTAAAAATAGGCGACATAGAGCTTCCCGATTTTCCACTACTTCTAGCTCCAATGGAGGATGTTAGTGATCCACCGTTTCGTGCATTGTGCAAGGAACAAGGTGCTGATGTTGTCTATACTGAATTTGTATCGAGTGAAGGCTTAATCAGAAATGCTGCTAAAAGTGTAATGAAGCTTGACATCTACGAAAAAGAGCGTCCAGTTGGTATTCAGATTTTTGGAGCAAATTTGGATAGCATGCTTCAAACTATTGATATTGTCGAAAAATCCAATCCAGACATTATAGACATTAACTTTGGGTGTCCTGTAAAAAAAGTAGTTAGTAAAGGTGCTGGCGCAGGCATCTTGAAAGATATTTGTTTAATGGAGCAGCTTACTGCTGAAATGGTGAAACGCACCAATTTACCAGTAACTGTAAAAACGCGATTGGGATGGGATCATGACTCTATAAAGATTGTTGAGGTAGCCGAAAGATTGCAAGATGTTGGCTGTAAAGCTATTGCTATACATGGTAGAACAAGAGCCCAAATGTATAAAGGCGAAGCCGATTGGAAACCAATTGCTGACGTAAAGAATAATCCCAGAATGCACATTCCTGTTTTTGGAAATGGCGATATTGATTCTCCAGAAAAAGCTGCATTAATGCGTGACAGTTTTGGGTTAGATGGTGCAATGATTGGTAGAGCAACAATTGGAAATCCTTGGTTTTTCAAACAAGTAAAACACTATTTTAAAACAGGAGAGCATTTAGCGCCAATTAGTTTAGAAGAACGTGTTGAAGCAGCAAGAAGGCATTTGCAAATGGCTATTGATTGGAAAGGAGAAATCCTTGGCGTTTTTGAAACCAGACGACATTACACAAACTATTTTAAAGGCATTCCTCATTTTAAAGAATACAGAATGAAAATGGTTACAAGTGATGATTCAAAAGATGTATTTGCTGCTTTTGATGAAGTGCTTGAAAAATTCTCAGATTATCAATTTGTTGATTAATTGAAGCTGAGTTTATCTACTCAATAATGGCTTAGAAATTCTTGTCGATGCAATTTTTGAAGCCAAAAGACCAAGCACAGTAATAGTTACAAAGACTAATATTATATCTATCAGTTTTAAAGAAACAGGATAAGGTAAGGAAGCTGTTATCATTATAAATCCGAATGCCTTTTGAACAACAACTAACAATACACCCAACAATATTCCAATAACACCACCTAAAACACTCATTAAACTTCCTTGCAAAAAGAATATTTTACGAATTTCTTTTAAGGTTATCCCTAGATTAAACAGGGTTTTCAAATCTTTCTTTTTGTCTAAAATCATCATGATAATAGAGCCAATAACATTAAAGAGTGCAATAATAAGCACTAACGTGAAGATTAAATAAACCGCTAAATTTTCAGTGTTTAGCATTTTATGAAGCGCATCATTAAGTTGTGCCTTGGTTTTAATTAGAATTGTTTCGCCAAAAATAGCTCGTAATTGTTCAGTTACATTTTCAATATCATTATTTGCAATTAGTTTAAGCTCTATTGCACTAATACTATTTTTATTATAATTTAATAACTCTTGTACCAACCCAATACTACCATATACAAAAGAGTTGTCTAATTGCTCATTAATTTCAAAAACACCAACGTTAGTCACTGTTATGATATTAAAAGCATCTTTTTCTGTTGTTATTTGTCCTTTTCCAGGTTTTGGTGTGAAAATTTTTAGCACTTTTCCATAATCTAAAACACCAAAGGATAGATTACTTGCTATTCCCCAACCAGAAACTATTTGATTGGCTTCCGGTTGAAACCAAGAACCTAATGAAACAATAGAATTAATAGTTGCTTCAGGATAATTTTCGTCAACACCTTTAATGGTAATAATTTGGCGCTTATTGTCTGAAACTAGCACAGCGCGTTCTTCTATAATCTTTGAAAACGAAGCAATGCCTTCAATTTTATTTAGTTCTGAAATATTTTCAATTGATAATTCAAATGTTTTTCCTTCAGCAGGAAGAATTTTTAAATCGGGATCAACTAAAGAAGAAAATTGTAAACTATAGTCTTTTAAACCTGCAAACCCAGATAAAACAATTAATAAAGCGGCAGAGCCTATAACCACACCAATGGCCGCAATTATAGTAATGAAATTTATAGCATTGTTGCTGCTTTTTGAAAACAAATAACGTTTTGCTATATATAGTGAAAAGTTCAAGTAATTACTTCTTTTTTCTTTTTTCCAGGGAGTCTGGATTTTTAAGCGGATTATCTAATCCTTTTAAAGAACGATCAATTTGATCAATATATTCTAAAGAATCATCAATAAAAAACTGCAAACTTGGCATGCGTCTTAATTGATGTCTTGTACGTTGAGAAATTTCGTGCTTTATTAGAGGCGCATTTTCTCTAATGCCATTTAATAATGTTTTAGCATCAGTATTCGGAAAAATGCTCAAGTATACTTTAGCAATTGATAAGTCGACCGTTACAGTAACCTTGGTTACAGATATTAAAATACCTCGCATTCCATTTTGCGACGCACTAGTTTGTAGAACATCTACAAGATCACTTTGTAAAACTGAAGCTATTTTTTTTTGTCTATTACTTTCTTCCATGGCACAAAAATACTATAAATTATAAGGATTGTTATATTTTTGAGCTTACAAGATTCATTCAGATTGAATTAAAATAGAAATTATGAAGAAAATTGAGCATATTGGCATTGCCGTGAAAGACTTAGATGTGTCTAATAATTTGTTTGCAGCTCTTTTTGGAAAAGCGCATTATAAGACAGAAAAAGTAGAAAGCGAAGGTGTTATCACATCTTTTTTTAAAGCTGGACCAAATAAAATTGAGTTATTGCAAGCGACTAATGCCGAGAGTCCGATTGCAAAATTTATAGAGAAAAACGGCGAGGGTATTCATCATATTGCATTTGCAGTTGCTGATATTGAAAAGGAAATTGAACGTCTTAAAAAAGAAGGTTTTAAAATGATTCATGAAAAGGCAAAAATTGGTGCGGATAATACGCTTATAGCTTTTTTACATCCAAAAAGCACAAACGGTGTTCTCATTGAGTTATGTCAAGAGATAAAAGAATAAATTTCTTGTAGAGTTTTAAAATATGTAGTAATATTGCAGCCTTATTGGTCCCATAGCTCAGTTGGTTAGAGCACCTGACTCATAATCAGGTGGTCCTTGGTTCGAGCCCAAGTGGGACCACTGATTATAAGCCAGTTACTAAAATGTAACTGGCTTTTTTATCTAGTAAACCCTCGTGAACAGAGACTTTCAGTCCATAAAACACTTTTTTAATTAGACTAGCAAGTTGCCAACTTATTTGATAAGAAAAGGCACACTATTCGGTACCCTAAAACTTCATTTAGGTACCCCAAAAACTTAAAAAACATGAAACTAAATATATTATTTATAGCAAGTAAGACCAAACTCAACAAGAAGGGTAAGTGTCCAATAAAATGTAGATTAACTTACGATAAGAAAAGGCTACACTTTGCCACAGGACTATTTTTAAATCCAGACCATTGGAACAGCAAACAACAATTAGTAAAACCACCAGAACCAAATTCTGAATATATCAACAACCAACTGAGCCTTATTAAAACAAAAATTAATAGGGCTTTTTTAATGCTTCAAGTTAAGGAAGAGAATTTTAATATTGATGACATATACGGCTTGTATAAAGGAGAAAAAAGAGCAAAAGAATACAATACTATAGAATTCTTCAATCGCTACTTAGACAGGCTTAAAAAGCTTATAGAGATTGATATACAGCTAAAAACATGGAAGAAATTTGAGCACGTTAGAAATGATATCAAATCATTCATTAAATGGCAATATAAGAAGAATGATTACCCACTAAAAGATTTAAAACTACAGTTTTTAGTTGATTTAGAGTATTACTTTAAAACAGAAAGACTTCTTGGGCAGGCTACAATAAATAAGGCTATTCAGCGGTTTAAAAAACCCATTAGCATTGCTGTTGCAGAAGGCTATTTAAACAAAGACCCATTTATAATGCATAAATTTAAACGTGTCGTTAAGGAAATAGTGTTTTTATCACCAGAAGAACTTAAAATCTTTGAAAAAGCATCATTCAGGCAACCTAAGTTGCAACTTGTAAAAGACTTATTTATATTCTGTTGTTATACAGGTTTAGCTTACAATGAATTATCTAGATTAGAACATAAGCATATTCAAAAGGGCTTTGATGACATGTTTTGGATAAGCATGAAAAGAGAGAAAACATCAAAAGATTTTTCTATTCCATTATTACCCCAAGCAGAAGGTTTAATTAATAAATATCAATCAAAAGAGTCTTTAGTGTTTCCTAAGATTAGCAATCAGAAGTATAATTCTTATCTAAAGGAAATAGGGGCTATCATAGGGATAGAAAAGAAGCTAACCACTCACATAGATAGAAAAACATTTGCAAGCACTGTATTGCTTTACAATGATGTTCCGATGGAGATTGTTAGTGAGTTGTTAGGACATTCAAGTATGAAAATTACTCAGGATAGTTATGGAAAGGTTGTTCAAAAGAAGATAAGTTTGGAAATGCAGAAGTTAAAGAGGAGGTGATGAGCTTCCCTTTATTTAAATGTAACGGTCTTTGTAAATAAACACAAACCTACTGGTAATCATTTATTAGCTATGTTTTATACACGTTATTAGTAATAGTTATTTTCTTGGAATTTGGTAATTAAGTAAATCATAGTAATATGCTCTCATCTCGCTAGAACACTGAATTAGTGAATATCTTGCAATATTTGACGTGTACTTCTCTATATGTTTTTCAACTACTAAATCAGTAGACAAATGTGATGCAAATGCAAAAATAAATGATATTCTCTTGTCAAAAAGAGCTTTAAATTCGTCTAATGATAATTTATCAATATCATATTTTTTTTCAACCAATCTTTTATATATTTTTTCTAATAATGGTTTTTTCTTTGTTCCTAATGTTTCCCTTAATCGACGAGCAGAAATTGTAATTTGATTTGTTAATTCTCTAATTTTTGATTGAAAGCCATACTTTACATGAATTAAATATAAATTGTTATCATCGTAATACATTATATCGCACAGTTCTAATCCATCTGCAATTATTGTATCAATGACAATATAATTTGGCTTTGGATTGTATTTGAAATTATATTCTCCCTCAGTCCTTATAACACTTTTGTCCCAAGATTCTGTTAGAATGTTGATTGGTGCTTTATATGTATTTAATACATGTTTTGTGTTGGTTTTTAAATCTTCCACAAATGTATCTTGTAAGCGATACCATTTCGTATCGACTAAAAAAACTGGTGTACCATCAAAAGGAAATTCAGTAGATATATGAAATAAAAATCCAGAACCAATAGAATGTTTACCATTTTGATAACAGGTTACATATGCACTTCTAACAAAATTCATAAATTTAAACCTATCACCAACTCCAAAACGTTCTACTGCACGTGTTAAAACTGCATCATAGATATCATTTCTATCATGGACAATCTTGAATATTGTATAACCACCATTATCTGTTTTTTCTTTAAGTCTAAATTCGTCAGCTTCATAGAACTTTTCAATGTTATTTGGGTTGCAAAAATCGTGTTGAAAAGATTTATGAGCACTTGAAATCCTACTTCCTAAATTTTCAGTATCATTAAATAATCTTGTAATTAACTCTTGATGGAGAAGGTTTTCAGTAAGATTTTTATCTGTTATTTCTTTGTATGAATCTAAATAATCGGAAGGTGCAAGCTCTGATATAACTACTAATTCTTGGATAACCAAATGCAACTCATTAAAATCTACATTTTTCTTTATTTTGAATGCTTTACTAACGTAAATTTGAATTCTATCCGAGTCTTTATTTTTAAGAAAATTAAAATGTATGTCTGTAGTTTCTTGACTTAGTTTTAAATGAATTTCCTGAGTTACCTTTCCAAATTTTATATAATCTATTATTCTATAATTATTCCTAAATTGTTCGCTTAATCCAGCACGAGAACCTGTTATGCCTCTGGACTTAATTGATGCAATTTCATCAAATTCAGGTTGCATAATTCTTGAATATACATTTAATCCAAAAGACTTATCTATGAAAGGTAAAATGATTTGGAATGCATTTCCTCCAATAATGCAGAATATGTCAAATTCAGTCTCAACAAAAAGAACTAAAGAAAGTTTTTGTTCAGTAAATCCTGCACTGCCTGTAAGTTCTTTGGGTAGAAAATCTTTCCATATTGAAACAGTTTCATTTGAATCGTATAAATATAAATAGTAAGTTATATCATCTCTAATTATTTGTTTTAAAGAGGATGCATCAAATTCCCCTTTAATTCCGTGTTTTTTAAATTCAGTATTGATTATTTTTTCAATAATTAATTTACAGCTAGATAATTTTTTTAAGAGCCTATGTTCTTTGTCAATCCTATATATTTTAGGATTTTGTGTCATATGAAAGGTGGTTTTATAATTATTGCTAACGTTTATGTGTATGGTTAGTTGCGTGGCTAAGCATCTAATTTAGCAAATAAATCACAGATAGAATATTCCGCAGGAATGTTCGTAAGTAGTCTAAAACTAGCAATTAATTATACATAGTGTTGGCATTACGTTATTTCTTCATTGCCATAAAGAAAGTTTAAAGTTTCCCTAATTTTTGCTCCTCTATGGATTTTGTGATTTCGGCGGGCACCTTTCCAGTATGTAAGGCTGTTTTATTTTCGATCAGCATAAGATGACATTCGTTTTGGGAGCTCACTTTATGATTTATACCTCTTTTTACAACATATAAGTCTCCCTTATTCATTTGAAATGGAGGTCTGTTTTCAATTTCCATTTCAAGTGACCCCTCCAAAATGTAGAAGAGCTCATCTTCATTTTCATGATTGTGCCATGGAACTTTTTCGCCCAATATTTTTACAATCTTAATATAAACATCATTTACCTCACCAATTATGTTGGGAGAAAAATGATTTTTAATTTTTTTTAGGGCAACTGTTAAGTTTATTTTTGAATTCATTTTTTTTAATTTGATTAAAACATTCTAAGCAGACATCTAACCGCTTTTTTATAGAGGCTTATATAGTAATAGCTCTAACTTTTAAATTTTGTATATCTTCTCAATTTTCAATCTCCAGTTTTTCAATAATCTCTTTTTTGTCCAGTTTTCTGTAGATCAACAAGCCAATAATAAATAGTGGTAATGTTAAGATTATTGGTGCAATTGATACTGTATCATCCACAACATCTTGCACGGTTTTTAAACTAGGTAAAAAAGCAAGTGAAAAGAAAAAATTGATAAGTCCGTGGGTAATCGCAACTGGAATTAGTTTATTGGTTTTTAGTACCAATACCCCAAAAAAGAATCCTATGAACATCGCAAAAACCACCTGAATGAGCACTTGCCCACTATTATCGTTATTTGTAAGATTTATGAGATGAAAAGCACCGAAAAACACTGATGAAAAAAGGATACTCATAAAGATACCGTTTTTACGTGAACCATATTTCTTTAAGAAGAGCGATTGCAATAAACCTCTGAATAGATACTCTTCAGCAAAGCCAACCATAAGACAGCCAAAAAGTAAAAGTATCAGGTTCGGGAGCGCTATTTGTGATAAGTCCCTTGAGTAAACACTTAGAATCCCAATGATAATCAAATAAACTGGTATTAAATTCAAATATTTAAATCTCCAAGGGAATTGTCTTGACAAACCTGAAAGTGTTTGAATCTTCAGCATTCTTATGAGGCTGTAACCGATGAGAAAAAGCAAGCCCATTTTGATGGCGCGATCTACCCACTCCGACTTAAAATCATCATTAAAGACTTTGTTTAACAAAGTTTCTGTTGGCAAAAGAATAATTAACGCTATAAGCGCAAGCATGGCTATGGTTATAACAAAAGGCGATTGATTTTTAATGGTAGTTTTCATATTTAGAATGTTAAATTTAATTTCCTATATACAATATTGTTGACAGGATATATATGTAAATAACGGTAAAAAGTATACATTTGTCAAGTACTTACTTTTTTGTAGTGTACATACTAAAAGTATACTAATATTGATTATCAGTATTTTAAGCCTATAAAAAACATGAAAATAAATAATGAAAAGGCACATTGCCCGGTAGATTACGCTTTTAAAAGAGTTGGTGGAAAGTACAAAGGAAGAATCTTATGGGTACTTCGAGATGATGTTTTACGATATGGAGAATTAAAAAGAGCTATTGTGGGAATCACCCCTAAAATGCTTACACAGACGCTCAAAGAATTAGAATCCGATGAGTTGGTTTCAAGAAAGGTATATTTGGAAGTTCCTCCTAAAGTTGAGTACTCACTTACCGAGACAGGTCAAGAATTGATTCCATTAATTAGACAATTGAGAAGTTGGGGAGAAAATCAAATGTCTCGGAATAAATTTTAATTTAATATGAAATAATGCTTATTTGGTTTTAATTCTTAGAATTCATTAGTTAGATATTTTCAATTTTTCCAACAATGAATGCCAACGGTTTGTATATGAAAAGTAGCAGGTTTATGTGTGCTAATTTTCAGTTTAGAAACAAAGATAGAAGAAAAGAGCCAAATTAATAATTTAGCTCTTAACTGCTATTTATTATATACATTGTTAGCGGCTGGCTTTTATTATTCTACTAAGGGTTTATAACCTCAGCTTTAAAATTTAAGGAATCATCTGTTAAGATTAATCCCTTATTAGATGCTGTTATTTTTAAATCTTGCATGCCACCATTTTGATGTCCATTGATGAAAAATTCATTTTCACTTATAGGTATTAATTTTACAGTATTAGTATGATTTGTTTTAACTGAATCATCCATAAACATTCCTTGTATTTTATGATCGGCATTAAGACTTAATACAATTCCGATATCAACTGTTTCAAAATGAAATCTGATGTGAACATTTTTAACTTCATCCCCTTCAATTTTATAAATATTATATGACGTAAAATTACCTGCATGTTGTAAAAAATTTGCCCACATTCCTTTTAATTGCCCTAATCCTTCTTCTGTACCTAAAAACCCTTTCATTTGATCATTGGCATAATTTATAAGTCCTTCAAAATTTTGAGTACTCATTGCATTCGCAAAAAACAAAGCCGTTTCACTAAAGGCATCATTTTCTGTCGCATTTCTTGAAAACGTATACGTAAAAACCGACCAAGTTTCTTTACCAGTTGTTTCTAACGAGTAGGTGTTCCCTTCTTTTTTTATCAGAAGTGAGTGCTCATTATCCAATTGATATGTTTTAGTTTCATCAACTATACTATTATCTATATTAGTTTTTGGTGTTGGTAAATTTTCTATGCTCTTACCTTGAAACAGTGAAATAATTTTATCGGTAATTTCAGGGACAAAAGTAACTTCTCCTTGAAACTCATCTGTTACTGGATTTATTGATGTAGCGTTGGATAGGATGATTATTTTAATATTATTTTCTAGTAATGAACCCATTACAGACGCATAACCAGGAAGTAACCCGTTATTGTATATCCATTTTTCATCTCCTTTTTTATCAATAACCCAACCTAAGCCAGAAGCCATTTCATTAACGCCCAATGATTGTGTAGAGGTGTATAGTTTATTCATGGATTCTGATTTTAATAATGTTCCATTATCTAAAGCTTGCATAAATTTAAATAAGTCAACAGTGGTTGAATTCATATCAGCCGCACCTTTAAGCCAAGAAGGATGGAAAGGCGAGTTAAATTTTTTAAATTTACCCATACCTAAACCTAAATATGGTTGCGCTTTTTGGTTTAAAGATTTGAATGAAGTAATGGATGTATTTTTCATTCCTGCAGGCTTAAAGACTGCTTGTTCCATAAAGGCAGCATAGTCCTGTCCGCTTACTTTTTCAATGATATTAGCTAAAAGCAAGTACCCAAAATTATTATAGTCGTAACCAGTTCCTGGCTTAAACTTTAATTTAGAGCCTTTAAATTTTTCTAAAAGTTCATTAAGAGTTATTAGCGTTTTTTCTGGCATCAATCCATTTCCATTATCGTCTGTTCTGCCAATATTGGCCTCCATACCAGAACTGTTATTTAACAAATGTTGAATTGTTACATCTTTTGAATAGTCAGGCATAAAACCTGGGAAATAGGCTGAAATAGGTGTTTCTAATGTCAATTCCCCATCTTCAACTAATTTCATAATTCCAACCGCTGTCAATGATTTTG